>Ga0307998_1001850_pt1 | contig 11118 bp, 9 predicted proteins | sample Davwhametageno37_FD_203147 | JGI IMG/M metagenome (GOLD analysis project Ga0307998, IMG submission 203147) | Marine microbial communities from Davis Island wharf, Antarctic Ocean - #37 | ecosystem: Environmental > Aquatic > Marine > Unclassified | place: Antarctic Ocean: Davis Island wharf...
AAACCAAAAAAGCATCTCATAAATGAGATGCTTTTGCGGTCTGGACGGGACTCGAACCCGCGACCCCCTGCGTGACAGGCAGGTATTCTAACCAACTGAACTACCAGACCGTTGCTCTTAGCGGTTGCAAATATAACATCTATTTTAAGACCTGCAAGCATAAACAATAAAATTTATCTAATTTTTTTTCTACTTATTAAATACGAAGTCAAAACTTCATGAAACCCTTTATGTATGTCTACAGGTACATAATCAATTTTATATTGTAAACATTTACTTTTCAATTCTTTAAAATAAACACCCACTAATTCTTTGTATTTTTCTCGCACACTTTCTGCGTACATATTAATTTCTTCTCCTGTTTCAATATCAACAAATTTTTTGGGTGCATTGTCAAAATTAAAGTCATACTCTGTTTCTCCGTCATATGTATGAAATAAAACGACCTCATGTTTATTAAATTTAAGATGTCTTAAAGCTTCAAAGAGAGAATCATGGTCTTTGTTTGGCTGAAACATGTCTGTAAAAACAAAAATTAAAGAGCGCCTGTGTATTTTTTCTGCAATTTCATGCAAATATTTATAGGTTTCTGTGGTTGCTTTTGAGGATGAAACTAGCAATTGCTCTAATTGATGCAGTAACATCGTTCTATGACGCTCACTTCCTTTTTCTGGCGCATAATATTCATAAGAATCTGAATAGATACTTAAGCCGACCGCATCTCTTTGTTTTTTTAAGATTTCCATTAAAGAGGCCGCAGCAACAGCAGAAAAACCTACCTTATTTAAATTATCTACAGCTTGTTTTTTAACTATGGGATATTGCATGGATGCAGAATTATCTATAATAATATGGCACCGAAGGTTGGTTTCTTCTTCATATTTCTTGGTATACAATTTCTCTGTCTTGGCAAATAACTTCCAATCTATATGACGTGTACTTTCGCCGTTATTGTATAATTTATGCTCAGAAAACTCCACCGAAAACCCGTGAAATGGGCTTTTATGAATTCCTGTGATAAAACCTTCTACGACTCGCTTTGCCAGTAGCCCTAAGTTTTTTATTTCTGATGATTTTACTTCCGATACATTCATGCTATTTTTTAATATTTTGAGCTCTAGACAAGTTATCTGTAGTCTGTAGTAATTTCTTTAATAAATTGAATTGTATGCTAGATTAGCCCTTAGGAACTGCTTTAAAAAAGCATCTCTATACAATTTAGATACCATCTGAATTACACGGTATGAAATTGCGCAGCTATCAGTTCAAATAAAATTTATATCAGTCACCAATGTTTACGAAACAATCAATTACGAAACACCTAAAATAAAAAAAAGGTTTGACATTTGCCAAACCTTTTTTTTATTAAAAATGTGAATACGGCTTATATAGCAGCATCAATTTTACCTGTGTACACATTTTTCGGTGCAACACCTACTTGTTTATCTACTACTTCTCCGTCTTTAAAGATTAAAACAGTTGGTATATTTCGTACTCCGTATTTTGCTGCAAATTCTTGGTTAGCATCAACGTCTACTTTTCCAACGATAGCTTTTCCATCATATTCCGTATGAATCTCATCAACAATTGGTCCAACCATTCTACATGGTCCACACCAAGCTGCCCAAAAATCTACTAATACTGGTTTGTCTGATTTTAATACTAACTCTTCAAAGTTTGCGTCTGTTATTTCTAATGCCATTTTTTATGTTTTTTAATTTTTGTTTCAATTCCTAAAGACAAAAGTAGGCATTTTATTTACTTTGTAGTTTTCAAAAAAATTACTTTTTCTTATTTACTTATAAATACTCCTTATGCCTGCAACTTAAGGTTTTATTAAAAAAGCGACTAAAGACTCCTATTTCCTATTAAATTCTGGTTTAAACCTCTTTTGAATTTAGAATAGGACGGCAGCCATGGCTTGTATATTATCACTTTTACTCATGGGATCGTAGCACAAAACAGACACTCTAGCAGCCAATAACTTTTTTAAACTGCTCTATTGCAAATGCTAGGACTACTTTTCTTGCCGCAACAAAGCGTGACTTGTGTGGTTCTTTCACAGTAAACTCATGAGCAACTTCCTTGGCCATTTTTGTAGATTGATAATTTAATTCATAGACCAAATCTTCCATTTGGTAATCTGCCATTGCAATAGTAGTTAAAGAAAAAGTGTTGGTTTCTATAATGTTTGCAGCCGCTTCAAATTATTTTCCATGAATGGTTTTGATTGCCTCTGGTTAAGTAAGTGATAACAGATGGTTGTTGCCCTGAAGCGACGTTGAATGGTCTTTAAAACGTTTTTTCCTAAAATCTTCTTCCGAATTTATAGGCTCGTAACATGGTTCCCATTGCGTCTACTAGCAAAAGGATGCTGTTTTCTATTTGCTCTGTAATTTTTGACATTATTTGTTCCTTATATCAATATATGTCGGCAAAAAAAATGTTTTTTCTCGCTGTTATCTGTCAAGAAATATTGAAATTACTTTCGTATAAACTTGTATCATGTAGCAACTTTCTCATTAATGATAGATTGCCAAGGCTTCAATAGGTTTAATCCGGCTGCCTTTCGTGATAACCAAATCAATAATTGAATGAGCTGGGTTACAAATAAATAAATTGTTTTTTTATTTTTAGAAAAATATATTTAAAAAAACGATTTTTGTTTCGTGTTCATTTGTCTCTTTTTATTCTTTTTAATCTTTTTCAAAAAGCGTAGAAGACAAGTACCGGTCTCCCCTGTCGCAAACAATGGCTACAACCACTCCTTTTTCTAATTTCTCTGCTACTTTTATTGCAGTTAATACAGTACCTCCGCTGCTCATTCCTGCAAAAATACCTTCTTCCGAAGCCAACCTTTGCGCCATTGCTTTTGCTTCTTCTTCACCAACCTCTAACACTTGATCTACCTTTGATGCATTAAAAATTGCGGGTAAATATTCTTGAGGCCATTTTCTAATCCCTGGAATTTTAGCACCATCTTTTGGTTGTGCACCAATGATCTTTATTTTATTGTTTTTTTCTTTCAAGAAATCTGAGACGCCCATTATGGTTCCTGTTGTGCCCATTGCAGCAATAAAATGCGTTACTTCTCCTGCGGTATCTCTCCAAATTTCTGGTCCCGTGGTTTTATAATGTGCTTTTGCGTTGTCGGGATTGTCAAATTGATTCAATCTAAAATATCCTTTTTTATACTTTAGTTTTAGAGCGTAATCTCTAGCCCCTTCAATCCCTAATTCTTTTGACGTTAAAATTACTTTTGCACCGTGAGCACGCATTGTCTTTACTCTCTCTATGGTAGCGTTTTCTGGCATTACCAGCACCATATGCACACCTAGTACTTTTGCCATTAAAGCCAATGCAATTCCTGTGTTTCCACTTGTTGCTTCTACTAAAGTATCTCCTTTTTTAATATTTTTTCTTTTAAGAGCTTCAGCAATCATATTAAAGGCAGCTCTATCTTTGACGCTTCCTCCAGGATTATTTCCCTCTAATTTTAGCAATAAAGTAACCCCTTCTTTTTTGAAGAGATGTTGCGCTTCCACCAAAGGTGTATTTCCTATGAAATCTACGATACTTTTTGTTTTCATATACTTAATCTCTTTGAAAAATTTTATTTTCTGATTGCACAGCAACTACCGAATTTTCGAATATAGACTCCATGATACAGACATTTGCTCCAATTACGGAGTGCGCACCTATTACAACATCACCACCTAAAATAGTAGCATTTGCATAAATAATCACATTACTTTCTATTGTTGGGTGTCTTTTTACAAAAGACATACTTTTTTTCACCTGAATGCCTCCTAAAGTTACTCCTTGAAAAATGGTGACATTGTTTTTTATAATAGTGGTTTCTCCAATAACAATTCCCGTTGCGTGGTCTATAAAAAAAGAGTCGCCAATTTCTGCTCCAGGATGAATATCTGTACCCGTTATCCCGTGTGCAAATTCACTCATCATTCTTGGTAAAATAGCAATTTTTTGTTTTAATAATTGATTGCTTAATCGATAGACCGCAATTGCATAAAAACCAGGATATGCTAAATAGATTTCTCTTAAACTTTTTGCTGCAGGATCACTTTCTAGGGCAGCCATAGCGTCTAAATCTAACTTTCTTCTTATTTCTGCAAAAGACTTTTCAAAATCTAACCAGAAACAATCTTTATTTTCAATAGACAATCGCTCTAAAATTCTTAAAAACTGCGCTTTAGTCGCTGCTCCTTTTTCTTGTTGATATTTTTCATCAAACAAGCAATTGATCAACTCTTTTGTAAAGATTCCTGCAGCATCTCTTAAACACATGCTATAATTTGTAAATGTTATTTCTGCGGGTGTTTTTTTCATCTTTCCGTTTAGGATTCTGGAGCCAATGTCACTTCTAGACCGTTGATTTCCGGTGTCATTTGTATTTGACACCCCAAACGGCTATTGCCTTCTACATGAAAGGCTTCTGCTAACATGGCGTCTTCATCATCTGACATTTCTGGCAATTCGTGCTTAGAGGTAACATAACATTGGCAAGAAGCACACATAGCCATTCCGCCGCAGATACCAATAGTGCCTTCTTCAGCCAATTCATAAGATCGAACAACCTCCATCAAATTCATTGCCATGTCTGTTGGTGCAACCACATCGTGCAGTACACCATTTCTATCTGTTATTTTTATGTTGATGTCTTGCATCTATATATTCGTTTGATTGTTGTCTGCAAAGTTACGCAAACCTTACAAAAATAGTACTATGCGATTCCTTTAACAACTTGCCTTTAGTGCTTCTTTTCTAGTGCTGTCAAAACCATCTACACCATGAACTTTTGCTCACTTCTTTTGTGCTTAAACAAGTAATTTAAAAGGCGTTTTTTTTAACAAAAAAAAGCAAAACTCTTAATTAACAAGAGATTGCTTCAATTTGACTTTGAATTGTTTTATTTTCTAAATCTTTATTTATTTTTATTATTGGTTTTTTTGCTTCTAAAATCAAAATAAAGATGTGCTCTCTTGATTTCTCTTCTCTATTTCCTCCTTCCTATGTTTAAATCTCTTATTTCGGAACCTACATCAAGTTCAGCATGACACTTTATATCAATGATGCTGTTTTGCCAATCTTAAAATATCTCCAAAAACTCCTCTGGCAGTAACTTTAGAACCAGCTCCTGCTCCTTGAATTACAATTGGCTTTTCTCCATAAGATTCTGTGTAAATTTCAAAAATAGCGTCAGAACCTTTTAAGGATCCTAAAGGAGAAGTTTTAGAAACCGAAACTAATTTCACCTCTAAATTACCCGTTTTTTGAGATAAATCTCCGCTTAATTCACCAATATATCGCAGCACATTATCTGCTTCTTGTGCCTCTTTTAACTGCTGATATTCACCGTTCATCAACTCTAAATTCCCAAGAAAATCGGCAACAGCTCCTGCTCTTAAGTTTTCTGGGATTAAATTTTTAATATGCACGTCTGTCAACTCATTTTCTAATTCTAATTCTCTTGCTAGAATCAATAATTTACGAGCCACATCATTACCACCTAAATCTTCTCTCGGATCTGGCTCTGTAAATCCTTGTGCTATGGCACTTTTTAAAACTTCAGAAAAAGAGGTGTTCTCTTCAGAGAAAGTATTGAAGACATAGCTTAAACTTCCAGAAAAGACTCCTCTAATCTTGGTAATGTTTTCTCCAGATTCATGTAAAAGCCGTATCGTATCAATTAAGGGCAAACCTGCACCTACATTGGTCTCGTACAAATACTGTTTTTTATGTTCTTTCAGCTTAGCTCTTAATTCTTTATAAAAATCAAAAGATAAGGTATTTGCAATTTTATTGCAAGAGACCAAATCGAAACCAGCTGCTATTAAAGGAATGTAATTTTCTACGAAAGGAATGCTTGCGGTATTATCTACTGCAATTAAATTTTCGAGATGATATGTATTCGCAAAGGCTACAATGTCCTTAATTCTTATATGCTCTTGCCCTAAGTTCTCTAAATCTTGTTTCCAGTTTTTAGAGACACCGTTTTTCTGTAGCAAGACTTTTTTGGAGCTGGCTACTGCAAAAATATGTAGTTGAATTTTTCTTCTTTCTAATACAGAAGCTGCATTTTCTAAAATCTGATGAATCAACGTTCCACCAACCAAACCTTTTCCGAAAATGGCAATATTTATTTTCTTTGCGATACCAAAAACTTGGCCATGAATTACATTTACGGCTTTGTGAAGCTGGTTTTTCTTTACAACCAAACTCACGTTTTTACCGGTAATGGTATTGTTAAATAATAAGGGTATAATTTGATTCTTTATCAACGCATTGTAAGGCAAATGAAATTCACTTAAATCTTGGCCAATAATAGAGATTATGGCTACATTTTCTACGATAGAAATCTGATGCACATCTCTTGCATAAAAATCATTTTCAAACTCCTTTTCTAAGGCTAAAATGGCTTCTGAAGCCCTATTCGATTCTATGATCAAACCGATTCCTCTTTCTGAAGATCCTTGTGAAACAATGCTTACATTGATGTTTTTATCACTTAAAACTCTAAAGATACGCGCATCTACACCAACTTTACCCAACAAACCTCTTCCTTCAAAATTTAACAACGAAACGTTGCTAATTGTAGAAATCGATTTGATTCCTTTTTCTGAAGAAGTTGCCGTAATTAAAGTGCCTGTATCTTTTTTATTAAAGGTATTTAAAATTCGCAAACTAATATTTTTTTCCAATAAAGGAGTAATTGTTTTTGCATGTAAAATTGTAGTGCCAAAATTTGCCAGCTCATTTGCTTCTGAAAAAGAAAGTTGTTCAATTTTCTTAGCGTCTGCAACCAAATCTGGATTTGCAGTAAAAATTCCACTAACATGTGTGTAATTTTGCAACTCTTCTGCCTCTAAATAATTGGCCAGCAAAGCTGCCGTATAATTACTTCCATTTCTCCCTAAAGTGGTAGTTTCTCCATTTTTATTAGCAGCTATAAAACCCGTTACTATATTTAAAACTGCTGCATTCCTTTTAAAATAAGTAACAATATTGGCTTTAGAAATAGGGTGTATTGGTTGGGCGTTTCCAAAATTATCATCTGTAACAATTAACGATCTGGTATCCGTTACATTTGCTTCGATGCCCTCTTTTAATAACAAACTTGCTACTAATTTAACAGCTAATAATTCTCCTTGCGCCAGAACAACATCCTTAATTTTAGTGCTATAATCTCCTAATAGCGAAACTCCTTCCAAGATCGTTTCTAAAGTTGAAAATTCTTTCGATAGATCAACATTTGCATTTGGTTCTAATTGATATTCTTTTAAATCCTCAAAAGTCGTTTTATATTCCTCTTTATTAGCAGCCCTTTCTAAAAGAGCCTCTAATGCATCTGTTGTATTGCCTCTCGCAGAAGCTACAACAGTTATTTTTTCACTGTTTTTATATTTACCAAGGATAATTTCTATCGCATTTTCAATCCCTTTCCCATTTGCTAAAGATTTTCCTCCAAACTTTATTACTTTCATTTTTTTTGAGTTGTACTCTTTATTAAAAATGGGAGCTATCATTTTTTCAAGTTGCTCGTATTCCATTAGAAAGGCATCATGACCATGCACAGAATTTATTTCGCTATAGGTAACATTTTCTTTTGTCAATGCTAATTTCTTGTGCGTCTCTCTGTTTTCTTCCGCAGTAAAAAACAAATCAGAATCGACTCCAATAATGTAAATATTCGCTTCAATTTTATCGAGCATCTCTATCCTTTTCGCTCCATTATTGGTAACATCAATTGTTTTTAATAATTGATTCATCAACTTATACGAAGACAATTGATAGCGTTCTTGCAACTTTTTACCGTGATGTAACAACCAACTTTCTACATTAAAAATAGTTGAATTGTCTTTTTTAGACCGTTGAAAACGTTCTTTAAAAGAGGATGGTGTTCTATAACACAACATGGCATGCATTCTTGCGTCATGAACGGGATTGCTAGAATTCACTAAAAATTGTTCTTGAATTTGACAATTGGCAATTAGCCAATCTGTAGACTTCCAATCGGTTGCAATCGGTAAAAAGTGTTTGGTTATTTTAGAAGCCAGCACCAGCATTTCCCAGGCAATACCGCCACCCAAAGAACCCCCAATTAATGCAAATAACTGGGAGATTTTTAACTGAGATAATCCCTCTAAAAAAATGATGGCGATATCTCTTGCAATGAAATCTTTATAATTTTCAATTAAAAAACCATCAAAACCATTTCCTGGAATATTAAAAGACAACACCGTATATACATTTGTATCTATTGCCTTTTCTTTACCCACAATCGTTTGCCACCAGCCATCTTTGCCTGCAACCACACTATTACCAGTTAATGCATGATTGATTAAAATTACGGGAGCAGTTCCTAAATCTTGACCAAAAACCTGGTAGCTTAAGTTCAGTTCAGGAACAAAAGCACCAAGTTCTGTGGTGAAGTTTTTAATTTTAATGTGTTGTAATTGATTTGTCATATTTTCGATAACATCCTTATAGCTCCTCTAAAAAAGCCTCTTTAAGAAGCATATTGTTTTTCTACACTAGTGCCTATCAGCGTACTATTCATTAAATTGTCTTTTACAGGACAGCGATCTTGAACAATCTTTAACCAATCTACCAATACCTCTATCGGTGCGGCTGTTTCAGGAATTAGTTTTATATCAATCTTTTTAAAGCCAGCTCTTTCAGTATTAGAAACGCCCAATAACAGATCTGGATTTAGATTCCCTGTTACTTCAATTTTAAGCGTATCGATTGTAAAACCTAATTCTTTTGCCACGATATGCCCTACGACATTTAAGCAACCTGCCAAACCCGCTAGAATATACTCTACCGGACTTGGACCTTCATCCGTTCCTCCTAACGTCGCTGGTTCATCAATAACTAATTGAAATTTTCCTGTTTTTGCAATAAATTTTGCTGGTGAATGACTTTCACCTTTTACATTAAATATTATATCACTCATAATTATTCTTTTTTAATGGTTTACAACTTGTTCTAAAACTACTGCGTCTACTTCTTTGAAGGCAGCGGCTAAATCTGCTTTTAAATCTTCTAAATCTTCAATACCAACCGACAATCGAACGAGGTCTTGAGTAACACCTGCACTTGCTTGCTCCGCGTCATTTAATTGCTGGTGCGTTGTACTTGCTGGATGAATAATTAAAGATTTAGTATCCCCAATATTTGCTAATAAAGAGAATATTTTTGTTTTATCTGCAATTGCTTTTGCTGCTTCAAACCCTTTTTTAGGTCCGAAAGTTACAATACCACTTTGCCCTTTTGGCAAGTATTTATCAGCTAGAGATTTATAAGCACTACTTTCTAAACCTGGGTAGTTTACCCAAGCAACTGCATCTTGTTGCTCTAGCCATTTTGCCAAAGCCAACGCGTTTGTAGAATGCTGTTGTATTCTAACGGGTAAGGTTTCTAATCCTTGGATAATATTAAATGCATTTGTCGGACTTAAAGCACTACCAAAGTCGCGTAAGCCCTCTAAAATCAGCTTAAAAATATACGATGAAGCTCCCAAAGTTTCATAATATTTTAAACCGTGGTATCCTGCAGAAGGTTCTGTAAATTCAGGGAATTTTCCGTTTGCCCAATTAAAAGTTCCGGCATCAATAATAGCGCCACCCAAAGATGTTCCTTGTCCGCCAATGTATTTGGTAAGCGAGTGAATTACAATATCTGCACCGTGTTTAATCGGATTTAATAAAACGGGAGTTGCCACTGTATTATCAACAATAAAGGGAACTTCTGCTTTTTTAGCATGGGCAGAAATTACTTCTAAATCCAATACATCTAACTTCGGATTCCCTAAAGATTCTACAAAAAAGGCTCTCGTATTTTCTTGCACCGCAGTTTCAAAATTATCAGCGTTAGATGCATCTACAAAAGTGGTTGTAATTCCGAACCTAGGCAGGGTTACACTTAATAAATTGTAGGTTCCACCATACAGGCTGCTCGAAGCAACAATATGATCTCCAGATTTTAAAAGTGTTAATAACCCGGTTGCGATGGCTGCGGTTCCAGAAGCAAAAACTACGGCCCCGATGCCACCTTCTACAGATGCCAAACGATCTTGCAATATTTGGTTGGTTGGGTTGTTTAAACGGGTGTAAATAAAACCTAGTTCTTTTAACGAAAAAAGGTTTGCCGCCTGCTCTGAATTTTTAAAAACATAAGAAGTGGTTTGATAAATAGGAACTGCTCTTGTACCTCCGTTTGTGGTTACGTCATGTCCTGCGTGCAACGCATTGGTTGCTAATTTTAATGTGCTCATTTTTCTATTTTTTTGAGTTAATTATGAAACAAAAAAGTTAAATGCACCAATTTTAATTGATGTACGAACTAGAAAAATGTTATGAAGAAAATAGGATTTTCCCGAACAGGAAAATTCTTTTTTGTTATCTATCCAAATAAAAATATTTAGGTAGAATGTAGCACCTTCTTTATTTCTAAAGGGTTGCTAAGGCTTCAATGGGTCTAATCCCTCCGCCTTTCTTGATAACATTTCGATAAGTTATTGAACTTTGTGAGTGCAAAGATATGCTCATTAAAATTTAAGAACCAAATAAAAAAGCATTTATTTTTCTAAATATAGATTTCGTAATTTATAGAAGCTTGTTTTATTTATTCTCTAAAAACAGCGTTTTTAGAACATTAAAATTGATTTATTGATTGCGTCATCATAAATAATTATCGTGAAAAAAGGACGCTGTATAATATTATAGTGTACTTTTGTGTTCTAATTAAGAGGGAATTTGATCTGATTGCAACCTCTTTTGTTGAAACTTTTTTAAAATTAAAAAAGACTTCAGTAGAAAAAACGCTAAAGCAGTAATTATCTACTTCTTTTGGCGACTACGCAATCAATTTTTAATTTTCTATAACATAAAAAGAAGAAGAGTATGTCATATTTATTTACCTCAGAAAGTGTTTCTGAAGGACATCCAGACAAAATTGCAGATCAAATTTCTGATGCATTAATTGATAATTTTTTAGCCTTTGATAAAAATAGTAAAGTTGCTTGCGAAACTTTAGTTACTACCGGTCAAGTAATTTTAGCCGGTGAAGTAAAATCGAAAACATACTTAGATG
>Ga0307998_1001851_pt1 | contig 11118 bp, 4 predicted proteins | sample Davwhametageno37_FD_203147 | JGI IMG/M metagenome (GOLD analysis project Ga0307998, IMG submission 203147) | Marine microbial communities from Davis Island wharf, Antarctic Ocean - #37 | ecosystem: Environmental > Aquatic > Marine > Unclassified | place: Antarctic Ocean: Davis Island wharf...
TACTCGCACTCACCACATACCCCCCCTGTGCGTACCCCGTCATCGCGAAGGGTGGGTACTCCCCGAAGGTATCTTCGGCTTGGTCTTCGGCCACCTTACGTCCATCCAGGTAGGTTACTCGGGAGCCACCTTCACCTTGGTACGCGTAGGTCAGGTTGTGCCACGTGTTCGATTGGAGGTCCAAGTTGAGGGAGTCCAGCTTCTCCTGGTCGGAAACCGAGAAGACACACGTATTGGAAACATTTGCCTCCAGGTTCGAAGAATTGAACCACACGGAGACCGCATGGGGTTGGTCACCTTCCAAGAATGTATTGGCTTCTACGGTGATGTTTGAAGTGAGGGTCCCATTGAGTTCCCAGTACTTCCCGGTAGAATCGTAAGTTGCCGCAGTGTTCGCCGCAGCTGGTCCCACAACCCTATTTGTGTTGGCATTTCCACCTAAGCTCCCATCGACATACACGTTGGCCCCAGTCGTTTGGGGGGTGTTCATTATGGAGGTGAAGGTGGTATCGATGGAGGTGTCTCCTAGTGTAGCGAGGTCTTCGTAGCCGTAGTATTCGAGTGCTCCTATGGCTAAAAACTGATCGCTGCTATTCTGACCAGCTCTATTCGTAGCTTGAAGTCTTACATATTTATAAGCTACCGTAGAATTAACCTCTATCGTTTCTTGTGTTCCTCCATTCGTTGTCATTCCTCCGTAAGTTAATCCAGAGAATGCCTTAATTTCAGTCCAATTCGTGCCATCATTACTACCATAAAGGTAACCCGTACCAGGTGAATTTTCTGGCATCCACTGACCAGAACCAGACTGGGTGGGTCTCGTTTTAATCACAAAATTTTTAACTTTAATTCCATGTGGTAATTGTAAATCTACATATTCACCATATCGTCCAGAAGCTGTTGGGAATTGTGTAGCACCAAGACTGGATTGAGCTTCTCCAGGTGCACTCGAGTTGTAATGATTAGGTGTCGCCCAACCATCATTTACAGATAACACATCATCGAATATTCTCCATGGAGTATAACTTGGACTTAATACTGAACTTGAACTCACCGTATACCCCGCTTGAACGTACGTATTGGTTGAGTCATTAGAGTCAAACTTCCCCTCCTCAAAAATGATTTCGGGATACTTCTTCAACTTGGCTTCCCCCCGCCCATGAGGCCCATGTTGGTCCATCACAGTCTCACCACCGGATACCGCAGATGTCGCCATAGCCACCTTCCCCCCATCGATGGAGAAGGATTCGGTGAAGAGTTTCCAATCTTGGATGGCGACGTTGGAGCTGTTCCCCGCAGCCTTCGTAGTGACGAGGGCATATTTCTTGAATGGTTCCGTTGCGTTAACAACAATGGTTTGAACGTTTGAATTTGTCACCGGGTTACGATCCTTCCAATAGTTGATTTCAGTCCAAGTATGATCATTGTTGGTTGCGTAGATATTCGCCGAAGCAGGGAACTGTGCCACCGTTAGAGGAGTCAACTCCATGTGACGAAGTGTGGTTTTATACGGAAACGCAATAGCGAGCCAGTCACCACACTGTGTAGGGTGTAAATTAGAAAGTTGGGTAAGATTTGTTTCAAGGAACACATTGGATCCACCAATGTATCCACCCGCTACACCACCACTCACCCAAGCATTCGCAGTACCATCAAATGCGTTGAATGTATTAGAGTTTGTAGCTAAGTTTGAAGTTGTGAGGGTATATGCACCGTGGTTAGCTACAGTGACCGTGTTTGCGAAAAGATCTGAAGGTGGTTGGTCGGATACGACTGCAAACTTATTCAAGAAAGTACCCGAAGAATCGAGGAGTTCACCGGTACTCCTGTTGTATGTTACGAGGTTCGCAGCCACATCGGCAATACGGAGTGTGTCCACGAAAACATTTGTATCAAACTTGAGACGACCACCAATCTCGATGTTCGAAGTTACATCCAGACCTTTTGTAGCGTTTGTAATAATTACTTGTCCTGCGACGTGGATATTGGAATCCGAAACAAGACCTGTGGTTGGATGTTGAAATTGTACGACTTGAGTTGTGCCATTACTTACAAGAGCTACATGATTTAGACCATGTGCCGCTTGAACTGAAAAATCCCCGATATTAAGATTACTGACAGCAACATTTCCGTGAACTGTTAAAACATTTCCAGATGTACCGATAGTATCGTTGACAAACAGATTTGAACCTATACTTAGGGTGTTGAAACCGGGGTTAGTGTTTTGAATACCAACATTACTTGAAGTTACAAAACCTATACCTTTATATCCAGGGATGTCTAGATTTGAATCAAAGCGAACAACATTAACTGAAATATTACCTTGATCTACAATTGCTTGTAAATTTGTCGCAATGTTGGAAAGAAGACCACCATCACCTTCGAAACGCGTGGCATTAATCCTGCCTTTTACTACCATTGTGGGTGTAGATGTTGACGCGAATTCGGAAGCATTATTATCAAAGTACACGTTACTACCAATACTCAGCGTGTGACCGGGATTTGTGTTCTGAATACCAACATTACTTGTAGTTACTAGACCAACACCCTTATAAATACTCCCCGCACCCGAATTAAATTGGAGGACGTTAGATGTAGTATTTCCCTGTTCTACAATAGCAGAGAGGGTTGTAGCGATATTCGAAAGAAGACCACCATCACCAACAAAAAAGTCAGATTTAATCTTTGCGTCATCATCTGAATTATGTACTGTCAAAATGTGGGTAGCTACATCATTAGCGACTAAATTGGCACCGACATAAAATTCTTCTAAAACTTCTACTTCACCAGTAAATGTCTGAATATTAGTCTTTACCATTTGTTATTAACTTACAATTTTTTTACGGATGAAAATCTTATACACTTGGAATGTATATAAGATTTTGTTTTTTTGATACTACCGACTATTTCTAATATCCAAATGTATGGGTAAGATCGGGTGTGGGTGCTGTATCAATTATAGATACAACCTTACCATCTGGATTTGATGACATGTACTCTATGAAAATATCATAGCTATCCTGAGCGTCGAGTGCATTACTCGCGGTCAGTGTAATTTTATTACCTGTTGTCACAACAGTTGGACTCCAAGGATTTGTATTTGTTTGGTCCCCGAATATATTCTTAGTCCCAATAGCTATATTCTTTGTGGGTGGTTGACCATTCTTTCTACCACCTGAAACTTCTAGAATAATTGTACTCAAGTCTTCGTCAGCATCTATAAGTTGAGCTGTAATCTTTGCATAAAAGATATTTGAAGTAAAGTTTATATCGATCGAGGGTATAAACCCTGATACTACTGTTCTTGAATGACTATACACCTTCTTAATAACACCACCCATATTCGTGATAAGTCCACCAGATACTGTCAGGTTCGATGACACAAATGCATTACCAACGACATGCAGATTGGAATTCGGTGTCGCGGTCCCCAAACCCACGCTCGCCTCTGATGCGTCAACATAGAGAAAGTTAGAACCAACTTTTAGGTCACCCGTACCAGTTAGACGCGCCTTCTCAGTACCGGCGACTGAAAAACGAATGTGTTGAGAAGCTGGTGTATTGAGATGTGTTGGTCCAGTGGCTGTCTGTTTAAGGGCGAAATTGGTACCACTATTGTGATCGAAGTGTGCGAATGTTGCGTGATCATCGTCGGTTCCGTTATATCCTATAGCGGCGCGACCAAGAAACGATGTTTGATTCGCGTCGGGACCTGCGTGTATGTTTGAAGTCACGTAGACATTCCCATTTACGTGAACGTTTGCACCAATATTGGCATTTGTACCGAAACCGACGTTCCCTGCATTATAGTAGATGTGCGTACCCGCAGTGACCCATGGAGAAGTCACGAATGGGGCATCATCTTCGAATAAAGTTCCCGTGAATTTAATGTCACCTTGAACGTGTAAAGTTTTATCAGGCTCAGTGGTACCCACACCAACCTTGTTGTTTACAGCATCTACGTGGAAAGTATTTGTATCCACGGTGACATTTGAAGAAACGTGTGCGTTCCCAGTCACTTGAAGATCATACACAGGGATTGCCGTTTTAACACCAATTTTACCACTCGTTATTATACCAGTGTTGGTATTTGTAAATTGGACGGTGTTTGAGGTTGTATTACCATTTGCTACAACTGCCCCAAAAGTTGTGACAAGACCTGTGAGAGTACTCCCATCCCCATAATATTGTGCTGCGTAAACACTACCAACTACACCGAGACCACCGGCAACCTTAGCCGCACCGGTTGTAGTGGAACTAGAAGCGGTGGTATTAGTCACATTGAGACTATCCACCTCGGTAGCCTCAAAGTTTACCGTGCTTCCGTAGATAGCACCCGTGACACCCAGACCACCAGTAACAATCAGGGCGCCATTCGCCTTAGCTGAAGAAGCGGTGGTATTAGTCACTTTGGTAATACCGTCAAGTTCAGCGGTAGATCCGAAGAGAGCACCAGTTATACCCACACCACCACCGACTATGAGGGCACCCGATGTCTTATTGGTCGCAGCTGTAGTATTTTGGATGGTTGCACTATCAAGTGTCGCATTCTCAAAATTTACATGGGTCGCGTGGATGTCACCACCCACCCCGATACCACCTATCACTGTAACGGCGCCAGTTGTTTTACTCGACGTAACAGTACCATCCGTCACCACCGAAGATTTGGAACGTGCGACAGCCACATTTGAGTTTCCATGAACATCTAGGGAATATGCAGGGGCTACAGTGAGTACACCCACGCGATTGGTGACCGAATTTACGTGGAAAGTACTCGTATCTACTGTAAAGTTATTTTGAACTTGGAGATTACCCAAAATATCTAGAGTTATATTGTTACTATCTCCATCAATTTGAGTATCTGTGTGTTTATTTTGAGTATAACCAATTGAGAGGCGTTCAGGTGTTTCATTACCGTGATGCGCTATGGCGATATTATGCCCGGGGTATTCCATGATAATACCCACATCTAAACCCGTTTGTGTATTGTTATTCGCGAGGGTCAATATACGATCTTTAATGACTGTATTATTTGAATCAACTACAAATACATTACCAGTTTGAAAGATATTACCAGTAACTTGAAGTCCACCCGTAATAACTATATCTGGTCCATTTTTAGTTATGATTGAATCTTCCAAGAACTTTGTAGAACCTACAATTGGGAATTTGTTGACAGTGAGTCCTGCAATTGAGATGTCACCACCTAAAGACAGATTGGAACTTACGGAAACATTTCCATCTATAACTACAGTGTTTGCACCATTCTCATTCACATAAAAATTTGTACCTACACTTAACGTGTGACCGGGTTGTGTGTTGGCTATACCAACATTTGAGTGAGAAACAAAACTTGTTTTTGTTCCAGTGAATTGAACTATATTGGAAGTTGTATTACCATTTTCCGAGATGGATTGTAAAGTTGTTGCGATATTTGAAAGAAGTCCACCATCACCAATGAACCTAGAGGCGTAGACATTATCAGCTACACCGAGACCACCCGCTACGATTACCGATCCAGTGGTTTTAGATGTGGATAAGGTTGTATCTTCGATCGTCAAACTATCAGCCACGACATCTTCAAAGTTAACATGTGTCGCATGAATATCACCAGCAACACCTAAACCACCAGCTATACGTGCGGCACCACTTGTCTTAGAAGTTGTGGAAGTTGTATTGGTTACATGAAGACTGTCAAGTTCAGCTGCTTCAAAATTCACGGCACTTCCATGTATAACACCAGTTACACCCAGGCCTCCCGTGACGATGAGAGCACCGGTTGTTTTAGAGCTTGTGGCTGTGCTATTAGTTACCTTAGTAATACCATCCAATTCAGCAGTGGATCCAAATAAAGCACCGGATACACCTAAACCACCAGCAATTTTAACCGCACCGGTTGTCTTAGAAGATGATACGGTCGTGTCTTCGACAACTATACTATCGGCCACAACATCTTCAAAATTTGCATGGGTCGCGTGAATATTTCCACCTACACCTAGACCACCAGTAATTTTAACGGCACCAGTTGTTTTGGAAGTAGTGGTCGTTGTATCGGCGATGGTTACATTTGATGATACGTATGCATTACCCATGACGTGAAGTTCGGCGTGAGGGTTCACCGTGTTAATACCAACATGATCTGATTCAACATCTACGTGGAGTGTATTGGTATCCACAGTTAGATTGGAAGATACATATACGTTACCTACAACATGAAGGTTGGCATCGGGGTTTTTAGTTTCGATACCCACCGAGTTGTTTACAGAGTCTACGTGGAATGTATCGGTATCCACGGTTAGATTAGAAGACACGTACACATTACCTACAACATGAAGATTAGCCTTGGGTGTCTTTGTCTCAATTCCTACAGAATTGGCTACGGAGTCCACGTGCAATGTATCTGTATTCACCGTTAAATTGGAGCTTACATATACGTTACCTACGACATGAAGATTAGCTTTGGGTGTCTTTGTCTCGATTCCGATAGAGTGGTTCACTGAATCCACATGGAATGTGTCTGTATCCACAGTTAAGTTTGATGAAACATACACGTTACCGACAACATGTAGATTAGCTTGGGGTGTTTTAGTTTCGATACCCACAGAATTGGTTGTGGAGTTAACATGAAATGTATCTGTATCAACCGTTAAATCTTCAGAAATGTATGTATTACCCATAACATGAAGTGTTGCATCGGGGTGTTTTGTTTCTATTCCTACAAAGTGTTTGTTTACATCTACATGTAAAGTATTTAAGTCAACTGTCAAATTGGAACTCACGTATACATTACCAACAACATGAAGATTGGCGTCGGGTGTGGCATTGTTGATACCAACGGATTCGTTCACTGAATCAACCAAAAGTGTATCTGTGTCTACAGTAAAGTTATTTGAAACATTAAGAGTGTTGTGTATAGTATTTCCGTATGTAAATTCTTTGGATCCCGCATTATACATCAAAATGTTTGAGTTATTAACATTTCGTACAGGGTTTATAAAAAGTGCATTTTGTGTCGTTGTGTTATTGAAACCCTCGACACTCGTTCCACCGTTTATGATAACTGACCCAGCTGCTTGAGCGGTTGGATATCCCGCATAGTATCCTATAGCTATGGCACCGACCCCTTGTGACATCTTACCCGCACCATCACCGATAGCGATAGATTTTTGCCCCTGGTTCTGACTACCAGCGTCTTTACCAATGGCGATAGAGTTATTCCCTTGGTTTTCACCACCAGAATTTTGACCGATGGCAATGGATAGTGTACCTTGGTCGTCATACCCAGATTTTTCACCGATGGCTATAGAACTAATTCCTTGCGTTGTTTCACCGGATCTTTCACCTATAGCTATAGAGGATTGGGATTGTGTGACACTCCCAGATTTATAACCGATTGCGATCGCATTTGATTGTTGAAGATTGTAACCAGCTCTATATCCCACAGATATTAAATGTGAATTTGAAGTCGCGTGAATTATATTTCCAGTATCTGTACCCAAAAGGATTCGATCGTAACCGGAGTTGTCGACACGTCGAGTAGCTGCAATTGTTCCATTCACATCGAGATCCTTTGTTGGATTTTTTTGATTTATACCGACTCGGTTACTCACTACATCTACATGAAGTGTATTTGTGTTAACAGTTAAGTTTGAAGTCACATAGACATTACCAACAACGTGAAATTCTGCATCAGGTACAAGCGTGTTTACACCTACCCGATCTGTTCCAGAATCTACAAATAAAGTATCCCCATCAACTGTCAAGTCAGCGGAAATACTTGTATTACCCGTCACCACCAAAATATTTGAACCAAATTCATCTACGAAAAGATTTGAACCCACATCTAGGGTATGCGTGGGACTCGTATTTATAATACCAACATTTGATTCCGTAAAAATTTGACCGTACACATGGACGTTAATGTATTCACTCGTTAGAGGAGTTATAGTATGACTAGTGGCACTTGATTGTGTATACGCGATTGCAAATTCATTAGAACTTTCTAGGTACCCCATAGCTACATTAGAACCTGGACGGGTCATTATAAAACCAAGATCCAAAGATGCATCCCCGTCAACATTATTTTTACCAATTTCTATAATGGCATCACTTATAACAGTATTGTTTGAATGTACGGCTGTAACAAGACCGTTAAATATAGCATCACCATTAACTATGAGTCTATCTTGAATATATGTATTTCCCAAAACGGTGAGTACATTCGAACTATCAACATTTACATGAAATTTGGAACCCACAGACACCGTGTCAGTGGGTGAACTATTCGCGATACCAATAATTCCCGCAGTTACAAAACTTGTGGGGTTGGCTACGACTGTAGTATCAAACGCATCGGTATATGAATCAAAACGTACAGTATAAGGGGTTGTATTCCCATTTTTTGTCGCACCAGCAAGATTAAAGTTTAGGATTTCACTTGCGATTGCATTCGAATCTGTAATCTCTTTAGTAACTCTATTATACGATAAAACCATAACGTTTGCAGCTCCACCCGGAGTTTGTACGGGGTCTATACGAATGGGTGTCAAATATGTAGTTCCGGGTGTAGCTACTTCTAATTCAACCTCACTCGCATTGAACACAATTGTATTTTCTGCCTGGTCATTGGTACAATTTTTACCGAACCTGATTTTAGTAGATCTCTCTACCGTCGGCAAATTCTTGACCATTTAATATAGATTGGTATTTTAATTCGCGTAAAGAAGTCCCGCCATCCCATTCTCAATGCGCAATATATTGTAGTTTACTGCGTATATAGGATCTATTATATTCATGGATTCACTCATGAGCTTGACTGTACTTAGACGACTGAAGTTCAAGGTACCCGTGGGCTGAAGTGAGCTCGTAGATAAACAAAATGGGTACAAGAAAAAATCAGGGGACGCCACGAACCCTGTGTGATAGTAGTACATAACATCGATGTAATGGGGTTTACTCCAACGATAGTTTGCAAGATCTGTACCATTTATATTGAGTTTTATCTTGTTCGTAGGTGACGTAAGAGCGCTATTAGTCGATGTATTAGACGAAGCTAAGTACTTAACCGGGTGATTGAATGTCAATTCTAGAAGGTTTGTTCCGGATGCAATATTCTTTTGAACCTGGGTGATAAGAAGATCATGTTTTCTTGCTGATATATTCCCACGTTCTTCATTATCTAAGTAGAAATAGTTGGCAAAACACTCTACATTGTAATCCGTAGCTGTTGAAGCCCAATGAATCCTGATTTCGACATTATGATAATTGAGCGCTACGAGCGGGATAGCACATTGTGGCCCTTCACAAAAGAAGAAACGAAGGGGGTAAAAATAGGAACGAGCGCTGACACCGGGGTGTGTACCTTGGGCGCTTTTGGAAACATTATTCGCGAAAGTATCTATAGCTATGTTTTCTGTAAATACAGAATCTTGTGTGTCAATAACAGAACCTCCAATAAGAAGTTCTACTTTATCAATAATATTGTCCCAGCGCTGAGAATCAAGGGCGGTACTATTATTGTCTATCGTGAAATACACGTAACTGAGAAGGTCGCCAGATCGTTCGAATTGAACGCTGGACATCGAGTTGTTTTTCACCGCTCCATAGATGGTTTGTTTTTCGATGGATTGTGAAAAATTAGCATGTCTTTTGAACGTTGAAGTAAAGAAAGAAACCTGTGGGTCACCTACGATGTATTCATCCTGGGCGCCGGCTGCAATCAATTGAACAATGCCTGGAGACATGGTATACTATATTAAAGGGAGAAAATTACAAATTTGGTTTTCTACACACGAAACGAATAATTAAGAAATTATCTTTAGCTGGACTTGATGGTACAATACCATCACCTGATTGGTTGCGAATATTGACGGTAAAACGATCAATGCTACGAATTGGGTTCACATATTGAGTAACTAATGGGTAGTTGTCTTTGAAATTAAATGCAGCAGTACCGTCACCGATAATACTAGCAAATGAATTACGAAGAACACTCGCCCCGGCTTGGCCATTTGGTACGTTCGAAGCACGTTCAGAAAAAATGGTATCCAATTCTTCGATGGAAATGTAACAATGTTTAGTAGCCGTTGTTGTATTAATTCTAGCAGCCATTAATTTGGCTTGAACAACATTTTTCAAGGGTTGTTGGAGATGACATGTGAACGTATTGGAAGAAGTCTGTCCAATAGTGTCAATAGTCACCGTGTGATATTCATGTTGAAGATCTGGAATGAGCTGACTAGGGGATGTAATAAGCGCCATTTAGTATAAGCTTAGATTAAAGATCCACCGATTCCGTCGGTAATTTCATAACCAGCATGGGCGGTGACCAACTTCTGGGCGCCGCAAATACCTCCTGGAGTTAAACCCTTCGAGTAAGGGCTGTCCTTTTTACCTGAACCAGCTGTACATTCTAATTCGACTGGGAGATCGAAAATAGATTGGTCGGTGACATTTTTAGTGACAATTGGTCTGGGTTGGTACTTGCTTGTGGTAGAGGACTTGAAGGCGGCGAGGGCCGAAATTATCAGAAGAAGGACAACAATCATACTGAGAGCATTGCGACTGACACGGTTAAGGGTAAACATTTATAATCTACAAAGATTTTTTTAAACTGCGTTAAAGGTAATTTTTTTAGTTTCTGTATAAAGAGTAGATGGACGAAGAGATAGTAATCGATCGAGGAAATACCAGTGTCATGAAATTGGATGCCGACGAGCAGGCCATCATGGATGAAATCCAAATTTCTGCCCCACGACCTCAACGTGTTCCACGACCAACTAGACCAAACTTCGCCCCACCCCAGATGGGACACCAACAGGAGAGTATGGACGCTTTTGTAAATCCAACGAAGCAAACAGTTCAAAATCACACTACACCCGACGAAGAAATTGATTACGGTGACGGTGATGAAGATGCTAATTTTTTCGATGATGGCGAGGATTATGGTGAAGCTGGTCCAGGACAAGAAGATGAGAAACCAACAAAAGGGTATGCTTCAATCGACGAAGAAAAGGCGGACCTTATTAATAAACTCGGACGCCTGGAGAAAAAGGGATTTGCCGTAAATAAACGACTCAATGCATATTCGAATATTGATGAATTGCGATCCGAGGTGAA
>Ga0307998_1001853_pt1 | contig 11114 bp, 21 predicted proteins | sample Davwhametageno37_FD_203147 | JGI IMG/M metagenome (GOLD analysis project Ga0307998, IMG submission 203147) | Marine microbial communities from Davis Island wharf, Antarctic Ocean - #37 | ecosystem: Environmental > Aquatic > Marine > Unclassified | place: Antarctic Ocean: Davis Island wharf...
TCGTTTCCTCCCTTCGCCCTATCTCGTTCGCGTTGCCTGATCCCATCCAGGGGCAGAGCGCTACTAGCCTTTACACCGACGATCTTTTCTAGCCCGCTACCGCCCGCGGAGGCCCTGCGTTTACCCAGCCGTGCCTGGCTGCAAGAACCTGCCGGTGATCGTTCGATGCCGCTTCACCCGACCGCTGCGTTTTGCTGCGATGGGTTAAATTATCAGAGTTCCGTTATTTAAAGTCAACGGAAAGCCGTTATTTCTCCGTTATTTCAACTACCTATGAAGATACGTAGTCCTGCGCGGGTGAAAAAACGCCCACCTCAGTGGGTGGGCTGACTTGCACCGGGTTCAGTCATGGCGCACAGTCCCGGCATGAACCACACCGATGTGATGCTGAAGATCGTGGAGATGGCGAAGGTGGGCGGAGCACTTCCGCCCGAAAACGCTATCGCGCACGTCGCTGCGCTGATCGCTGAGCTGGATGTGTGCTCAGACAGCTACGAGCGGGACATGGAGCGGCTGGTGAAGATCGGGGCGACGATCTGGGACTTGCACAGCGGGCCAGGCGGGGCTTATGACCCGACGTGGATACCGACGTTCATCCGCCCATGAAACCGCGCCCAAGGGCATTGGAAGTGGCGGTGTAGAGCCAGGGGTAACGCCCGAGTTGGGCGAGTGGGCATGAAAAAGCCCGCACTGGGCGGGCTTTCTAGGCATTCGGCTTTAGGCCGCCTTGCGCATTGGTAGTTCTGGCTCTTCCAACACTACCGGCTTTTGACTTGGCCTGACTTTGGATCGAACAGGCTTCGATTTGGCCACGCGTTGAGACTCCACTGCTCCCGCAAGAAGCATCTTCATCTCAGCCTCAGCCCAGCGACAAATTGCATCGCGCATCAGCGGCTGATAGCCGACGCCATGGATCTCGGCCAAGTTCTTGTAAGCATCAATCGTCGTCTTTGGCAGACGGATTGAGATTGCTTGCATCCCCAGGGCCTCGTCGATCGCGTTGACCGTCTCAATGCTCGTTTGTCGAGCGTGGGCATCCGACCGGCCGAGCGCACCGGTTTCCCACGCTTCTGCTGTTCCTTTGATGCCCGTTTTCTTCGTCATGTATCTCTCCGTTGGGTTACTTGCCGTGCTTGTCGTAGTACGCGATATCCGCCGGATCGGCTTCAAACGCGGTCTTGATGTGCACATTTCCATCTATGAACATAAAACATACCTTCAGCAGCCTTCCTTGGTTTGTCGGAGCCACAAACGCAAGAGTGACAGGGTCGGTCCGGTTGTCTTCCCGGTCGTCTTCCACATAAAGTCCGCATAGGTTTTCGAAGCACTGTTCAACTTCTCTCTTTGAGACTCCATGCTTCTCCCGAAGCTTTTCGATAACGTCTGCTGAGATGATTAGATGCTTCATGTTTCCTGGTAGTGTATATACAAAACAATAGCCATGCACGGCTGTAAGCCTGGAGATGGTGGTCTAAATTGCATGATGGTGTATATACAACGCTGTCCTACAACTTGGCGAGTGATCTGCTGATATCAAGGCCTAGATCCGGGCCTTGGCATTCTTCATTGGCCGCAGTGCAAACAGAACTTCTCCCCAGCTTCCCGTCACAAAAATACTGCGTTTGCACTGTTAACTACTCATCCATCCCCGATTGCGTAGCCCAATGAGCAATCAAAGCTTTTGGGCGTCGCGCTTGGCTGCGCGGCATCAGAAGGACATGTCACTGCACAGGCGTGAATTCGTTCCAATTCACGGGCCGGTAGTCACACATTTCCCCCCCGTAACCAGGCTTGTCATACAAGCACATGCACGCCCGCGAGATCGCCAATGCAGATGGCTGCCACGATGTTCCGGCTGCCTTCTTCAAGGTGCATGCATTGCCATCGCTGAATCCGAACAGACCCCTGCCATCCCCTTTTTTGATTTCGTAGAAACCTTGTGGGAATTCTTTTCTGCATGTTTGCCATACAGCGGCATTCACCGCTTCATTGCTAGAGCCTGGCATCTTCTCAAGGATGCAGGCTGCCAAGTTTGATGCCGCGAGAATAGGACTGCAAAAGGCAATCGTGGCTGCCGCAGTCAGCAGATTTCTCTTTTTCATTTCAACGTCTACCTCGGTCAGCAGCGCGCCTTGATCTTGCGCCTGGGCACCGGGTGCGCGATGTAGTAGACCCATGAAACCTGGTGCACTTCGTAGAACAGAATCGCCGGATCGTTGTAACTTCCAAACCTCCAGCCTCCGCGCTTCGACAGTAGGCGCTTGATCATCGTCTCGCCAGTGCTCAGACGAACAAGTACATCGTCCTCAATGTCAGGCTCTGTTCCGGGCTCCACCAGAGCGAATTCTCCCGGGTTGTAGCGTGGGATCATCGACGGCCCCTCCACCTGGGTCAAAAACGCATGGTCGTCGCTGGTGGCTATCTCAGCGCACTCATCCGTGGTCCCTATAGGGAAATCAGAGTCTGTCCATATTCGCTCTGGCATCAATCCACCATTCCCCCTACCAACTACAAAAACTTCGCGCACCTTGGCTGAGCTGTACGGGAAAGCGCCAGGAGGCACCGGTGGAGCGGCCAACATTGATCCCTCCCCAGTGGCCAGCCAGTGAGCATCAACCCCATACACCTTCGCGTAGACCGGCGTGTCTGCTGATCCATTCCCAACGCGCTCGGCGGTTGAGATTGTGCTTTGGGCGATGCCCGTGCGCTTGCCTGCCTCTTCTTGAGTCAAGTCAGCATGCTTTCTCGCGGCTCGTAGCCGCTTTCCGTATTCGGTCGCCATGTTCGTACTCTATGGAAGTCCGATAACAGAAAGCCGTTGATTTAATAACGGAAATACGTTATTGTTGGGGCTATGCAATGGAAAACCGTCATCGCCGAAATCCAGTCTCGCCAAGGTTGGACCCAGCCGCAGATCGCGAAAGCCGCCGGATGCGCGCAGGCCACGATCAGTGATCTTGCAACAGGAAAAACCTCCGAACCACGCTTCGCGCTTGGTCAAGTGCTGCTCGCACTGAGCAAGAAGCCAGCACGCAAGACAAAGCAACAGGAGGCCGCATGACCTCACTGCAGTTTCCTGCGCCGATTCAGCGCCGCCTGTTCCCTGGAAATGCAGAGCGCCCAGTAGTGCTCGCGCAGCTTTCTCAATACCTCGTAGTGGACGTGAACACCGAAGTTGGCCAGAGCAATCAGGCCAAAGGCGAGGTTTCTCCACGCCTCGAAATCGGAGGTTGCCGTGGCTGAAAACATCAGCGGGATGAGCGCTACTGCTCCGAAGCTCCAGAAGCGTTTGGCTGCAGCCAAGAAAAACCGCCGTCGTCGCCAGATTGGCAAGGCCCTGATCCTCATCACTGCGCTCCTGTTGATTGCTGGCAGGACTGTAGGCGGTTTGCTCGGCGATGTTCTCTGGGTCGGCGCATGTGTGCTCCTGCCTGTGGGAACACACCTTGCCTCTTCGATGCAGGAGGCCGCCCATGGCTGAGCAGCCCCGCCCATGCATCAGCACGGTTGCCGATGCGCTGCTCAGGTCGGCCGGTTTTGGTCCGCCTTCTTCACCGTCTTCGCCAGACGCTGGAACGCAACCACCAGCGCCTGTTGAAACGCCACCTCGTCGTCCGTCGCCCCAATCTCCTTGCGGCGCACAACGGCGTCCTCGTAGTAGTGAGGGACCTCCGCAATATCCAGAACCCCCTTCTCGTGAAGAGCCACCACCAGAGGCGTGATCGTGGCAAAGAGTTCTTCGCTTGTTATCTGCATGTCTGCCCCTTCCGGCAATGGTTGTGTGAGAGCTGCCATTTTGAGCCGGAAGAGGGCGGGCACCCATCACACACCCCGCATGCGCCGCGCCTGCGCACGCATTACTGCAGCGCTGAATTTCGGCGCCCTGACAAAGCCACTTTCTCCAGCGGCCTGACTGCGCGAGAGAGCTTCCGAACAGAGGACCGCATGAGCCACAACAACGACAGCAATCACGACCTGCCCATGTTCGCGCGGGCTCGAAATGACGACCGCCCGACCACAGAACTCCGCGTCGATATTCCCAAGGAGATCATGGGCGTGATCGATGCCCACTGGATGGCGCGCGCCGGTGCGAAGGCCAGCCGCAATGAGGTGGTGAACGAAATCTTGAAGGAGTGGGCTGCGAAGAAGTGGCATGAAGCGAGTCTCGTTTTGAAGCTCGTTCCATGCAATCCGGACTCTCTGGAATCGGAGGGCATGCAGCATGGCTGAAAACGCCTTCACCATGGTCCGCCCGCGCGGCCCAGACCGCGACATTCCCGCGCTGCCCCCGCGCAAGACCAACACCAGCAAGGCACCAGCGAGCGGCCCAGTGCCCGCGATCACCGCTTTCGACCGCACAGGCCGCCGCACGGTGAGCTTGGAGCGCAAGACCAAGGGTGGCATCACCCTGGAGAAGCGCCCAGCCAGCGCCGCCACCTTGGCGAAGAAGGCGCGTGCGGACAGCGGCGGAGGTGCCAAGTGATGCGCACTAGCCAGCAGGATCTCTTTGGCGCGGCCCCCGCTCCGCGCAATTTTGACCAGGAGGCATTGGGCTTCCTGATCGCCTATGCGCGCAAGCACAAGGGCCACCCATTCAGCGCCGAGCACGTCACGCTGGCTGCCCAGGAGAAGGGCATTGCGCCTGACGACCTGCGCGCATGGGGCGCTGTGTTCACCCAGGCCGCGCGCGACCGGCACATCCGCCGCAGCGAGGTGCTTTTCCCGCGCTCAATGGGCAATGGCTCGCTCGCGCCGGGGTGGATTGCTGCATGAGCAACATCCCCGAACCGCTGACCCCGGCGGAGTGCGACCTGCAGGACTTTCCTTTCATGCCGTTGGATGTCGCGCGCCTGCGCGATTCTGAGCTGGCATCAAACGAAACGCCCGATGCATGTTGGGCTGCCGTACTAATTTGGGCGGCTTCATGGCACCAAGTGCCTGCGGCATCCATTCCTGACGATGACCTTTGGATTGCCAAGGTGGCTGGCTACCAGCTGCGCGGAAAGATCGACAAGGCCTGGGGCGCAGTTCGTCCTGGCGCCCTGCGCGGCTGGGTGAAGTGCTCAGACGGGCGCCTCTATCACCCGGTTGTCGCAGAGAAGGCGCGCGATGCATGGCAGGCCAAGCTGGAGCAGCGTTGGCGCACTGAGTGCGCGCGCATCAAAAAGCACAACGACCGTCACGAGGGAGCGAACGTACCTCGTCCCACTTTTGACGAGTGGTTGTCCGCAGGCTGTCCCCATGGACAACCTCTTTTTGTCCCCAGGGACACAAACAACTGTCCCAAGGGACAGGCAGGCAATGTCCCAGGGGAAACCGATTCCAAGAGACAGGGAGAGGGACAGGGACAGGGACAGGGAGACTCTTATTCCGTTCCTTACGGAACGGGCGGCGAGCCGCCACTGCCGCCGCTCGTCAAGCCTGCAGCGCCTGCAGCCAAGTCGCCAAGCGACTTGGAGAAATCCCGCCTGTGGCGTTTGGTCAAGCAGGCGTTTGTTGAGCAGAAGACCTGCCCTGACACGAAAGCTGCCGGTGTGCTGGCCGGTGGTATCGCCGCCAAGTACGGCAACGACGTGTTCCTTGAAGCCGCTCGTGCCATGGAGCGGACATGCCCGGTGGACGCGCACACCTACCTCGTCGGTCTGTGCGAGACAGCCGCTGGCAAGCGCCAGCCCCTCAACAAGCAGGAGGCCATTGAGGCCAGAAACCGCAACGTGGCTGCTGAGTGGGCAGCCCAAGGAGAAGCGCATGCAGCAGCATGAACGTGGCCAATTCGCCCAGCTTGTCACCGATGTGCTGGCGTACTACCGCCAGGACGCAAGCCGGTTTGTGTTGGATTTGTGGTGGAACGCATGCCAGCCATTCGAGTTTCAGCAGATCCAGCGCGCCATGCAGCGGCACGCCACTGACCCCGAGCATGGGCAGTTCGCGCCCAAGGTGGCCGATCTGGTCCGCATCCTGAGCGGTACGACAACCGACCGTGCATCCCTGGCCTGGGGCAAGGTGCTGGAAACCATGTCCGCCGTGGGGGCCTACACCGACGTGGTGTTTGATGACCCGGCAATCCACGCAGCGGCCGAGGACATGGGGGGATGGCCCAAAATGTGCCGCACCGAGCTCAAGGAGCTGGGGCTGCTGCAGCACCGTTTCATGCAGTCCTACCGCGCCTACGTCGAGCGCGGCCAGTTCGACTATCCCCGCCGCCTGGGTGGGGACCGCAGCCCAGACAGCGAGTACGAAAAAGCCGGTTTGAAGCTGCCACACCCCGCAGTGATTGGCGACCCAGAGCGCGCAAAGCTGGTGTATCGCGGTGGTGGTGCGGGAAAGACGGCGATCACCTTCACGTCGATACAGGCGCTGGGTGGGCCCATTGCGGCAGCCATTGAGGGCCCAAGGAGCCTGGCATGACCAGCCGCGCCGAAGCCCTCCGCAAGCTGCTCGCCTTGGGCGGCCTTTACCGCGACGAAATCTTTGCCGCCATGGGTGGCGACTATCTGACTGTCGCATCGGCCATCGAAGAACTGCGCGCGGCCGGTGATTTGGAGCCTGTGCGCGAAGACTGGTTGCGACAGGTGTACCGCCTGACCACACAGGCGGCCCTGCGCGCATTTGGCGGTGTTCATGCATGACCTGCCACTGCTGCAACGAGGCGCGCGAAGCGCCGCAATACCACCGGTTTTTTGCCGAGGGCTGCCTGTACTGCGCTGCCCGGCGCATCCAGTTCATCCAGCGCACTTTGCGCCTGGGCGAGTCGGTCACCAGGGATCGGTGCCGTGCTGCGCTGGCGCAGGCGATGGCACTGGGGCTGCCGGAGGTGGAAATCAGACGTATGGCAAAGCTGGTGGATTGGCAGGTGGAGCCGGAGCAGAAGGCGCAACCCGCATCGTCAGCCGTACAGCGCAAGCGTGGGAGGTGAAGGCGTGAGCACGATTTTGGGCATTGACCCCGGCAGTAGCACCGGAGTGGCCACGTACATTTGCGGAAAGCTGGTGCACCTGGACACCATCGCACCTGTGGACATCGCGGAACGCATTGAGCTGGCCCGCCCGACGCGCGTGGTGTTTGAGGACTCGCGCCTGGAGTCCTACGTCTGGAGCCAGATCAAGAGCCGCGCCGCCGCTCTCAAGATGGCCCGCAACGTGGGTGAGGTGGATGCGTGGTGCAAGCTGATCGTGGCAGTCTGCGCCAAGTTCGACATACCTGCGCATGGCATCAGCCCGACCCGCAAGGGCGCCAAGGTGGATGCCGAGCGCTTCGCCGCCATCACCGGCTGGACGAAATCCAGCAACGAACACACCCGTGACGCTGCCATGGTCGCCTACCCATACCGGAGCGCGAAGTGAGGTGCGCATTTTGTAATCGCCCCATGCTGCAGGCCACGGTGATGATCGGCGCCATGCCCATCGGGCCCACCTGCGCACGCAAGGCTGGTTTGGTGGATCTGGCGCGCAAGAAGGCGGGCGTGCTGCGCCTGGGGCGCCTGGGCTGTGCAGGCCTTCGCCGCCCGGACCCGCAGACCCTGGATCTGTTCGCGGAGGCGGAGCATGTCTGAGCCCGTGGACCCACAACGCGCCGTCGATTTCCTGATCGAGCACTCGCGCCAGTACGCCCAGGCCAAGGCCGACCGCGTGCACCTGGAGCACTTCCGCAAGAGCAAGAAGGCTTTGCTGATGAACGAGTGCACGGAAAAAGTGGCAACCGCCCGCGAGCAGTACGCCTACAGCCACCCCGACTACATCGCCCTGCTGGAGGGCTTGCGTGAAGCCGTGCGCGTGGAGGAAGCGCTGCGCTGGCGCCTCACCGCCGCCCAGCTGCGCGTGGAGGTGTGGCGCAGCGAGAACGCCAATAACCGCCGCCTGGAAGGAGCCACCCGGTGAAGCCAGCAACCCAATTTCAAAAGATGCGGGAGCGCCGCATCGAGCGCGAAAGACTGGCACGCGAGCTTGCGCGTGCAGAGGCTGCACTCGACCAGCGGTTGTGCGAAAGCAATCTGAACTGTTTGCTCCAGCTGGTGAAGCCACAGCACCCCCGGGCGAGCAACTACCAGGAGTGCATTAAGGCATTTGCAGCTATGCGGCTGCCGATGCGCCCGGAGTGGAGCAACAGGATATGAAGCGATCCGCCCCACTCACGCGCACGGTATTCAAGTCCCGCACACTGGGCCCGACCATCGGCCTGTGCCGCGACCAGCGCCTGGAGGAACGCGCAGCGCGCGCGCTGGCATCAGCCACGCCCCGCGCATCCGTGATGGCATGCGCTACCGCCTACGCCGCGCCCATCGCCAAGGAGTGCGCAGCGACCAGCGAAGCCTACCGCCGCGCTGTGGCCAGGCTGCCGTGCGCAGCCTGCGGGATCTACGGCTACAGCCAGCACGCCCATGGCAACGAGGGCAGCCGACCCTGCGCGCTTCGACATGCTGGGCTCTGCCACCGTCAACGGCGCCTTCATCAGCACGGCCCAGACCAAGGGCGCATCCACCGGCAAGTTGCTCTCGGTTGTGCGCTTCGCCAACCCACGCCCTGTCGATGCTTCGGTGTACCTCGAAGTGCTGACCGGCTTCCAGTTCGTTTCCCTGTAAGGAGAATTCATCATGGCATGGCAAGTATCTACCGGCCTTCGCAACGCAATGCTGGGCTCCAGCAGCCTCAAGGCCGCCCTGGCCGACGGCTTCATCAAGGTGTATTCCTGCACCCTGGCCAACATCCCGGCGAACGCCGACGCCGCAATTACCGGCGACCACACGCTCCTGCTGACGGTGTACGGTGACGGGATCAGCGCGGGCCTGAACTTGGGCACGGCTGACGGCGGTGCCATCGGTAAGGCTGCGGGCGAGACCTGGGCCGGCCCCGTGCTGGCCACCGGCAACGCAGTGTTCTTCCGCTTCGTCGGCAGCGCTGATACCGGTGCGGCTTCGACCACGCAGCCCCGTCTGCAGGGCCGCGTGGGTACCGCCGGTGCAGAGCTGAACCTCAGCTCGCTGTCGCTGACCTCGGGCGCGACCCAGGCGGTGAACTACGTCAACATCGGCCTGCCTGCCTAAGCCATGGTGATGCCTGTTGATTCAGGCGGCGCGTACTTCGGGTTCTACTCGGACTTCGGAGACGTCAGTCGCGGGGAAGCGATCACGTACAGCTCCGCCGTGGCCTCTGCGGCGGCGGAAGGTGCGCGCGATGTTGCGGACCTCGCCATCCCCAGCGACCTGGGCGACCCGACGATTCTTCCCGGGCACCCGAAGATCCAGTCTGCTACGGGTTCGGACGTCTTCATCGAGATCGTGCTGACCTACGACAACGGCTTCTGGGGTGACGGAACTACGCCGTGGTACCCCAGCAATCTGCTGGTCGAGCTGCTTGGATCTGGGGCTACCTCTTTCGTCGTCGGTGAGTCTGCCCCACTGAAAATATCCCACTACGTCTCATCTGACGGCGGCCAGTCGATCTACCTCAGCGCCACCGGCGGGGCGTCGCTCTTCGACAATCTGACCCGCGTCAAGATCTGGCGCGCAGCCGTGTTTCCTGGCGACCCCGTGGAGCCTGCAGAGCCCTTCTGGGCCGGTTTCGTAGGCACTCACGAGATCGTCGGCGAAGGCGCTCCCATCCCCGGCGGCGGTGTGGCTGGCGCCACCGTGGTGGACACTCTCCCATTCACGACTACGTTGGGGGCGCTGGCGGCAGGGGCCGTGCGGTGGTTCAAAGTGACGGCGGGGGCAGGGTACAGCCTCTTCACCACATACTTCTCACCCGAAGGCCTCGACACGCACATTGCGCTGTACGACGAGTCGGGCGTGCTTGTCGCCGACAATGACGACATTGACCCAGGTCTGGACTACCGCTCCGAGATTGAGGCGCTCCTGACCGCCGGCACCTACTACCTCGCCGTGGGCGGCCACGGTGCGACGGTCGGAAACGGATTCACGTTCACCGGATCTTCTAGCCTGGCTGCGGGGGCGGTACTCAACATCGAGACGTTCTGATGCTCACCACGGACGACTCCAAAGGCACGGCTGATGGCAAGGAGCGCGACCAGCTCCAGGCCATCACCGCCGTGGGCTCGGAGTTCATCACGTACCGCGACGACCAGAGCACGGTGCAGAAGTCGGGCGAGTTCGCGCGCTTCGAGAAAGAGTCTGGCGAATCGCAGCCGCGGTTTGTGCTACTGCACGAAACATCCCAGACCTACTCCGAGCAGGCACCAGGGGAGCTGTCCGACCTGACCGGCAACGAGCTGCTGTCCCTGCCGCCGAATACCAAGCTGCGCAAGCGTTCGCGGCTCTACATGTCCGAGGTAGACCCCATCAATGGGGATCTTCCGTTCCGAGAAATCGGCGGGTTCAAGACACAGACCCGTGTCTCGCGGCACCGGGGGTTCACGCGGTCTTCCGCGCCGCGCTCTCTGGAGGCCATGTACGAGGCCAACTACACGGCGCATGCTGGCAAGCGGCGCTTGTTCCCGAAAGGCGACGGAAAGCTGCTGATGCTGCGCGAGGTTGCACTGCCTGGTGATTCGCGCTACTTCAACGACTCGATGCGCGAACAACTCAACACGCCGCAGCCGTACACCAAGAAGCGCGGCCTCCCCTCAAATCAAGGTGCACAGCGTCACCAGCACCGGCACTGCGCAGATCGCCTCGATCACCGGGGCCACGTTCAGCACCGGCCTGATGACGCCAGGCGCCGGCCAGTTGCTGGTACCCTATGTGCCCATCGGATTCGGCGGCGCGGTGTATCGCACCGACCCCCAAGACCGCACGAAAAAGAAAAAACGCCTGTGGATGCAGTTCGACCCGTACTGGATCTACGAGGAGTCGCTGCCCCAGGTGCTCGAGTACCCCGGCTCGCGCCCCATGCTGCTGGTGTCGGACGACGGCGGGCTGACGTGGGCGCGCAAGTTTCTACCCACGGTCTGGTCCTTCCGCGTTGGGTTTGTCGTGGCTGTGGACGATCGCACGCTGGCCGTGCCCGTCTACTCGGTGCGCAAAGAGCGCGGCGCCCCTATCCGCGTCACCGTGTATCTCTCAAGAGACGGCGGGGACTCGTGGCGCGCGGCCGACGGGGCGTCGGTGACTCTCCCGGGCGAAACCTACGTGGATGGCCAGGTGGTCATCGGCACTGAGT
>Ga0307998_1001858_pt1 | contig 11093 bp, 9 predicted proteins | sample Davwhametageno37_FD_203147 | JGI IMG/M metagenome (GOLD analysis project Ga0307998, IMG submission 203147) | Marine microbial communities from Davis Island wharf, Antarctic Ocean - #37 | ecosystem: Environmental > Aquatic > Marine > Unclassified | place: Antarctic Ocean: Davis Island wharf...
TGTGAAATAATTATACATCTATATCATAAAATAGGTTATTCTGAATTATTAAATTGTCTTGATGGTGTATTTTCATTTGTCTTATATGATTCATTGAAACAACAGATATTAATTGGACACGATCCTTTTGGTATTCGTAGTCTCTATTGGTTTCACGACGGCCTAAATTTAGGTATTTCGTCTGAAATGAAATGTTTAGTTAATCTTACAGATAAAGTTGAGTTTTATCCGCCAGGTTCTTATAGTATTTATAGGATGAATGATAATTCTATGGAGACTACAAGGTATTATCACCTGAATTTCCCTCAAATAGAAAGTTCCGAGGAATTAATTATGAAACAAATACGGATTAAGCTAAATGATGCGGTTGAAAAGCGATTGTCAGGGGATAGACCCGTGGGATGTTTATTATCTGGGGGCATTGATAGCAGCATAATCGCATCAATCGCTTCTCTTAAAATCCCGAATATTAAAACATTCTCAATCGGCTTAGACGGATCACCTGATTTATATTATGCCGAAAAGGTATCGCAACATTTAAATACGGATCATACAATTGTACTAGTTACGGATGAACAGATGTTAGATGCGATTGATAGAACCATTCAACAGGTTGAATCATATGATATAACAACAATAAGAGCTTCTGTCCCAATGTTATTATTATCCGAATATATAAGGGATAATACCGATATTAAGATAATATTAAGTGGTGAAGGGGCTGATGAAGCTTCCGGATCATATTTGTATTTTAAGAACGCACCTTCCGCCGAAGATTTCCAGACAGAATCACTTCGTTTAGTGAATGATGTTCAATACTTCGACGCCAACAGGGCCGACAAAACCACATCTGGCGCTGGTCTCGAGATACGAGTTCCTTTTTTTGATAAATCATTTATGGAATATTACATGTCAATCGATCCTAAACTAAAAATGTTTTCTTCGGGTATCGAAAAAAGATTATTAAGAGAAGCATTCTCTACTTATCTACCTATCGAAATTATTGAGAGGAGGAAAGATGGATTTTCTGATGGAGTATCTTCATTTGATAAACCGTGGCATAGCATTGTTGAAGACTATTCATTGAAACATTATAATTTACATGAAAAAGAATTATACAAGCATATCTATAATAAATATTATGATAAACAAGAGATCATACCCTATATGTGGTTACCTAAATGGACTTCAGAAAAAGATCCATCGAATAGGTTGGTCTAGTCGTCATTATTCTAACCCTGATACATGTCTAATTCTCCACTGATATGAGGCGTTTTTGTATGCGTTCGTGTATTTGTTTTTCCCAGTGGATTCGCTTTTCCTTATTCTTCGTGACATTCTTCAAACTCCATATCTTCGTTGAGTTCTCTGATAATTTCTAGGAAGGTTCCGTTTTGCTTCTTCAGAAGACCGATCTTGGTTGTATACGATCGACATTCGTTCATTAGGATTTGATTTTTTCTTAGGAGTAGTTCTTTATCTGCTGTCAGGTTAATGATAGTTTCCCCGGCTTCATCGACCTCCTTGTAATATTTTTTGTAATTTTCAATGAATTCTTTATGCGTCTTAGACTTGGTGTGTTGTTTGAAGAGAGAGTTTCCGACGAAGTATGCTCCGGCCTTACACCGACATTCATATCGAATACAATTTCTTTCATATGCTCTGTAAGGGGTCTTGTCTACGAATTCATCTTTGTCTACATCAAATGATGGTTTATAGATTTCAGTGAATACTTGTTGGATTTGATTCATTTTAGATTATTGTTAATGATAAAAAATTACTAATAGTTAAAAATCAAATTTGTTAAATCTAATGGTTTATAATGGTTTATATCATTCCACTGAATTCATTTCCACTGAATTCAGTTCCATCCCACACTGAATCATTATGTGTCTGACAGATGCGCGAGAGTAGTCTGACGGAGACTATACTCTCCAAATTGATCCCACGGGCGCCGTAACACTGTATCAGATGTATACCGCGTCTCTCATATTCGCGGGTCCACTTAATCAGCACGGAATAGCGAATCATAAGGCTGGACATAGCCCAGCAAGCTCTCGCATGGCTCAGACCTGCCCCCTCTAGTCCTTTAATGTTATTAACGATATCTTCCTGAGAGAAGACTGATTCAATTGGGCCAATGACGGACCTGGCATACCCATTAATGATGGTGTTGGACAGAGCTGACCAGTGCCTATCGGTAAACGTGAAACCTGATCGGACATCAAATATACTGCTGTTCTTAAAGCGAGGTCCGATATAGATGTATTTCATGTCTACGCCACCCTGACGGAGGTCTTCTGTGTTCCGACATCCAACGTTTGGATCGTGTGAAATCATGAACCAATGTCCAACCTGCGTCAAGATGTTATTGGATAAGCGTGTATGGTGGCACTTAATTGAGCTCTTAATTTGGATTGGCGGTCCCACCTTTCCGGTAACCCTCTTGACCCAGTAAACATACATTGGTATTGGTCCCGTATTGATGAATTTGATAGTCCGACGTCCGGTCAAAGCGTCGGTGAACCTATGGGTCCAGAAACGGGAAAAGTATTCGCTATGGCGAAGGTGTGTGATCAGAGCTTGAGGCATGAAACGACATCCTTTCAGGACCCGATCATTGTATCCCCTCCACATAGATTGGATTTTGATTATATTCTTGATATAATCAGGGTCTTCTTCCATCTGACTTTGAAGAAGACTTTGGTCCAGAGCATTTGAGAATTCCGAAGCTTCTTCGGACAAAAGACGATATGTTTCTTCTTCTTCTTCAATATCGCCCATTTCAATATCTTGGTCTCCTTGAGATGGTAGAAACTTGTTTCGCATGACATTCGAAATTTCAGGCATAACGACGTCTTCAACAAGAGGGGTAACCCAGTCGTCGTGTCCTTCACGGAGGGCGCCGAGTTTGATGATTTCGTCAAGGATAAACTTATTCCGGAGAGCGATACCGATCCATGTTTCAACTGTCGCGTCCCTCTCCTTGTTCATCTCTTGCAATGCAGACGTGAGGTTATTGAGGTTATCGACATCTTGGAGCGTGATAGCATTTTCCCTGGAAAGTCTGTTATAATTCTTCTCATATACGTCCATGGCTTCCGCGTCTCGTTTATGTCGGGCGCTTGCCATCTCACTCTCTTCGTTCAGTTGCTTCTGGAGACTTTGATTCATGTACCTAGAGAGATCAAGGTCTTCGTCCAGTTGGGTAATCTGATCGTCCTTCTTGTCGCCTGAAAGACGCAACTTATCCCGTTGCTTCTTAAACTGATCCTTCTTGTTCTCGAGCCAAGTCGACCGGAGCATCACGTTGTCGAAGACGTCTTGTGCCGGTGAAGGACCGGGTTCGGAGAAAGGTCCATGCCCGGTAGAAGGGGCGGCACCCTTCTCCATGTCGCATGTCAAAGAGAGGTCCATAACTGCTCTGACGCTCGGAAGTTCGGAAGCTCTGAAGCTCGGAAGCTCTGAAGCTCGGAAGTTCGGAAGCTCGGAAGCTCGGAAGCTCGGAAGCTCGGAAGCTCTGAAGCTCGGGGAAAGTAGGTTGCTCTTGGAGAGCGATATATTGTAAGTCTACTTTGAAAGATAGTTCTCAAATCAAATTTATGACTATCTGATGCCAGCGACAAAAGAGGTCGGCAAAAGAACGAGATCCTTAATTTATATCGCCCTAAATTATAGTATGCAAATTTGATTTCGGTAAATTGGATTTAAACATACCGGACATTAACAAATTAAATATGAATTTATCATCCCCTCATTGGGTTTTATTGAACAAGAAGGTAGATAAAATCTTGGCAGATGAGGACTATATTGCGATGGGATCTACCGATTTAAAGGAACTGAGGCGACTAGAGGTCGCACGACCCAACAAAAATAGGAAACATCTGATAGATTCTCTCGATAAGCGTATCTCACCTAAAACAAGTGATAATATAGTTATACAGGATATAGTTATACAGGATATAGTTATACAGGATATTGATTTATTTCATGGTCAGCATAGTAAGAATTGTAATGATAAAAATAACAGTAAAAGAGAACGTATTATTAAATCTTTTGCTCATGGTAATATGTTTCCCGAGTCTGAACATTGGTCGGACACGTATAATAAATTCAATAAGTGTATCATTTCACATCTAGGTCCTAAACTTGTAGAATATTCATATGAAATTATATGTAAGGCTGGTCGACGTAATCACTATGATTTTCTCATTACATTTTCTGGCGGTAATAACAATTTCATAAGTGAACATAAAATTGAGTTCAAGAATAATGCTTCTTGTGTAAATGATTGTCCTCAGTTTGTATCCCCGATGTATCCGTCTACATTTTTCAACGGTTCTTATGAGAGTTTATTTTATCGTGATTATTTATCAGATATATTCCTTAAGGTAGGTGGTATCAAGCCCACCGAAGAAGTATATCTAAAACAGATTCACAGGACGACGCCTGAATGCATGAGTGGTATTCAGGAGGCGTATTATAAGGGTTCTCCGCAGTCATCCAAATATACAGGGTCTGCTCCTGATATTGCCAATTATAAATTCATGAAAGAACAATCTTCTCTATCTATCGATGAATATCTGAAAAAGTTTTCTCTCGATATTCCGAAGATGAATACATATCTATTATCATCTCAAAAGGATAAAAAATATATGTTGTGGTCAGGTAGTGATTTTAATTATCAGGAAGTAGATGAAGATGATTATACGATTGACTCTGATATCGAAGTGTCGATAAAAAATAAGAATACGCTAGTTTACAAGACCAAAAGTAATAAAGATATTAAGATTATGTTGCGGTGGAAGAATGGTAACGGTGTTGCGTTTCCGGCTCTACAGATTAGTTAAATGAATCAATAAGTTTATCTATCATTGTAGATTGAGATTGTGTTAATCCTCCCTTTTTATTTTTCTCCATCAACTTTTCTAATGCTACCCACTTCCTGGTAGAATCTTTTTTTGATAATATCAATGTACGGGGCTCAACCTGATGTTCTATTTCAGGAACAGGTTCAGGAGCAGGCTCAGGAACAGACTCAGACTCAGGAACAGACTCAGACTCAGGAACAGACTCAGACTCAGGAACAGGAACAGGTTCAGACTCAGAGTCAGGGGCAGGAACAGGTTCATGAACAGGTTCAGGTTCAGGGGCAGGAACAGGTTCAGGTTCAGGTTCAGACTCAGGAACAGGAGCAGGATCAGGATCAGGAGCAGGAGCAGGAGCAGGAGCAGGAGCAGGAGCAGGAGCAGGAGCAGGATCAGGCTCAACAGTGTCTTTCTCAACCGGAGTAAATATAGGGTCCTGACCTTTCACCTGATTTTGTTTCTTCAAGTACCAGACGCCACCTATGTCGACCACCATATTAGCTTCTACTTTTTTACCGTTCGTAAGTTTTACATACTTCGCGATACGGGATGTAAACGCATAAGTAAGGGTATTAGTTAGTTCTTTCTTATTTTCCATCGGTTCTCCCTTTGGTTTCTGACAAAAGAACCCCAAATTATCATATATTTTGTTCTTTTCTACGACGTTATGTGACCTGACCTGAATTACCATAGTGATCTCGGAGTGGAGCCACGGGTTATTTCGAGGGTTAAACCCGAGGTTACCTTCCAGTTTTGCCCGACCGGCTAAGTCTTTGCAAAATTTCGTGGTTTCTGTTTGATCCTTGAGGAGGTATAATTCCTCGTTGTCATTAATGTACGATATCCGTAATCCGGGTTCCCAAGATTCATATTCCTTGTCACCAACAAGGTAAGATGATTTGTTGCCTTTGTTATTCGCGCCGTCAGATGTTGGTTCAATCTTTATCGGTGACATCGTGAACTCCAGAGTAATCTTGACTTCGAAGTTGTCATCAGCATCACTCCACGGGCGTGGGTCCCCGATCATTCCGATGTTGCTGTAATTCTTCTTATTACAAATGGGGACATTGGTTCCGGCGATATTCAGATAACCGTTAAGGAGACCCGTATCCTTGTTCAGTTTATAATATACGTCCTCCTTTATCTTGTATTTCCAACCTGAAGGGAGGTGGGGATGATCCTTTAGGAATGAATACTTGGGTAACCGTTCACTATCACTATCACCATAATAGGATTTAATACTAGATTTCAGGGCGGATTTTAAGATGTCATCCTTTGTCACATGTACACCCGGTTCACCCATCATACAGACAATATGTGTGTTTAAATCGGAACCCATTAGTTCCAGTTTTTTTAAAATCTCATCATCATCGGGATAAAATCCTTCGACAAAGATAGGAGCCTTCCTTTCTGGAAAATTTATTGCGATATTTTTCCCAGATTTTGGTGAGAATATTAACACCTTCTTGGTATCCGCGACTGATGATATCAGGCCGGTTGTGTAATTACCAAGCCCCTTCGAACTCTTATCTGATAAGTGTTTCTTTAATTCATCTATCGGAGCGACAAATCCTCTTGGGCAATTATCGGAACGCGACATATAGAGGGCTTTGATAGTATCGATGGAATCTAACGGGATTAGTTCACAATTCTCATCATAAAGGCGAGTAATGACAACATCACCCTCATTATCTAGGATATTATGGTCTTGTTCCTGGAATTTTTGAACCGTGGAGTATCCACCAGGTTTGAGCATTTTGTTCCACAGGTCGTCGGCTCCAGCACCCTCCCACGGGGTTTCACGGTGTTCGATTGATACGACCGGCATTTTGTTTTTATATCTTTCTTGTTGTTATTGTCCTTGTTGTTTATGATAAAAAATAATGGAAAATCAAATTTAATTACGTTTTACAAATATATTGGGAGCATGTTAAGTAATTCGTTTGTATTCAGTGCTGAATTACAGCAATATAATTGTATGAACTCTTGTGTTTTTGGATTATCAAATGATTTAACAATCATATTAAATTTAGTTAATAGTTCTTCTTTGGATAGTTCTTCACTGGATAAATCATCATTTGATCTAATAATGATTAAATGATTCTCTATTAAATATTCTTTATCGATATCAATAATACTATATGTTAGTGTGAAGTGACCAACGCCGTAACCTCTATTAACCACTAGAATAGGAGTATTCATTCCTTCCTTCATGATATAGTTTTTCTTTGCTTCATTTTTATAATTAGTTAATCCTAATTTATTATTTTTAATATCTCCACTATAAATAAGTCTAGTGTGACTTTCATTATCGGTTAACATATCTTTACACTGGTTCCATACAGTGTTTCCAACCTTCACTGAAAAATTCAGTTGTCCAAGAGTAGTCGTATTATCATATAGTTTTGTAATCTTACTGATATTTACAGGGGTATTCATCAGAATGTTTCCGTTGTTATTGTATGTATACTTACTATTATTGTTTGCGTTATCTTTCTTATTTATGATAGAGAATATGATTGTTTCTTGAGATGTATCTAGATATTTCTCGGAACTACAATCTATGATATCGATAATTGTATAATTATCGTTGATATGTGATCTCAATTTATTGTAATACAGGCAATTACAAAAACTTTTTGGCAATATAAATGTAAGGATGCCATTCTCTTTTAATTTAAATAAGGAATGAATTATGAATAATATAAACATATTTGGTCGACCATCATATAAACTATTATATTCCTTCTTTACGTCTACCTTTTTCACTACGAAATAGGGTGGGTTTCCTATAATAAGATCGTATTTCTTATCAGAATCATATTTTAAATAATCCATTTTTGTTAATTTGACGCTCCCCCTAAAATCAAGGTCCTGGATTTTATCGTAGATTGTATCATCATATTCAATTCCATCGATTACCCCCTGATCCAAGTGATAATCTAGGAATTTAATATATTCACACGAACCGCAAGAGGGTTCGAGAACATCATGAATTACAATATTATTTACAGAACAATAATCTATTACCAGTGAGCACGATTTATTAATGATATTATAGGGAGTGAAAAATATTCCTTTATCTTTTTTTGTCTTTTTATCTAAATCCTTTGTTAGCGATTTGGATAACTCACCGAACTGAGGGCAGAGTTTGTTTAATTGACCCTCTAGTTCATCCTTAACCAGATTATCTATCAAATCCTGTTTATCGATACATGGTTTCTTCTTGTTTGTGTGATTCGTGAAATGTGATTTCTGAGAGAATTTAGATCCACACTTTTTGCACATATATTCACCCATTTTAGTTATATTTAAGAAAATAATATTTAAATAAATCAAATTTTACTTAAATTTTTAATGAATGATAATAATAAATGGGTAATATATGTTCTTTATTAATATGTTGTCTACCAGATAAAAAAGAATATCAAGAACATCTGATTAGGGAGAGACACTGTTATAGATGCGAGCAAACTTATTTATCAAATTATGAATATAATAGACATATCGTAGAATGTAATCGTATGTATGGCGATATGTAAGATATGATTGCTACAAAATATTATTCATATAATAATTGATTATTTTGGGTTCAGTGTCAGTTGTATAAAACCCTTCTTCCCGTGCGATTATTTTAACTTTGGCGATAGCAGATTGCGTTGATAAATTATATAGTTCTTTATGACCTGGTTTGTTTATATTATATTCTTTTAGTCGGTGATGAATAATTGTTTCGAGTTCAGTATAACTTTTACCTGAAGGGATAAACAATATATAATCAAATATCCAATCACACCCTCCCTGACTCCTACCGCGATTGAGAGCACTCAAATACCTGCTTTTACCAATTTTAGTGGGGGCTTTAGATAAATATCCCGTGACCGAATCTCTTATTTCACAATGTCCCACATAGACGCATTCATTTGAATATGATAATATTTCTTTATATCCTGGATATATATGTTTCAATATCGTATTACATTGTGAACCGTTCATCGGGAGTAGCGGGTCGAAGTGTTGTTGGAGAATTATATTATTCATTGTCAGTAGCGATAAAGTTACTGACAAATAAATATCAAATTTACTAATTTGATAATGGATTATTCAGATAATCTAATTCATGATAAACAAACTCCATTAAACACTGTTCAGCCTCTTCCAACGCTCTCCACATCCTACTATAATTTCCAACCTGCCACTTGCCGACATTCGGTAGTTTATCAAATAATTGTTTTTCATACTCGGTTAAATTCTCTCCTTCATAGTTTGTTTGGTGATGATTATCCCAATCATCAACCGAGCATTTATCTTCATCCTTGACGTTATTTTTCACCCACTCATAATAGGATACTAAACTTTCTTGGGCCGCAGTTAAAACTGAATCATGGAATGATCTCCCAGTATTAAAATGCTCCATAATTTTCTGTTGATCCATTTCGCTTTTACTAGTAAAAAAAGACATTTCTTCATCTGTAAGATTATCGGTAAAAGAATTCATTATTAATAGTACGGATTAATATTTATTTAAATGGTTTATAACTGATTATCATCCTTTAGGCAATTTAAAAATTTAGAGTATGTATCATTTCCTTTGTATTTATCGGGATGATATTTTAATGATAATTTCTTCCATAATTTATGACTATAATCCGATATAATTTCTAAAATATCGTGAGGCAATGTTTTTTTATCGAGACCATGATTAGAAATCACTCGATCCGTATCAGGTTCAGGTGATTCTCTATCTTCTTCTTCCCTTTCCTTCTCTTTTCTTTCCTCTTCCTCCCTTCCCTTCTCTTTTCTTTTCTCCTGTTCTCTTTTCTCCCGATCTCTTTTCTTCTGTTCTCTTTTCCTCTGTTCGGCATCACGCTTGTATTTTTTGGCATTCTTTGCTTTATTTTTTTGATATTCTTTTTCAAGAAAATCATCTGATTCTTTTTTACGATTAGCTTTCTTAGGTTTATTAGGCTTAGCGTTTGTCTTTGTAGCGTTTGTCTTTGTAGCGTTTGTCTTTGTAGCGTTTGTCTTTGTATTGTATTCATTAATTAAAATATTCAATTTCTTAATCTCTTCGAGATTCATATCATCTCTTGGCTTGCTTTCTTGCATTCTTAATTTCTTTTTGATCTTGCGAAGATCCTTATCCGTCTCAATCTCGACATCGACCTGCCCTTCTTTGAGAGATCCATATGATCCGTTCATTATATTTCTATTTATCTATAAGATGTTTACTTTAAAATAGTAAATTATATCCATATCAAATTTAGCGTAATTGCGCGATGAGTATTCATAAATTTGATTTTATCTTCTTCAATAAATCATTAAAAATATAAGATGATGAAAGTCACTTCCAAACAACAACAGCGATGTTTGGCGCGTCGCTTACATCGCCAAGAACGACAAAAGCAATTACAATGCTCAGAACAACTATTTAAAAACCCATCACTAGTAAATGACAAAATGAGAGGTAAAACATGCTCGGTGTGCGGTGGTCACCATGCGAAAAACGGTCACCATGCGAAAAACGGTCACCATGCGAAAAACGGTCACCATGCGAAAAACGAGCGATATCACAGTGATGAGGAATTGGAAATGCGGTCGATGATGATGATCCTCTTCACAAATGAATCGGCGCTCGACTCTGAGGATCATGTTATGAATTTATTCAATACGGGTTCTGATGTGGTATCCGGTGCTGCCGCGACGATGGGTTTTCAGGGTACCTGTAAGGCGTTCAAACCGATAAAAGCGAATAACTGTATCATTAAATATACAGAGACGTGGACCCGTCTTAAAATGGGTACAAAGGAACGGTCACCTACTCCTAAAACTGACATATGTGTTGCTGAGGGTGATTTGGTGCTTAACATATCTCTTAAATCCGGAAAAGGTCGGCTAACATCGTCGGACTGGTGTGAAACAAGTGCTATCTTCTTATCTGTATGGGAAAACAAGTATTCAGATGACACCGATATCAAAGAGAATATTACAGAGATTTTATATTTGATGAAGGATCTAGGTAAGCGAGTTCCGATCCTTGCGACTCGAAGTAAAACAAGTATCTGTGCTGAGATGGAAAGCGATCCAACCCTAAATGATGCGGATATTATCTGGATGAAAAAGTTCCTTGTTTCACAAAAAAGATGTAACCAGGTCTACCTAGACCTGGTCACCGACCACCCTGAATTTATTAAAGATGTACTCTATGAATGTGCTACCGGTCAA
>Ga0307998_1001861_pt1 | contig 11077 bp, 13 predicted proteins | sample Davwhametageno37_FD_203147 | JGI IMG/M metagenome (GOLD analysis project Ga0307998, IMG submission 203147) | Marine microbial communities from Davis Island wharf, Antarctic Ocean - #37 | ecosystem: Environmental > Aquatic > Marine > Unclassified | place: Antarctic Ocean: Davis Island wharf...
AACAAAATATTCAAATTAACAAAGATGATTTGTGTATTGAACCTAGTGCAGGAAACGGCTCATTTATAGAAAACATCAAATCAATATTCAAGGACTATAAATTTTATGATTTAGAACCCGAACACTCGGAAATTATTAAACAAGATTATTTAATCTTTGATTATAGCAAATTAATTAAAGACAACAAAATACACGTAATCGGCAATCCACCCTTCGGTCGACAATCTTCATTGGCCATAAAATTCATTAAAAAATCCTGTGAATTTTGTGATACCATCTCATTTATATTACCCAAAAGTTTCAAAAAAGATAGTCTAAAAAAAAGTTTCCCGTTAAAATTTCATTTAAAATGTGAATACGATTTACCCGACAATTCATTTATGGTTAATAATACAAGTTATGATGTCCCTTGTGTATTCCAGATATGGGTTAAAAAAGATACAGAAAGAATTGCTCCTCCAAAATTAGTTCCAAACAAATATAAATTTGTTAAAAAAGAAGAAAAACACGATATATCTTTTAGACGCGTTGGTGTTAACGCAGGAGATATTGGCAGAAACACAGAAAAAAAATCTACACAATCACATTACTTTATTAAGTTCGATACTATTTTAACAGACGAACTCTTCGACAAATTATCCAATATTAATCACAGCGGTAAAGATAATACTGTCGGTCCAAAATCTATCTCCAAACAAGAATTAATTAAAGAATTCAATCTCATCTTTTGAAGGAATCTTACCCTTCGGATATTTAATTAATAAAACAGAACCCTCAATAAACCTAACCTTTATTTCAGGAAAGTTTGTATTTGACACTATGCAGAATATCATTTTCTTACTTTTTTTTTCAAATATATCTTTATCAAATACTCTACCTTGTCCCAACATATTTGAAGGACAATAATAACAACCTCTTTTAGTAAATGTTTTTTCATCATATAAAGTTTCAGGGTAGTTATTATCTGTAAAATCGTGGTCTTTACATCCCGTTACATGAGTCAACGGATAGGTTTTTGAAATCCATTTTTCTATGAAATGGGCGAAGACACGCCCGTCTTTGAAAATTTCTATACATTCATCGTTTTGTAAATTATCAAACCCAAAATTTACAAGTGTATGTGTAAATGTTTTATTTAGTTCAACGCTGCATAAAACTTTAGAGGCAACACTTGTAGCCATTCGTAATGTGCTCATTTTATTACATTATTCGAATCGTATTGTATTTCAATTTTATACCATTTAGTGCCTTATTTTTAGTGCCTTTTTTAAAGTTTTTTATAACCAGTATAAAAACAATCACACATATTATGTAAGATGAGTAAAAAAAGTCATAAATATAAGAAACAAACCATACCAAAAGCTTTAAGAGAACAATGTTGGATACAAAATTTCGGTCCAAAATTCAAACATACCTGTCATATCAAATGGTGCAAAAATACTATTGATGTGTTTAATTATCACGTTGGACATAATATTCCTGAATCTAAAGGAGGAAAATTATGTCTAGAAAACTTAAAACCCATTTGTTCACGATGCAATCATTCTATGGGCTCGCAATATACAATAACAGAATGGATGGATTTAGATGAAAATAACAAACAAACAAAATGCTGTTGGTCAAAGAAGAAGAAGAAGTCTGTCACCGGATATAAAGGAGTTTATAAAACAAAGAGTGGAAAGTTCAAAGCAATAATACACATAGATGGAAAACAAAAATATCTTGGTTCATTCAACAAGGCAATAGAGGCATCCAGGGCTTATAAAAAAGCAATTAATTCTTAGACAATATTATATATACATATATATATATATATATATGAATGATTTGGAACGATGCCAAAAGGAAATCCAACGCCACATTACTACGATTAAAGGCAACAACAAAGTACTGACAGTATACCAAGATGAAATCCAACACCAAATTAAGACGATAGACACAATGAACGAACAACTAAACCAACAAACTGAAATGCTTTTGATAGAAGCAAATAAACGACGAGAGATAGAAGAAAAAAATACACAACTGAAGCAGGAATTCGACGCAAAAACTGTAGAGTTTTGCACGGAAAGAACAAAAGAGCATATGCAAAAAAAACGAGAGATAATCAAAAAATATGAAAAAAAATTGGAAGAATGTCAAAAAAAATTGGAAGAATGTCAACCGACAGAAGAGGAGGAGAAGGAGGAGGAGCATTGGTCACAACAACTATCTAAGGAAAAAGAAGCCTATAAACTCCAATACGACAACCATGAAGTAGAAATGGACGAAGCTAAAAGTGCGTACCAAATAATGAAAAAAAGATATGAAGACAAATTAATTGCTTGTGAAGAAAAATTACTTGCTTGTGTTAAGGACAACTTAAGTTTACGAAATTTGGGCAAAGCTATTAGAGGTAAAATAATAGGAGCAATAAGATCGGGTAAGAATCAAGTCGTCAGGATGGTCTTGGAGGACGACGACGAGGAATGGAATGGGTTAATGGCGGAAGCGTCGCAATTCGGTGGCCGAAAACGGCGCCGAAAAACTAAAAGAAAAAGAATGCGTAAGAGAAGACGTAAAACCCGCAAGCGTTAATAGAAAATTGAAACATAATATATTGGATATAAGATTATTATTATCAAAATATGCCTCGTAAAATTAACGGTTCTATTGAAAAAAACCGCCTTTCTTGGCTTGTAAATAACTGGAACAACAAACTTCAGAATCAGGATACACATCTTATAGCCTTATTTGCTACCACCGGAATTGATGCTCTATTAATTGAAAAATTTATAGTCGCTGGTGGTAGCAAATTACATTATGATATAACAATATTGATGAAAGATGGGACTACAACAAATATTGAACACAAAGCTATCAGCACTACAATCAACGACGCTGAACAACCGTGGAGTTTAACGCCACAACTATTAAACAGCACGCATAACTCATTTGATTTATCTGTTAAATATTGTAATGTGTGGTATAATCTTGTCATGCCTGACCTCAGACTTTTATTTCCTATACTTCCAGAGCTACCAACTTATGATGAATGGATGAAAGGCGACGCGTCTATGGGTTCAGTAACTACTGATTTCGGTAAATCTCTCAAGGAAATTCGAAAAGCCAATAAAGAAAATTCTGTAATTATTGATAAACTTTATAAAGATTCTATTAAATTATTTTGGAAGAATATTCAAGAAAACCACCCAGACAAATTAAAACAATTTGAACAAGAAGTCCTCTTAAAAATGCAGAACTGTCTTTCTCAAAAACATCTTTGGCTCAATGTCTATTATCAAACAACAACAACAATCGAATCTGAAATTTGCTTCTTAACTATTACTCCTCAAATATCCAATTTGTCTCTTACTATAAATACAAACGAGGATAATCACAAATATCCCAAAATTATATTAAATTACAATCTTTCTAGTAACCCAAATAAAAAATTTCAAGGTAAAGCATTACTCCGTTGGGGAAATGGTAATGGGATTGCTAATATCAGATGGAATATTAGTTAAATATAAATAGGTACCATCTCTCTCAATTCCTTTGTATTTATAGCATTATTACCAAAATATAGTTCTATAAAATTTTTTGTTTTATCGCCCTTTAATGAATTTATTATCAACTTGTATTTTTCTAATAATAAATTTCTCTCCATTTTTTCCAAACTTCTAATACAAATTAAATGATTCTCTACCAAATATTCCTTATCCGTATCTATCAAACAATAGCTGAATTTATATTTACCTTTACCATATCCTCTGTTGACTACTAACAACAAATCCGTATTACCTTCCTTGTTTATATAATTCTTCTTTGATGGATTCTTATACTGTTTCATACTTAATTTATTTTCCACTATATCACTGCTATATACTAATCTTGTGCCAGTATGACAATGGGTTAGCTTCTCTTTTACTTGGTTCCATACCACCTTTCCCACATTTACTTCAAAATTTAACACCTTAAGGGATGTTGAACCTTTATAATACATCATTAACTCTTTAATATTGTCCTTCGTATTGAATAATGTATTGTCACCAATTTTTAATATATATTTTTTGTTTATCCCTTTCTTCTTTTGAATAATTAACACAATTGTATCTTGTCCCGTTTCTATATATTTCTCCTCTGAATGGTCTTTTATACTCACAATTTTGTAATTTTCACGAATATATACCCTCAATTCATTATAGTAGTTACAATTCAAGAAATTCTTTGGTAATACAAACGACAAAATACCATTCTGGTTCAACTCACCCATAGCCTTTGCCATAAATAATATAAATATATTAGGTCTTCCATTGAAATATTTATGATACAATTTATCCACATCTTTTTTCGACACCACAAAATAGGGTGGATTACCGATAATTAAATCATATTTTTCCTTTGGCGTGAATTTTAAGTAATTCTCGTTTATCAGATTAACATCATTTTTATATTTAAGGTCCTTTATTTCAGTAAATATTGTATCGTTGTATTCAATGCCATCTATTTCTATATTTTCATATTCGTTATCTAGAACGCTTATCACTTGACAAGAACCACACGATGGTTCCAAAACCCTTTTTATATTTTTATTGTGTTTTTTACATTCTTTTATCATATCAACCACAATACTTTTCGGTGTGAAGAAAATACCATTTTCTTTTTTTTCCTCTTTTCCCAATTTTTTTGTCAGTTCCTTTGATAAAGAAGAGAATTGCTCCATTTTTTAAATATATAACACGACTATATATTTAAATCAATTTTTATTGCTAATCAAAATAGATATTATCTTGCTGCATAATATCTTCCTCGTGAGAATTTTGAACTATTTCTTTATAAATTTTCATGGTCTTTTTTCGTTGGTGTTCTTTAATAGGGTGTGTTATAATTTTACACAACTTACTCATAAAATTTCCCATTCTACAATACATTAACATTTTCTTTTACCAATTTTAACGACGGTTTATTTTGTAAAATAATAATGTTTCCCTTCTATCGTTAAATCGTTCCACTCTAAACTTTTAGTTTCTACTTTACTGCCATGTAAATATCCACCGACATATACTCCAGCGGTTCCACCTTCTTCTTCCCATTCATTTTTTATCCAGCATTTATCATACTTATTAAGTAATATTGTCAAATCAATAGGTCTCCAAGCAGTTGATATGTTTACCATCAACCCTTTTTCTGTTTTCACGCCAAAACTCGTGTCATATTTAAAAACATCAAATTCGTTTTTATACATTTCGTTTAATTGTTCAGCACTATCTTCACATACAATAGTCAGGTGATTTCGGCATTCGTTGGGCATTATAACATAAATACTTTTAAATATAATTTATATCAAACGCAGTGCTCTTTTTTGACACTATTTCTGTGTATTTAACGGTCTTGACAATTAAAATATAATTGTTTTTCGTGATGTATTATAGTCACAAAACCAACAATTAAACGATTTATCTTTTTATCCTTTTGAAACAAAACGGAACAAAAACCAATGAAGGTCCATAATTAAGTGTCTACGTTTTTTTATTAGTCATTTCGTTTTCTTTTGCTAATCTCATGGCTTCTTTTATACTTGCCAACTTTGCCAGTTTCTTTCCAATAGCCTTATTAAATTTTTCGGTTATTGTCATTGGAGGAGAAATCGCATCCAACGACTTTTGCCAAGAATTTAGCTTTTCTGGATTATTATTGTAATTAGGATTGGCTTTTTCCCAATCTGTTAAAGAATGGACCAACTTGAATTTTGTCTGTGTAACTACTTTGTTTATTTGCGTGCCATCGTCCTTTACCCAACCCTCTTCGTTTTTAACCATAAATTTTGACCTCTTTTCGTCGGTTGAGTGTATAGGTCTTTCCGTTGGACTCAAATCTCCTAATTGCTTTTTCAATATATTGGAAATACCTTCAACGTAACCGTTTTTGGTTGTGTAATCCAAATCTTTCAAAGACAAATTAATGCTGTCTATAAAACCCTTCAGTGTTTGTGCATTTTTACAATTCTCATTAAGAAAAAGGTTTACGTTGATATTATATTGTGTATTATTAGTAATAGGATTAATATTGTTAGTAATTAATGTTGTACTCGGTGTTGGTGGTTTTTCTAAATCACACTTCTTTTTATGCCTCCATAATGTAGTCTTACTTTTGTAGGTTATGTTACAGTTTTTACATTCAAATTTCTTTAAATTTATGTTTTTTGAAACGATTTGAAACACATTTTTCTTGTGTTTGTTGGTCTTAAGGTGTGCTAACCAATTACATTTTACAGTCGTGTTAAAGTCACAATACTCACAATTAAACGATTTATGTTTTTTTATGTTTTTTGAAACGATTTTCATGATTTTATGATATATATTGCTAAAATAATTCTAAGTTCTTTGTTTTTAGTGTCTTTTTTTTAGTGCTTTTTTTTTATGTAGGTAATCTTTTTTTCATAAAATAAGAAAAATACCTACATTATGGAGGGATGTTAAAAAACGCCGCTTTTTCAGAAACAAAATAGGCAGTAATTCTCATTTTGGACATTTTAAAAATGTCCAAAACAGTATATATGAACAAAGTTTGTATGAAAAAACGGCCTTACCTTATTTTTTACACAAAAATAAAAAACACCTACATTATGGTGTAAAGTCAATTTCTTAGTGTTTTTCTTAGTTCCTTTTTCTTAGTGCTTTTTTTAAGTTAGCAAGTTAATTTTTCTCTTATCCATTTTCTTATCATCTCATTTGTAGGAGTTAATATTTTTAACAACCCCTCTATGTAGTATATTTTTAAATCGTCAGTTACTTCTTCGAGCATCATCAAGCTATTGTATATTATTTTTAATAGTTTAGTATCGTATTTTGCTTTAATATTTTGAAATACAGTGTCAATATTAATGGAATCTTCACCTGTATCTTTAAATAAATCAGGTGATTCCAATTTTAACACGTTTTTATATAATGAAAGTGTGTGAGTAATTGACGTTTGTTCTGCTGTAGAATATGTTATTATAAGCTTTTCTATACCTCTGACTGCTGTAGACAATATATGATTAAAAATTTTACTATCATCACTTTTATACCAATTATAATAGCGACGAATAGCATGAAATAGGTAATACAAATCATCTTTACCATCCTGATTATACCAACGCCAAACCCCTTGCAAATAGGACGGTGGATGCAAACGTAAAATATTATCACTAACACTTACCTTTGTCCCTATAGGTGAGTGAGCTAATAAAGATAATTGTATCATAACCTGTAGAGGTTCTAATATCATATCACTGCGTTCTTTTCTAGTAGAAATATCCATATGTGTATTACCTCTGCTGTTATGTTTATATTTATTCATTAATTTATACATTTTTCTTGTTTTTTTTATTCCATTTACAACATTCCACCCCATAACAGCAATATTCATATAGTATTATACAATATTTTAAACTTACATAAAGGTTTAGACAAGTGATATATATTATGAATGAAGTTGATGAAGGTATTGAATATGTTGAATTTCTATTTCCAGAGAACGACCAAAGATTAAATAAATTTAAACTATTTAATCGTGAAAAACAATTAAATAGCATACATATCGGAAGTATTATAAGCGAAATAGGAGAAGAAAGATACATTAGATTAAAATCTGGAGAGAATGAGATGGAAAAGGATAGAATAAAACAAATGTATCAACTAGAAAACAACGAATTAATGGAGAAATGTCGTAGGTCAGAAACCCAAAGGCAAGACAGAGAAAGAGAATATATCCAGGAGACAAGGGATATTAGAAATAGAATTAGATTGGAAGTAAATGAGCAACACGAGCAAAAACACGAAATTATGAATTCGGAGATATCAACACTTAAGGACAGATGTGAGGAGACAATGAAGGATAGATTACAACTTCAGAGTGATTATCACACTAAAATACTATTTGAAAAAGAAAAAATGGAGAGAAAATTTAATGAACAGAGAGAAATTAATGAAAAAAAACTGGATGAATACAGAGTTAAGTTAGAGAATATCAATAATGTAACCAATATTTCGGCAAAGAAGGGTCAAGAGGGTGAGAATTGGTTATATAATGAATTGGTACGACAATTTAAATCAGCGGAAGTTTTGGATTGTCACAATACAAGTCACAAGGGTGATTTTACCATCACGATGGGGGATATGAAGGGCATGGTTGAATCAAAGAATTATACACCTAATGTTTCCAAAAGAGAAATTGTTAAATTCAAGAAAGATATGAAATCAAATGCTGATTTTAGATACGGCATACTTGTAAGCTTACAAAGTGGTGTGGCTAACCATGCGGATTTAAGTTTGGAATTTTGTGATGGCAAACCAATTGTATATTTACACGATGTTCGCGACCAACCTTTTAAAATAAAAATAGCATACGATATTTGTCAACTAATCTTAAAAAACATAGATTCATTTGATGTAACAAAGGAAGAAACACAGCAAAAATTAAAAGAAATGATTAAATCTATGACCGCACGCAATAAAAGATTATTGTGCAAAATAGAAGATTTTTCAAATGATATGAAAAGTGAAATAAAGGCACAATGGGAAGAATTTGGAGAATTAATTTTACATATAAATTTAGACATTTAGTATATATGTGGTATTTTTGTAAATATAAAGATGTTTTAGGAAAACCCAAAACCTCCCTACATTCTTATAGAGTATTTGATATCGCTATTGTTGATGTTTTGCTTACATTCGTGTTGGCTAAAGGCATACAATACTACATACTTGAAGAGACCGATTTTTCATTAATATTGATTTCCTGTTTTGCTGTAGGTATAATAACTCACAGAGTTTTTTGTGTTAAAACCACAGTAGATAAACTACTTTTTTCTTGATTTTTTTCTTGTTTTTTTCCCAGTATCCTTTTTTAAAAGTAAAAAATACAGTTTTTGAATCTTTTTAATTGACATTTTGTCGATTTTGGATTTGATACTCTTACTATTGTATTTTTTTCTTGTCTGTTTTTTAAAAAGTCTCCTAGAAGATGCGTTATTCCTTAATTGCAATTCCAATCTTCTTTTATATTCCCCAGTTGCCATTTTTAATCTATCCTTATCGACATAATCAGTAGCCAAACCTAGGTTATCAACGTGCAATCTTATATTAAACATTTCTAAATCACATACCTTTCTTTTACCAAATTGGTCTGACCTCCAAACTGATTTATCTTCCGGAATGTCCTCAAAACCCAAGACTATATCGACCTTGTTTTTTATTTTACGTTTTTTTGTCATTTATATTATTAAAATATTATTTTATAATATAAAATGTATGATTATGAAGCAAGATTTGTGTTTATAGGTGATTGTGGTGTAGGCAAGACAGCCTTTTCTAATAAATTAATAAATGGAAACTATTCTAATAACCATGATACAACAATAGGGGTGGATTATTTCTCAAGCACTGTCACTGTAAATAATTCAACCATAAAATGTAAAATATGGGACACGTCGGGGCTGAAAAGTTTTGTTCCCTTAACACAATCATATTATAAAGATATCGCAGGCGCTGTATTATTTTACGATGTAACCAGCAATAAAACCTTTAATAATTTACCTTTTTGGGTAAAGGAATTAAATCTTCGGGGGCCAAGTGAATATGGAATTTCTAAGTTATTGATTGGAAATAAGATAGATAGGTCTTACAGACAGGTCTCATACCAACAAGCTCAGGAATTCGCAGAAGCTAATGGGTTTATGTATGTTGAAATGAGTATAAAAGACGACGATGATGTAAGCGATAAATTAGCAGTAATAGTTAAAGATATATATAAGAATAAAGAAGAAAATATGGGGCTAAAAATTCCCACGATACAAGTAGTAAATTTAGAGAAGCGAATGGTTAGAGATTCCGAATGGTGTTGCTGTATTTGTTAATATTGGTAAAGTTGGGTAGCAACAATACTAAAGGACCAATCTCTCCCGTTTAAATTAACCTCGAACCCCTTATCATTTAATAACCTAACTTTGAATTTAACCAATTTTACAGGTCCAAAATATTTTCTTTTAGTTATCTCCTTATCAGAGTTTTTGTATATAATACTCGCATTAGGATTCGACGAATCTCTAGGTATAGAAAATCTTGAAAGTAAATCAGTAGGATTTGGAGAAGCAAATGTATCTAAACTCGTTTGAGTTCTTGCCATCATAATTTGGTCGTATGTATATGCTTGTGCCTTTGTAAGATTTGATTTTATATCTTTATTTAAACTCGTATTAGAACACCCTCTTTCATTATTACTACTATCAGCTATATCTTGACATTCGTATCCAGATATATCTTGAAACCCTTCAACATAGTTACCAAGTCCGTATTTGGTATCCATAGTTTGAGTATTAAAATAAGATGGTATTTGGAAATCCCGGGTTGCGTTATCTACCAATGATATTAAATCTTTATTGGGTTTATTATTATTAAAATCGTCAAGAGTAATCATAAAATATTGAGGCCCATTTATATCCACCGTTGATTGTGGAACTGTTTTACCGTTGTAGTAATCTTCTCCACCCGAAGAACTAAAGGGCTCAATTGGTTCAATTGCTCCTCCTGGAGGCGTTTGTGATTGCGTAGTGGATATATTTGAAACCCATCTGCAACTATACACACCCCTCTTCAAACCACCTCCACCAAACAAATTTATGGCGTTTGGACCCGATTGACCAAGTTGAACACCTGAAGTCGCAATATCGGTTCCTGTAATATCAGCAGTTATTTTGAGGTTACCCTCGTTTATCGTAATAGACGCACCGGGAATTAATATTCCAACAGCATCAATTAGATTATTGTAATTAGAATTCAACAAAATCGTCTCTGTCAGACCATTTACTACTACTTTCAAATTCTCGTTATCGGTTTTATCTAGGGGGAAGGATGTAGGTGAGCCAAACAAAGCATTAATACCTTGTGTGTTAGAAGTGATAGCAACCGTACTGTTTTCCCCCGTAGAATCAGAAGTTATTTTGAGATGGGTTCCATCAAACGTAACTTTCGCACCAGGAATTAATATTCCATCACCATCACTTTGATTTGGGTAATCAGAATTCAACAAAACAGTTTGATCTTCTCCATCGACC
>Ga0307998_1001864_pt1 | contig 11066 bp, 13 predicted proteins | sample Davwhametageno37_FD_203147 | JGI IMG/M metagenome (GOLD analysis project Ga0307998, IMG submission 203147) | Marine microbial communities from Davis Island wharf, Antarctic Ocean - #37 | ecosystem: Environmental > Aquatic > Marine > Unclassified | place: Antarctic Ocean: Davis Island wharf...
CCAGTAGCTAAGAAAAAACCAGTAGCTAAGAAAAAACCAGTAGCTAAGAAAAAACCAGTAGCTAAGAAAAAACCAGTAGCTAAGAAAAAACCAGTAGCTAAGAAAAAACCAGTAGCTAAGAAAAAAAAGTAAGTATTTGAAATTGAGTTTAAAAAAACCAAGCTATTTAGCTTGGTTTTTTTACTTAAAGATATGTCATTAATTAAAAAAAATATACATAATATTGCTGATGAGTTAAAACAGAATAATTCTCAGACTAATCGTGAGATTCGTCTTGTTGCAGTAAGTAAAGGACAAGGACAAGAAAAAATTCTTGAAGCATTGAATGCTGGACATAATATTTTTGGTGAGAATTATGTTCAGGAAGCGATTGATAAACAGAAAAGCCTTACAGATTATAAAATTGAATGGCACTTTATTGGCCCAATACAAAGTAATAAATGTAAATTAATAGCTGAAAATTTTCAATGGGTTCAGACTGTAGATCGAATCAAAGTTGCAGACAAGTTAAATATGTTCAGCACAGACCAAACCCCACTTAACATCTGTATCCAAATTAACATCAGCAATGAAGATACTAAAAGTGGTGTAAAAATTGATGAAATAGAAGCTCTTGCAAACCATATTAGCACTTTAGGTAAATTAAAATTGAGAGGTCTCATGGCAATACCATCGAACACTAGTGAAGATAAAATTTTAATGAATGAATACACGCAATTAAAAATAATTTATGAAGACCTAAAGTTTAAATATTCTACTATTGATACTTTATCAATAGGTATGTCCAATGACTACTTGTTAGCTGTCGAAAATGGGTCTAATCTTGTACGAATTGGTTCTAAAATATTTGGAAGTAGATAATAAGGAATAAATTATGAAAATTTATTTTATTGGTGGAGGAAATATGGCCGTATCAATGTTAAATGGCCTTAAAGATAAACAATTCCTTATGTCTGATATTTGTGTTGCTGAAATTAATGAAGAAAGAAGAAAGAAAATTTCAGAAACTTATAAGATTAAATCTGTTGAAAAAATTACCTCTATTGATAAAGAAGGTGTTGTAATACTTGCAGTTAAGCCAGACCAATTAGGTCTTGTATCTTCAAACATTAGGGATTTAATTACGGGCCAATTAATAATTTCAATTGCTGCTGGGGTAAAAGCAAAAGTTATTAGTGGGTATCTTGGTGGCAATAAAAACATCGTCAGAGCTATGCCAAATTTATGTGCCAGCATTCAGAAAAGTATAACCCCCTATTTCTCTTTAAATTCTTTATCGGATAATCAGAAAAAAATAATAAAAGATATATTAAGCTCAATTGGTATTTGTTTTTCAGTTGATAATGAATCTAAACTTGATGCTGTTACTGCTTTATCTGGAAGTGGTCCAGCTTATATTTTTTATATCATTAATGCTTTAATTAAGGTGGGGGAAAGTATGGGTCTCTCAAGATTGGAAGCTCAACAATTAACTCAGCATACAATTATTGGTGCTGAATTATTCTCCCGAGGGCTCGATAGTCATGGTTTAGAGAGCCTTATTAAGAAAGTAACTTCCAAAGGTGGCACAACAGAAGAAGCTTTAAAGGTTTTTGAGAGTAAAGGTTTAAATGAAATTATTGAAGAAGCAATAATAGCAGCCCATAAAAAATCTAAAGAAATTGGTAACGGCTAATAGTATGAAAGAAAAAATAGTAGTTGGTCTTTCTGGAGGTGTTGACTCAGCTGTTACTGCATGGCTCTTAAAAGAACAAGGTTACGAAGTAACTGGTCTTTTTATGCAAAATTGGGAAGATGATAATAATGATGAATACTGCACAAGTAAGCAAGATTTAATTGATGCTGTTTCAGTTGCAGATAAAATTGGGGTTGATATTCAAGTTGTAAATTTTGCAAAAGAATATAAAGAAAAAGTATTTTCTTTATTTATTAATGGTTTAGAAAATGGTGTTACTCCTAATCCAGACATTTTATGCAATTCAGAAATTAAATTTAATGCTTTTCTTAATCATGCAATTGGAATGGGTGCGGATAAAATAGCAACTGGTCATTATGCAAACGTTGAAGAAGTTGATGGCCTTTTCAAATTATTAAAAGGTGATGATGGAACAAAGGATCAAAGTTATTTTCTTTATAGACTTAATCAGGCACAACTTTCTCGCTCAATATTTCCGCTTGGTCATTTATTAAAATCTGATGTTAGGAATATAGCAAAAGACAATGGATTACATAACCATGCTAGAAAAGACTCAACTGGTATATGTTTTATTGGTGAAAGGCCATTTGCTGAATTTCTCAGTGGATATATTAAAAAAAACCCAGGGGATATTAAGGACTTAAACGGAAAAATTCTTGGACAACATGATGGTATTAATTTTTACACAATAGGACAGAGGCAAGGTTTAAAAATTGGTGGTATGAAATCTGGTAATGGAGCTCCATGGTTTGTTGTACATAAAAAAATTAAAGAAAATGAAGTAATTGTAGGCCAAGGTCATGAGCACCCCCTCCTCTTTAAGGATGGTTTAATTGCAAATGACTTTCACTGGATTATGAATAAAGAGCCAAAAACTAATTGGGTATACTCTGCCAAAACCCGTTACCGACAAAATGATGATCCATGTGAAATTGATGAAATCAATGATAAAGAATTTAATATAATCTTTGGTCAGAAACAACGGGCAATAACACCAGGGCAATCAGTTGTAGTATACGAAAGCAATGTTTGCTTAGGTGGGGGAATAATTAAAGAACCAATTAACCAAGAATAAATGTATGAAAAAAAATACGAAAACTACATTCAATAAAAAACTATTACAAGCTGCAGTCAAAGTAAATGTATTGGCTGCTATTAAAGAAGATCTAAAAAATATTGATAAAACATCGGACATACTGCCAACCAAAACCATAGGCGTGGCAAAAATTCAAGCTAAACAAGCTGCAATATTATGTGGGTCTCCATGGGTTAATTATTGCTTCAATCAAATAGATAAAAATATAAAAATTGTTTGGCATTTTAATGAAGGTTCCAAAATAAAAACTGGGGACAAAATTTGTACAATTTCAGGCAACTATAATCGTATTTTAATGGGCGAACGAATAGCTATAAACTTTCTTCAAACTCTTTCTGGAACAGCTTCAATTTCTAATTTAATGAATTTAAAAATTAGAAGATATAAAGCTAAGCTGTTTGATACAAGAAAAACAATTCCTGGGCTCAGAGTGGCACAAAAATATGCTGTCCAAGTAGGTGGCGCATTTAATCAAAGGCTTGGTCTTTATGATCAGGTTTTAATTAAAGAAAATCATATAAAATCAATTGGGAGCGTGACTCAAATTCTTAACATAGCTAAAAAAAAATATTCTCTGAAGGATATTCAAATTGAGGTTGAGAATCTTAAAGAGTTTCAAGAGGCAATTAATCTAGGTGCCACAAATATTTTATTAGATAATTTTTCACTGAAAGACCTCAAGAAGGCAGTTCAAGTTAATAAAAAGAAAGTTGTATTAGAGGCATCTGGTGATATTGATATCAATAACATTATTGATTTCGCAAAAACTAAAGTGGATAGAATTTCAATAGGTGCCCTGACAAAAAATATTAAAGCAGTAGATTTTTCTATGTCTATTAGTATTAAATAAGCTTAGTTAGGCTTGACGAAAGCCTTGCATAAAGGGTATTGTAGAGCTTTTATAAAATCTTAATTTAATCAATGAAACCTGAAATTATCACTGGAGCTGAAATTACTATTCGCTCTCTGCAAGAAGAAAATGTTGAGTTCGTTTTTGGCTACCCTGGTGGTGCTGTTTTAAATATTTACGATGCTATTCATCAACAAACTGCATTCAAACACGTCTTAGTTCGTCATGAACAAGCAGCAGTTCACGCTGCAGATGCATTTTCTAGAGCCACAGGAAAGGTAGGCGTTGCTTTGGTGACATCTGGTCCAGGCGCTACAAACGCAGTGACGGGAATTGCTACTGCTCATATGGACTCAATACCAATAGTTATTATAAGTGGTCAGGTTCCAACTCATGCTATTGGCTCAGATGCCTTCCAAGAATGTGACACTGTAGGAATTACAAGACCCTGCGTTAAACATAATTTCTTAGTTAAAGATGTTAACAAAATTGCGAGTACAATTAAAAAAGCATTTTTTATTGCCTCTACAGGTCGGCCTGGTCCTGTTTTAGTTGATATTCCAAAAGATATTACTGCTGAGAGTGCAGAATTTATCTACCCAAAAACTATTGAGATGCGGTCTTATAACCCAGTTATTAAGGGTCATTCAGGCCAAATTGGTAAGGCTATTGACCTTTTAATTAACGCTAAAAAGCCCATGGTGTATTCTGGAGGTGGTGCAGTTCTTGGTGATGCAGCAAAGTCTCTCACAAAATTAGTTAAAAAATTAGATCTTCCAATCACAAACACTTTGATGGGGCTTGGTGGCTTTCCTGCATCAGATGAAAATTTTCTTGGCATGCTTGGAATGCATGGGACTTATCAAGCCAATATGGCTATGCAAGAATGTGATGTTTTATTAGCGGTTGGAGCTCGTTTTGATGATCGAGTAATCAGTAATCCTGAGCACTTCTTAAAGAATCCAAAAAAAATTATTCATATTGATATTGACCCTGCCTCTATTTCTAAACGAGTCAAAATAGATATTCCTATAGTTGGAGATGTTGATTTAGTCTTGATTGATCTTCTAAAGGCCTATCAAGAGGTAGAAAAAAATCATAACAAAAAACTTATCTCCCCATGGATGGAAAAAATAAAAAATTGGACTGATACCGACTGTATGGCATATAAAGATGATGGTTTGGTTATAAAGCCTCAGACAGTCATACAAAAATTACATGGAGTAACTAAAGGTGATGCATTTATTACATCTGACGTTGGTCAACATCAAATGTGGGCTGCTCAATATTATCCCTTTGACAAACCGAGAAGGTGGATCAATTCTGGCGGGCTCGGAACCATGGGGGTTGGTTTACCATATGCCATGGGCTGTCAGCTTGCCTTTCCCGAGTCACAAGTTGCTTGTGTTACTGGAGAAGCTTCAATTCAAATGTGTATTCAAGAGCTTTCTACTTGTAAACAATACAATCTTCCAATTAAAATCATTACTCTCAATAATCGTTACATGGGAATGGTTAGGCAGTGGCAAGAATTTTTCTATGGAAATAGGTATGCTGAGTCATATGTAGATGCCCTTCCTGATTTTGTTAAGCTTGCAGAATCTTATGGGCATGTTGGTATGAAAATAGAAAAATCTTCAGATGTGGAAGGTGCTTTAAAAGAAGCCTTTAGTCCAAAACTAAAAGAACGTTTAGTATTTATGGATTTTATAACTGATCAAACTGAAAATGTATTTCCAATGATTCCAAGCGGCAAAGGACTTTCTGAAATGATTTTAGCTAAGGATGAATAAATGAGACATATAATTTCACTTTTGATGGAGAATGAATCAGGGGCGCTTTCACGCGTGTCTGGATTATTTTCAGCTAGAGGATATAATATAGAATCACTAAATGTTGCTCCAACAGAAGATGAAACTTTGTCAAGAATGACGATTGTAACTAGTGGTTCAAATGAGGTTATTGAACAAATAATTAAGCAATTAAATAAACTTATCGATGTTGTAAAAGTTCTTGATTTAAACGATGGGAGACATATTGAGCGAGAATTAATGATAGTAAAAGTCAAAGCTACAAGTAAATATCGAGATGAAGTCAAAAGAATTAGTGATACATTTGGTGGGAGAATTATTGAAATGGCTGAGACAACTTTCACAATTGAACTAACAGGCCCATCTAGTGAGCTAGATGATTATCTTGATAGCTTAGATAAAGCCGCGATAATTGAAACTGTTCGAACTGGAGCATTGGGAATTGGTCGCGGAGATAGAATACTTAAAATATAATATTTAAAGGAAGATATATGAAGGTTTATTACGATAAAGATGCAGATTTAAGTGTTATTAAAAATATGAAAGTTGCAATTTTGGGTTATGGCTCGCAGGGTCATGCGCATGCAAATAACTTACAAGATTCTGGTGTTAATGTTGTTGTTGGTTTGCGTGATGGTTCTAATTCATCAGACAAAGCAAAATCAGCTAACTTAAATGTAAAGTCAGTTGCAGAGGCAACTTCTTGGGCAGATTTAGTCATGGTTCTTGCCCCTGACGAATTTCAAGGAAAAATATACTCAGAAACTATCGAGCCAAATATAAAACAAGGGGCAACACTTGCATTTGCTCACGGTTTTAATATTCATTTTGGGCAAATTAAACCAAGGGAGGATTTGAATGTAATTATGATTGCACCCAAGGCACCTGGTCATACGGTTCGTTCTGAGTTCGTAAAAGGCGGTGGAATACCAGATTTAATTGCTATCGAACAAGATGCAACTGGAAAAGCAAAAGATATAGCGCTTTCCTATGCTTCCGCAATCGGTGGTGGAAGAACTGGAATTTTAGAGACAACTTTTAAAGATGAAACAGAGACTGATTTATTTGGTGAGCAAGTAGTTTTATGTGGAGGTACTACTGCTCTTGTTCAGGCAGGTTTTGAGACTTTAGTAGAAGCTGGTTACGAGCCAGAAATGGCATACTTTGAATGTCTTCATGAATTAAAATTAATTGTTGATTTGATGTACGAGGGTGGTATAGCCAATATGCGTTATTCTATTTCAAATACAGCTGAATATGGAGATGTAACTAGGGGCTCGAGAATTGTTAATTCAGAAACAAAAGCTGAAATGAAAAAAATTCTAGGTGAAATTCAAGATGGATCATTTGCTAAAGAATTTGTAAGTAATGTTGGAGATCTTCCAGCACGGCGTGAAAAGCAGAGACAGCATCAGATAGAGCAAGTTGGAGAATCACTGCGCTCGATGATGCCATGGATTACAAAGATTGTTGACAAGACAAAGAATTAATTGAAAAAAAATCTCACTTATCCAATCATAGCTAAAGAAGGCTGGTTTTTTCTTAGCATTTCAATTGCTGTCAGCCTAGCTACTAGTTTTTGGTGCCTAAAAGCATCGATACCTCTATGGATAATATCCTTATTTATTTTGCAATTTTTTCGAGATCCAATTCGACCAATTCCACAAGATAAAAATTTAATAGTATCAGCTGCGGATGGGCGTGTTATTTCAATAGAAAAAACAACTGATCCCTATAAAAAAAGAAAAGCAATAAAGGTTAGTGTGTTTATGAATGTTTTTAATGTTCATTCAAATAAAGCCCCTATTTCAGGCGAAATTATTAACAAATGGTATTTTCCTGGAAAATTTTTTAATGCTTCCTTATCAAAAGCATCTTTAGAGAACGAACGTTGTGCACTACTAATAGAAACAAAAGATAAACAATTAATAACTTGTGTTCAGATTGCTGGATTAATTGCACGTAGAATTTTATGCTACAAAGAAATTGGTAATAATCTTTCAAAAGGTGAGCGGTATGGATTTATTCGTTTTGGATCACGAGTAGACTTGTACTTACCAGAAAATTCAAAAATTAAAGTGACGCTTGGTCAAAAAGTTAAAAGTTGTAAATCAATAATAGCTGAATTAAATTAATCTTTGCGAAGAAAGATGGATAATTCATTCAAAGCTTTCTTATAAACTTCACGCTTAAAATCAATGACTTGCTCCAATGGGGACCAGAAATCATCCCATCGCCACAAATCAAATTCTGGCTTTTCAGAGTTTGTTAACAAAACATCAGAATCTTTACCGATAAATTTCAATAAAAACCATATTTGCTTTTGTCCCTTATAGTGAGTGTTGCCATCACGACGCAACCACTGGCTTGGAACATCGTATCTTAACCAGTTTTTTGTTTTCCCAATGATTTCTACATGATCTGAACTTAAGCCAACCTCCTCCATTAATTCTCGATACATAGCTGCCTCTAAACTTTCTCCCTCGTTTATTCCTCCCTGGGGAAATTGCCAGGCATCCTCAGCAACTCTTTTTGCCCATAGAACTTTATTATCGTCATTTAAAATTACAATGCCAACATTGGGTCTATAGCCTTCTTGATCAATCATAAAATTATCCTTAATATATACTCTATTTTTCCACAAATAAAAATTTATTAAAAGCTTGATTTTATGATTACTCGAAATAAAAAATTTATTCTAATTTTATTAATAAGCTCTCTCTTATCATTAATTTATTTTTATAGTGATAATTACAAAACAAATCCAAAGGCTTATATAACTAACCAAGGAGATAATACTGTTTCCATAGTTGACCTTATTACTCTTAAGGTAATAAAGACTATTAGAGTAGGAATTGCTCCACTTGGTGTCACAATTTTAAATAAAAAAAATCTTGGATTTATAGGTAACGTAGGTACTGATGATGTTTCTGTAATAGATACGAGAACAGATCAGATCATTACAACAATCAAATTAAATACTGCCCCTTTAAGCTTAACATCTAGCCCTGATGAATCTAAAGTATATGTGACAGATTGGTTTAAAAATAACATTATCGTCATATCTGTTAAGGAAATGAAGGTTATTGATTCATTTAAAGTAGGGATTACACCATCAGGTGTAGTATTTAATGCAAAATACAATTATCTAATAGTTACTAATAGAGATGCAAATTCTGTTGAAATATACGATAAAAATAAAAAATTGATTAAAAAATTAGCTACAGGAAAGCATCCGTTCGGAGTCTACACTAAAGGGAAATACGCCTATACTGCTAACGTATATGATGACACAGTTACTGTTATTAACCTTGAGAATTGGGCCACTGAAGTAATTAAAGTTGGAGCTCATCCATACAATATATTAACGTACAACAATCTTGGAATTGTAACCAATACAATAGATGACTCATTAAGCATTATTGACCTTAAAAAAAATAAAGAAATAAAGAGAATTAATACTGGTGAAACTCCTGAAAATTTAGACTTGCATCACAAATTAAATTTACTTTTAGTTACAAACTGGGGAAGCGATTCAATTTCTGTTTACAACCTTAAAAGCTTAAAATTAATAAAAGAAATAAAGACAGGTGCTCAAAGTCGATCTTTTGGGGACTTTATACTTCAGTAAGGTTTTTATAGTACTATGTGAAATTGATTTTTAATTAACAAAGGATTTATCAGATGAGAAAATTTATTTTAGCCCTAATAACACTAATGTTTTCCATGTCAATTTTTGCCCATGGGCCAACGCCTCAAAAAGTTCAGGAATCAATCACTGTAAATATTGCACCTGCTAAAGCATGGTCAGTTGTAAAAAATTTCACGGACTTTAACAAGATTATGAAAACAAGGTCTTTTGATGATGAGGTAATGAAAATAAAATATGAGATGTTAAAAAAAGATGGTCCTTTTTCTGATTACAACGCTTATATTATTGTCAAAAAAGGTGCTAATGATAATGAGTCAGTTATTCAATGGACTGCAAGATTTTATAGAACATATAAACTAAATCCTCCAATTCCAGAAGGGCAAGATGATGCAACTGCCGTTGCAGCTGTTAAGAAAATAGTTGGACCAGGACTTGCTAGTCTAAAAAAAGCTCTGCTATCAAAATAACTTATTAACCATCTAAAGGCGGATTTTTTCAATCCGCTTTTTTTATGATTACAATTAACCCACAAAAAAAACCTAAAGCAATCTTAATATGGCTTCATGGTCTTGGTGCAGACGAAAATGATTTTGTGCCATTTGTAAAAAATTTAGAACTAGATAATATTGAATTTATTCTGCCTAATGCTCCCTTAAGACCAATAACTATGAACCAAGGTCTTTCCATGAGGGGATGGTATGACATCAAAGGCACACACGAATCTCTTAATTTTTCTTATCAGGATGAGGGTGGCTTAATAAAATCTAAAGATCTCATTGAAGCTATAATCAAAAAAAGATGTGCGTTAAGTAGCTCCAACTTTAAAGTATTTATTGGAGGTTTCTCTCAGGGAGCGGCCTTATCTTTGTTCACTGGGTTATCATCAAATCTTGAAATTAGTGGGATTATTGCTCTATCTGGTTACCTGCCAAAAAACATAAAGTATTCAAGTCCTAAACATCCACCAATAATTGCAATTCATGGCGAGGGTGATGATATCATTGCTATAGATATAGCTAAAAATAGTTATTTAGAAATTCAGAAATCAGAAGATTTCTTATTTAAATCCTATAATATTGCTCATGAAGTAATCTATGAAGAAATTATAGATGTTAAAAATTTTTTAATTAAGAATATATAATAATGGCTAAAGAAAATATAAATATAGAAAAACTATTAAAAGAGTTGGAGTCTATTGTCTTAAAAATGGAAGATGACAGTTTAAATCTAGAAGACTCGATAGAGTCCTATGAAAAAGGAATAGCTCTTGTTAAGTCAGCTCAAGAATCACTAAAGAAAATTGAGCAGCGTGTTCAAATTCTTTCTCAAAAAAATGAATTAGAAGATTTTAACCCTGATGACTGAAGATTTTAGTGTGTGGGTTAATTCGCATCATAAAAGAATAGAAGATTTCATGATGCGAATTTTAAAGGAAGAGTCATCTAATTCGTTAATTCATGAGGTATGTAGTCATGGTTCTATAAATGGTGGAAAGAGATTTCGAGCCTTACTAAGCTATGCCATTGGTGAAATGACGCAAACTGATAAACTAATTATTGATCATATTGCTTCATCTATAGAATTCATTCACGCTTATTCTCTAGTCCATGATGACCTTCCAGCAATGGATAACGATGATTTAAGGCGAGGCAAGCCAACATGTCATGTAAAATTTAATGAAGCTCAAGCTATTCTAGCTGGAGATGCCCTTCAATCTTTAGCCTTTAATATACTATCGTTACCTAGCTTCTTAATTGATGATCAAAAAAAGCTAAAGTTAATTAACTCCCTGTCAAATACAATAGGGGTAAATGGTATGGTAAAAGGTCAATCTTTAGATATTGAAAATACATTAAAAATTGGTGATATTAAAGGCTTGGAGAAATTACAAGAATTAAAAACAGGGTTATTATTTAATTTCATTGGGTCAGCAACATACCTTGTATCTGATAATCCTTCTG
>Ga0307998_1001867_pt1 | contig 11056 bp, 21 predicted proteins | sample Davwhametageno37_FD_203147 | JGI IMG/M metagenome (GOLD analysis project Ga0307998, IMG submission 203147) | Marine microbial communities from Davis Island wharf, Antarctic Ocean - #37 | ecosystem: Environmental > Aquatic > Marine > Unclassified | place: Antarctic Ocean: Davis Island wharf...
ATTTATTTTACGAGAGAATGTTATCCAGAACAGAGAAAAATTATATAAATCTTTTTTTGGTGTGTTCCCTACATTTGACATGTTCAACCAGGTTATGACCAGTTGTACAGAAAATTACGAATGCCTCGTACTGGATAATACCAGTAAGTCCAATAAAATAGAGGATTGTGTGTTTTGGTATAAAGCTAAAGTACGTAAGAATTTTCGGGTTGGTTCGCCTGCACTATGGGCTGCTCACAACAAAAACTACACTAAGGCCGGCACGGCAGGTAATGCCAAGGGTGACCCCAACGCTGCGATGAGAAACCGTAGCTCACAAAAAGTAAGCATCAAGAAACTCGCGTAAATAAAAAGGAGAGTTTTTATTTGTGTAGAATAGATGACAAGTATTGAAACACTCGACTTTAACAATGGTGATGATGGAATGGTCGACCTCCCCAAAACTGACAGGGTGAGCAGGGACGACACCTATGAAACTCAACGCGAGTTATCGGATACAAAAAATAATATTGATGATACTCAAAGTGAAATGGATCTCGCAACACCCCTCAGCGAAGTGATGGGCGAGCCCGAACACCTCGAGCAGCAGATGATGATGCAGGCACCTTCTGTGAATATGATGCAGCCACAGGCACCTGCACCCCAGCAGGTGCAGCAGAAACCCAAGGCCGTGTCAAACCCTGGTAACCTCACCGACGAGCAGCTCGACGCCCTTCTGGTAGCAGCAGCGGCCATGTTGGCATTTTCGACCCCGATTCGTGAGAAGATGCTCCAGTACACACCCCAGCTGTTTACGGACCAGGGTGCTCGTACCCTGGCGGGTGGTATCGCCACGGGTGTGGTGGCGGGGGGTGTGTTCTATGGTGTAAAGAAGTTCGTGTTAAATAAGTAAATAAGTAAATAAATTAAATATATAATTATTAATCTTGTAATGATTAATAATTATGTAAAAGCTTACAATTTGAAGAACATCGGGCCTTTGCCGAATTGGAGGGACAGGTACATACCAATCGCAAAAGCGATGGCTACCATGAGGTAAACAAGGGCTGACATGCCAGTGTTACCCTCGGCGTCGGGGTCACGCAATTTCTTGCGCATACCTTTGTCCACCGAGAATATTGCTAATGTGAGGAATGCTGCACCGAAGGCAACGGCAAATGTGCCAGGGCCAGGGAACTGCAGTTCGTTGGGATAGTAATGGGCGATGCTACCAACAACCATCACGGGCATGATAAGCATCACGGCCTCACGGAGGTACAGGCCAAACCGGTTCACTATCATCATGAGCATATACGAAATAAGAATGAGAAAATACAAGGCGGTCGGTGTAATTGGGGCTATTCCGCCCTGAATACCATTGGCTACGGGGAAGGGTATGGCGAGAGGTGCCGGTGCATTAGCTATCTGGTTAACCACATTATTCACGGCATTATTCACGGTCTCCATCTTTATTATTAGTCCCTTATTTTTTTCCCGCAAAACTCTTTGTCCTGGACGATTGGTGTGTACATGTCGTGCTCGACTGCAATGTCTCTCAATTCTTTGAAATTATCCCAAAAATTTTCAGAGTGTTTATATTCCTCTACTGTGCTGTGAGCCATTTCGTGAAGAAGTACGTGAAACATTGAATTTACATCGCCATCTACGCATATAGCTATCTCGCTGCCCTTGTTGATGTTGTACCCAAGGTCTCCCTTGGTATTTGTGCCTGTCAGAATACTCCTTTTTTTCAGGTGAGTATATTTGTCTGGTAGGATTTTCAAGAATTCTGTATATTTTATTTTTAAATTCTTAAAATTCTGTGGCTCTTCGAGGGTTCTGACTGAGTATAGGTTCAGTACCAACAGGATCACAAATAAAATCCACTTTGTCATTATTATATACGGAGAAAACAAAATTTGCTGTACATGTCAGATACCGTACCCATGGGTTGGTCGAGTAGTGGCGACCATTCCTTCATGAACCACCCGCTATTTTCCAACCAGGTTATGAGGACATCCTTGTATGCAATTGGTTCTGGTATACATTTACCGTTATAATAGGGTGTGTCTACCAGCATGACATCAACTTTCTCACCCACATTACCAAACCCCGTGTGGGACTTATTTCGCTTTATCACATTTCCCAGTTTATCAGAATAATCGGGATTGCCCAGAACAAAGTCGGAGTCTGGGATACATCCGATCAACAAGGTACCCTTGTGCGCACGTTTGGTTATTTCGACCAGACATTCAACCATGTACGGCCTTGACGCAAAAATATATTGCAATGAAAAATTGAAACACAGTATATCGAATGATTCTTTGGGTGCACCTTTGATGTCGCCAGCTACAATGCGCACTTTCATCCCCTGTGCTTCGGCTCTACGCTGTGCCTCTTCGAGTGGTGGTGCATTGGGGTCACACATAGTTAACAACGCATCCCTGCTTTTCCACTTAAGAATATCGCCACCCTGGCCACACCCAACGTCAAGTACTTTTGCACCCCGGGGGACGTATTTAGTGATGAGTGAACGTTTGGCGCCGTTGTGGAGTTTCCTAACGGCATCCATAGTTAAAGATATAATGCGTTAATCTTTTAGATGCCTTCACTCGAACAAGATTACACAACTGTACCCGGACAGCTTTTTTCATGCCTTTCTATCGTTGGTCCCGACTGCCCACAGAAAACCGACAAGTTTGGTATTAAGATCCGAGGGTCTTTCTCTACCCGCGAAGAGGCTGCGAGCCATGCAAAGCGCCTGCAGTCCGAGGATGCCACGTTTGATATCTATGTAGTTGACATGTATAAGTGGCTTCTAATCCCCCCCGACAAGGACCACATCGATGATGTCCATTATGCGGACAATAAGCTCGAGGAGCTCATGCAGGGTTACAAGGATAACCAGTCCGCTGCCAGGCGGGAGTTCGAGAGTCGCAAGAGGGATGCAATGGAGGTCAAGTCCCCAATTGCCGAGGGTGAGGAGATGCCCTACCTTGTTGCGGGCGACGAGAACTCGAAGTTCTACACGAAGCCCGATGCTGCGCCTGATGTACACCCTGCCGACGTTCTTGAGGATATCAAGAAGGAACACCCCGACCTGCCCCTCGAGGAGCAGATCAAGTTGGCAGACACGCGCACGGCCGATCTCAACAAGAAGCCCGAGGAGACACCCGAGGCGGAGGAGGCCTCACCTGCATGTGCTACCGTTGGGATTTAAAATAATACTAATAAATAAGAAATGTACTTCATTGCGTTGGCATTAAATGTCGTGACCATCGCAATTGTAGGCACATTCGCTTTCTTTATATACCTTTCATACCTTAACAGGCCAGAGCCAAATATTAGACCCATCGATGTCATGCGTGACATAGTCGGCGGGCAGTCTGGCCACGCCCGCATCTATAAGGTCGCCCCATTCAAGACCCTACTTAAAGGAAACACAGGTTCGTTTGTGCAGAATGAAGATGAGGACCATTCCCGTCTTGGAGGTAATATGTTTGATTACATTCAAGGCAAGAAGCCGTGGGATGGCGAAAAGGATGCCAATTTTGGGAGCAGGGTTTAGCGAAGCTTACCAACTATAAAGCCTATTACAAACACAATGGCCATTACCACCCATGAGGTTACCCCGATGGATGAAAATGGGTCCCAGTGTGGAGAAGCGGGTACTGCTGCGGGTGGGTCCTGGTAGTATTGTTGCTGGTGCTGTGGGTAGTACTCCTGCTCTTGTGGTTGCTGCATCATAGGCTGGTCGTCGCGCATAACATCACCGATTGGGGTTGAATCCAGATCGGCCGTGTCATCGACCTGGTTAAAGATAGGGGAAATGTCAGAATCCATTAATATGTGGGTTGTTTTTTATTATTGATATTTCACTCGTCGCCTGTGTCGTCGCCCGTGTCGTAATCTTCACTGCCAGAGGAGCCGGTGGAGTCGTCGTCGCCACTGTCGTCAGATGCTATAAAGCTATCATCGTCATCATCGTCGTCTTCTGACATACTAATTGTAGACGATACATCAGAATCATTACCGTCCGAGTCATACTCATCGTCATTGAAGTCATCCTCTACCTCCTCATCTGGTGTCCACTTCACTGGCTTCTTCACATTACGGCCTGAACGTGTCTTTGTAGGCATACTGTATACGTTGTGCGTTTACTGTTTAAGCCACTCTACAAGAAGTTTATCGGCCAGGTCATTTATTTCGGTTGGTACAGACGAATCTGGCTGCTCCACCATCAAAGCGACATTCCTTAGGCTTTCCACTGCATTCCTGGCGTGGAATGAGCTGTGGGTCCTCTTTGCCATATCCATCTTGGTGTAGTATTCCATATAGTAATCCTTGTCTATACCAGAATATCGATGGATTTCCTCCTGTATAGCCTGTATTTCGGGGTAATCGTGCCCGCCAAATATTTTTTCTGGTAACGGGTTGGTCGTGAGCATGACGATAGCCACAACGAATATAATGAGTGCCACGACAGTAAGCATACCTATAAAATACCAGGAATATTTTTAGAGTCAAGAAAATTATACTTGTACTTGTCTGGGTACAGCTTTTTGTGGACATCCTTGGTAACCATATGCTTTTGACCCATAAAATGCTCACAATGTCCCCTTTTCCTGTCTACGTCACATTTGCAATGACATTTCTGATATATGTGGCCATTCTTATTGATCACAAAATATACGTGGTTATTAGAATGCCTGCCCATTTTGTTCTCGCAATACCTGGACCCAGTATTTAACAGGTATGTATCTTTGAATTTAAAAATGTTCTTAACCTCCGTCCGCCCCTGCCCTTCAAGATATTTCCTAATGAACCTTTCTGCCATGGAGTACAGTTCGGGGTCTTCTATACTATTTTCCATCTGATTCTGGTTAAACCCACCTTCCCGTCGCTTTGACTTCACAGACCTCACACAGCACAATTTGAATGTATCTACCGATGGCTTTGAATCCACCTCCCTGACGTTTCCACTCGGGGAAACTATGCAAATGGGGATATAATACCCTTCCACTCTCTTTGTCCTGTGTTCGTATTTATAGGACCACGGGAGCCTGATACCCGCGCGGTAGACGGAAGCATCGACACTACCATTGGTAAACGGGTTGATTTCTTCACGTATGCGAAGTGCATCTACCAGGTTAGTCACGAAATCATACCACACCATGTGGATCCCCGTCTTCACCTTACCGTCCGACGTCTTCTTGGGTTCTGCAATAAGAACAATGGCAGGCCCCTCGTCTACGTGGTGAGTGATGGTTTTTACCATCTTCATCATTTCGTCCTCCGTAAGTGCCTTGTCAGCTTTATAATCGATATCAACGAAAAATCTAAAATTTTCTTGATTATTTTGTTCTACCAGAAACATTTTACTGCCTTCGTTGTTCACAGAGTCTATATACATCTGTGCGAATTCATTCGTTTTATCTGGGGGAACAAAGATAGACCCACCAGTCATGGAAACATGACTGATATTCTTCTTGTTGTGGGGATAATATATTTGTAGTTGTTCCATTTGACTTATATATAAGGCGCCTGTATTCTTTAAAATGATGAACCGCACCTGCTGGCGAACGACAGTTTACCACCCTCTTTCGTCTCCTTCCATTCTTCGATCAAAGTAATTAACTTTAGAACAGAATGGCCTTCAAACTCTGTATGCATGTCTACATTCTCTTCGTCGGCAGGGTCTAAACCCATTAACTTAAACAATCTCATAATATAATAGTCTTTGGTCATTATTACTATACTTAAATTAAAAAATCAGTGAGAATTTTCTCAAATTCAGTGTTACACAGTACCGTGTCCAAAATGAACGGCCACACATTGCGCTGCATGAACTCTGGGTAGGTGTCAAAGGACAAAATGTCATTCTCGTCAAATGCTTTCCTGATCGGGATTTTATTGCGTTTTCTTATGTCCATTTTAGCCTTTTCGATGTTAAAATTTTCTACTACCCTGTTGCATTCGGCTATTGACATATCCTGGATGAAAGTGTACACGTGATGGGTGCACGTGACTTCCAGCCCCTCCCTGCGGTCTCTCTCCAGTTCTTCTGGAGACCTTAATTTTGTCGTAAATTTGAAATATTTGTACAAATCGCCTGTAATTCGGAACGCCCCCCTGGTCTCCTCGTCTAATTCCCGTAGGGCACATTTAATGGGGTCGGGGACTTCGCGTTTGCGGCACCCACCTGTGATAAAAGTCCATTCTTTGAATCTTTTATCACGGACTGTAAGAATCCTGTTACCCAGGGGTGTGCGTATAATCGGGATGATGATACATTTATGACGCTGGTCGAACTTCATACTGATTACTGGCTATAATTTAATTAATCTTGTTTTACATCGGTTTCTGCGATTTCCTCGACCTCTTCGTCGTCGCCTGCGCCATTCGTATTATCCTGGAGACTTTCAAATGCCTGGTGGTGCATAGTAACTGCCCGCTCCATGTCGTTCACACGGGTGCGGGTTGATGTAAGTTCCCTGTTAAGGTAGTAACATATCAGCAAGGACGCAACAATTCCACCGACAAGGACTGCAAATCTGTTTTCCATTTGGTATATTCAGATATACAATTACACGCCAATTATCGCACCCTGGTACACCTGTGGATGGCGCTTTGGGCACCCGTAGTCAGGGTTACCAAATTGAACACCCCTGTAATGGGCGTTCCTGCACTGCACAGGATTTTCTGCCATGTGCTTGTCGTTGGAACAACAGGACTGCCCCGCCCTGGCCTGTAAACTGTTGGTCTGTGGAATTTTTTGTGGGCTGTAGGTCAAACAAAAAATGAATGCAGCCAGGAACAGCCAGGGAAGTATTCGCATTTACTATTAATTGCCAAATAAAATCCCACCCATGCCTGAGCTAATCTGTAGTATGTTGTAACTGCGAGCATAAATAGGCGAGGTGATTTTTTTGGTAGCTACTAACTTCGCCGTGTCTATGCGTGAAAAGTTACAAGTACCTGACGTTTGGCCGCCTTTCCCAGACGTGTTTAGGCAGAATGGGTACATAAAATTTATATTTGCACCAATATCTCTCTGTATATCGAGGGTAGTGTATGGCCAGGTTGGTTGGGTTGAGACAACCACATTCAAGAGGGGGTCGTGTGAATCCCACGAACCAAACTCGGTGTGGTATATGGTTGGGATGATACTGTAATGTGGGATAACTTCCTTGTTGTCTACAACATCCGTGCCATTAATCTGCAATCGCAGTTTGGCGGATACATTCCTGGGGTTATCGCCAAAAATATCCACACTCCCAGATTTACCAAAAATGAACGAAACTGGGTTATTGAAAACTAAATCAACATCAGTAGTATTTGTGTCTTCGATTTCCTGGTGTTGTGCAATTAGCATTGTTACCTTGTTATTGTCGGCAGAAAGGCGTGTGCGGTCAGATTCGTCCAGGTAGATGTAGTTGGCCCACATTTCATAGGTTGTACCACTGGCTGCGGGGGTAGCTCCCCATGTGATACGTATAGTTACTGCGTGGTACTGCAGACTAACAAGTGGCAGTGCCATACACCACTCCTCACAGAAAAAGAAACCGAGGGGGTAATGATATTTGCCATGAAACCCCAATTTACCATTCTTTTCACTCCCTCGGTGAGTTTTGGTATATTTAGAGTTCATATTCCTCATGGAAACCAGTTGGTCTGTCGTTATACGGTCAACCATCTGTTCACCAATAAATAACTCGATTTTATCGATGTCATCTGAATTGATATCTGGCTGAAGCACGCCATTTGTGCGCTTCGTGAGGTACATGTAGGACAGCATATCTCCCTTCTTCTGAATGGTGACCGTAGAGATACCAGCGTTCCCAGGGTTTCCTTCAATTATCTGTGTCTGTACGTCCTGTGCAAAATTGGTATGGCGTTGGTAGGTTTCCCTAAAAAAGGTAATCTTGGGGTTATCTGTTATGTATGCATCCTGTGCACCCTTCGCGATGAGTATAGGTATAGACCCAGACATTTCCTACTTAATTAAAGGTTTCTTTTTTTTAAGTAGGAAATATTTGTTAATTAACACAAGTTGTGTCTTAAGCATGTGAAACGGAATGTTAAGAAGTTGAGGCCATCGTCTGTTAGCGCAGCCCCTGTGTGGTCGTACAGTTTAATTGAAAGTTTTGAAAGGTCCCTGATAGGGTCAAAAAACTCGGCCGCTATGGGGTATCGGTTATAGAAAGTAATGCGGGTTTTTGTCGTATGGTCCTCGTTATACACTACGCCTATTGTTTTCCGGAGAATGCTACTGGTTGAGTTTAATTGGTGGGAACCGTCGCTGTTATCAGCGGGCTGTTCCACTGCATAATCGTTAAAGCGTGTTACCAGTTCATCTACGGCAATATACGCAACATTTGAAGAAGCACACGATAAACTGGCAGTCACCAGTTCGGCTTTCACGATGTTCTTCACGGGTGTATTGAGAGTACTCACAAAGTTGACATTACTGGTGGCACCAAAGGAACTCACCTGGATAGAATAGATTTCGCGTGAGCAGTCCATGAGTTATTAATATTACTCGAGAAGATTTCCGCCAATTCCTGACTCGATGCTGTAACTGTGCATAACGTCGTTGACGTACTGTTGGTCGCCACAGATTCCACCCGGGGTCAAGCTCTTCGAATAATACCCGCCATTCTCCATACCGGGGGTGCACTCGATACTGTAAGGGAGTTCACGAAGACCCTTCACAACATCGTCGCCTGTCTTGGGTGCAGAAGTTGTCAGGGGGGCATAGGTCTCCTTGGATTTACCACATCCATTCATGATGATAAAAATAGCGGCGGCGGCAAAAGCACCCATGATAAAAGATTCCTGTCGGTTATTCATTGTTTATTATTACAATATAAAATTTTTGCGTTAAAGGTTAGGGAATTGTTTCATATATTGTATAAAGGCGAATCATGTCCGGTGAAATTTTTATCGAAAAGGATGACCCCGAAATGCATTTGAGCGGTAACGAACAGGCCCTTCTGGAGGAAATTGAAATTGGGGGGTCCCGATCATTCCAGATGGGAGGTGACAATCGCCCCACCCGACACCCACAGGGCCGGCCTGAACCTTCGCTCGACGACCCCATGGCTTTCATGAACCCCGACAAGCGGCAGACACCCAGGCCAACTGTGACTACCGAGGCAGCCGCTGATTTCGACGACGAAGACGATATGCCGGAGCCCATGCCATCCTATGCACAGGCACCGGACGATGGGCCAGCAGACGGGTTCAATACCGTGGAAGACGAAAAATCTGACCTGCTTAATAAATTGGGCAGGCTGGCCCAGAAGAAAGGAATCCACGTGAACAAGAACCTGAACATGTACTCGGGGATCGACGAAATCCGGGCAGAAATCAAGAGAGCCAAGTATGGCTTGGAGGTTGACCAGTCTATCCGGTTTTCCAGGAGAATGCTTGTGGCGTGTATCACGGGTGTAGAGTTTATGAATAAGCGGTATGACCCATTTGACCTCAAACTCGACGGATGGTCAGAAACTGTGATGGAAAATGCAGATGACTATGACGAGGTGTTTGAAGACCTGTACGTTAAGTACCGATCGTCTGTAAAGGTAGCACCAGAGATCAAACTCATGATGATGGTTGGTGGGTCTGGGATGATGTTCCATCTTACGAATAGCATGTTCAAGTCGGTGATGCCCAACGTGAATGACGTGATGCGACAGAACCCTGGGTTGATGCAGAATATGATGAGTGCGGTGCAGACAACTATGGCAAACCCGGGAGCCACACCAGCGTCGGGGATGGACGCCCCGCCCGTCACAGGTGATGGGAGGAGAGAAATGAAGGGGCCGGGCATTGACCTGTCGTCCCTGATGGGGAATATGATGATGCCACAGCCACCCCAGTCACAAAATACCTATTCGGGGGACATCGGGGAGAACAATGCGGTGCCGGAGGATGATGAACTCTCCGATATTGTGTCTGTAATTTCCACGTCGGATGTGGGTGACCTCAAGAGTGTCAACATTTCGGGCGGTGCCAAGAAACGCAGGGGGCGCAAGAAGAAGGTAGACCAGAATTTAGTGTCTATCTAAAAACTTATATACCTGTATAGTATAAATGAACCATATAGCCTGCCTCGCATTTATAGCACTTGCCCTTGTCATACTATTTAGGTGCAGCAGGGAGACATTTGTTGCCCCCCCGATGCCCTCCCTTCCAGCTATATTATCTGGCGAGTCAGAGGACTACCCCGATGAGGCAGAGGAATACCCCGATGAGGCAGAGGAATACCCCGATGAGGCAGAGGAAGTCGGTGGTTTCGATGATTCTGACTTCAGTCTCAGTATGAAAAAAATAGAGTAATATACTAATGGGTATTTCGTATGCCTCCCTTGAAGAGGATGAAATAGTCCTTCCCGCCAAGGTTCAGGCCAACACCCAGGTGGCGGTAAAAAAACCAGTAAACACCAAGGTGTCAGGCTGGCAGGAGTTAAGAGAGGGAACGGAGTGTAACATACTTGTAATTTTCTTCATAACCAGTCTCGTCTATATAATGATGTCAGAATAAGTAATAAATTTTACAAAATTTTAAATGAATTTGTAAAATTTAGGTTTATGCGTCGGTATAGGTGCCCTCTGTAAGGGTGCTTTTGATATGTTCATATGCAATGTCATAGATAGTTTTATCGGATGGAAGGGTTTCGTACGTGGTTCTGTAGGGTATATGTTTAATAACCGACTTACCTGCAGTACGAGCGCTTTGTGAAAGCCATAACTTGGCAGTAAAAGACACGGTGAAGTGGGGTGTGCTGCGCTCTTCAACACCCTCCATGTCATAAGTTACGTCCTGTTCCCTGCGCATTTCAATTGACTGGTCAGCAATTGCCATGTAACAGTTTGAGATACTGTCTCCATACGAAGTGTCGATTGTATCTGACCGGATAATTCCCATTTATAGTAGGCCACATTTTAATTTCCGGTGTAGAACGGGCTCTTTGTGTTATTCTTGTTATTGGGCCTGTTCTTGTTCTTGTTATTGGGCCCGTTCTTGTTGATAGCCGACCCTGGCACGCTGTTATTAATAGACGAGGCTGGT
>Ga0307998_1001872_pt1 | contig 11045 bp, 6 predicted proteins | sample Davwhametageno37_FD_203147 | JGI IMG/M metagenome (GOLD analysis project Ga0307998, IMG submission 203147) | Marine microbial communities from Davis Island wharf, Antarctic Ocean - #37 | ecosystem: Environmental > Aquatic > Marine > Unclassified | place: Antarctic Ocean: Davis Island wharf...
GAGCGAAAGACATTGGTGTTTGTTCGAACTAAGGTGAGGGCTGAACGCCTAAAAAGCGCCTTAGACAGGCAAGGAGTCGAAGCAATTACAATTCATGGGGATAAGGAGCAAAAGCAAAGAGAAGAGTCTATGCAGGCCTTTAGAAAGGGAGATCAGAAAACATTGATTGCAACTGATATTAGTGCAAGAGGAATTGACGTGCCCAACGTTGACTTTGTAGTGAATTATGATTTACCTGAAAGTGCAGAGCAATATGTTCACCGAGTTGGACGAACAGGTAGAGGTAGAGAGAAAGGCCAGGCACTATCGTTTTGTGCAACAGAAGAACTAGAGCTGCTTGAAGAAATTGATACTAATTTGGGCAAGCCAATTGCTCGAATGGAGATTTCTAAGAAAGATTATCAGATGACCAAGAACTCCATCGTTGAAAAAAATGAAGACAATTGGCAAAAGTTGCTAGATGTTGCTGCAGTAGAGCAAAAAGCATATGAAAAGATGAAGAGCAAACGTAGAAAAGGTAAAAAGTAATGCTTTTGCTAAACAGATTACCTCTTGATTCGTTTAAGAATTAAAATAAAGCTTAATGTCGAAAAAAGACTTTAAAATAAATATTGTAGGTGCAGGAATAAGTGGATTAGTTGCTGCTATTGTGTTGGAGGAAAATGGATACCGACCACATATTTTTGAAAAGTCTGATCGGGTAGGCGGTAGAGTGAAAACGGATGTGGAGAACGGAATAGTATTGGATCGTGGTTTTCAGGTACTGCTTGAGGCTTACCCTATGGCGCAAAAGTATTTGAATTATAAAAAATTAGATCTACAGCAATTTTTGCCCGGCTCTATTATTTTCGATAAAAATAAAGTAAAGAAATTTGGCGATCCACTTCGGGATCCTAGCTTTTTGTTTCATACTGCATTTAGCAATTTAGCAACCTTAGGGGATAAGCTTAAAGTTTTTCAATTAAACAAGGAATTAAAACGGAAAAAAATAGCTAAAATATTCAACGAAAAAGAGACGGGTACTTTGCACTACTTAAGAAACCGAGGCTTTTCTGAAAAGGTAATCACACAGTTTTTTCAACCGTTTTTCAGCGGTATTTTCTTAGAGACAAAATTGGAAACGTCGAGCAGAATGTTTGAATTTATTTTTAAGATGTTTGCTGAAGGACAGGCAAGTGTGCCCAAGTTAGGAATCGAAGCGATACCAAAGCAATTAAAATCTAAACTTAAAAAATCGACTTTCCATTTTAATGTAAATGTTGATAAAGTAGACAATTCCGGCTTACACATTGATGGATTACCATCCATTACAAGCGACTTTACCATTATTGCAACTGAGGCAGACCACATGATTAATAACCTGAGGAATCAGGCCATGAAGTGGAAATCGTGCCAATGCTTTTACTTTGAAACTGAAAACAAGGTGATTAATGAGACGCTAATTGGATTAATTCCGGGAAACCATTTGGTTAATAATTTGCATTATGTTAGTGCATTAACAAGTAATTCGAAACATATTTTATCTGTGACGGTAGTAGATAACCGAAGTTTGAAAGAGGATCGGTTAGTAGAGAAAGTTACAAATGAATTGAATCGTTTATGTGGAATTAAAGTAAAAGCTCATCTAAAAACGGTAACGATTCCGAAGGCACTGCCAAATTTGGCGGGAGTGGAGTACGACATTCCTGCGTCGCAAACACAATTGTTAGACAACGTATTTTTAGCGGGAGATGTTACTCTTAATGGTTCTCTTAACGCTGCAATGCTAGCAGGAGAGAGGGCTGCTGAAGGGGTGCTATCCAAAATGAAACCAATCATTTAACCCTTTATGACGCCTAGCGTTGTTGCGTAAATCGGCTGCTGTATCATTTTCGACTTTAACCAAGCGTAAAAACACATTAAAAACAAGTCCTCCTCAGTAGATGTTTTTTTTGATCTGGTTCTCAACCTTTTCAGCGAAAATAGAGCAGACTAATTCCTGTTGATTTCTACCGGCTATTATTACTTACTTCATAAAATACAGGACTTTAAAGTCTGATCACAGTTTTAAGTATGCACCGTATTTTTTTAAAAAGGCTTTGAATCCTTGACTCTACAAAAGCATAATTTTGAAGTTCAATGCGAAGTGAAATTCCAAATATTTTTATTTGGCAACCAATCTTTGCATTTGCTTTAACTTCAGTTTTACGATGAACGGAGTAGGCTGTTTCGAATTTTTTTTACAGCGAATTAATTTTCGGGCAAGCAGCAGCTGTTTGATTAAATATACTTCATCGAAGACTTCAGTTTTTATAATCGGCTCTGCTATAATCGCGCCCAAGTTGTTTGTTAGTTTTTCTTTACAACGGCGTATCTTTTAGCGTCACCTTCTTGCCTTTTTCGATTTTCCCTTCCTTTTACAACTACTTAAAAAAAAGCACAGGAAAAACTAAATTACATTGCTATTTCAATTTCTGCCGTTTGCATTATGGTTGTTATTTACTCGTTTACTTTAGTAGAAAAAGGATATGTATTCAAAAATATATAGATCATTGAGTCTATTGTTCCAAATGGAATAGGTAACTCAAGGATCATAAACTCTATGGAAGATAGGGACTGCAAAGAGTTTAGTAAAATAATGACTGAAGACGATAAGAGCAGAAATAAATCTAAAAGAGATCAATTGAGAGTAAAGGAATATGAGGAAACCAAGTTGTTGAACTTTTACAACATTGGTGGAAATCGTTTTCAAAACATTGCTGCGAATGATGCTGTGATTGACTCAAGAATTAATGCCTTTTTAGATGAAGGATGGGAAATCATAAGTATTAACTCAGCAGTTGAGGCATATGGTGGTAAAGACGATTCTAACGGATTATTCTTAACGAGATTTTATTTCAAGAAGAAAAAGTAAAATGACAGAAGTACGAAGAAGCCGATACAATTGTATCGGCTTTTTTTATGTCAAAACAATACTATTTTTACATTTTACAAAAGCATACAACTATGGCAAAAGGAAAGAAAACTAGAATTCGATTAGAAAGTCAAATACAGCAGTTGTTGCAGAAAGACAATGGTGTAACCGCCCATTTTGATTACAAGATTAACATGAATTCGAAGAAGCGTACCATTGAATTAAATTTGCTGACGTTTAATCCTGTTTACGATGATTACATGTTGTTGAGAAAAGAGAGTGGAAGCTCTGCAATTGAATGCTTGGAGGAAATGCGCCGGTACCTTATAAAAAAGGAAGTACAGAAAAATGAGAATTCATATACCATTACTTGGCAGCAAAAAGGATCAGATGAAAGCCACAAGTCTTACTTTAGAGGGACTTCTGAAAAAGAAGTGATGAATAAGTTTTTACATGAAAAGAAAGCCGACGATTACGAGTTTTCCATTAAACTAAATCCAATCACTTAACTGTTAATAGAGAGTCCAAGGCCATTTAAGTTTTTCTTAAACTGAGGTTTGGTAATCTTGCTCATGTATTATTCGAGATAAATACGAATAGTCACTTTTTTACACGTCAGTGCTGCGCAATTCCTTTTTTGCCTTTGCATTTAAATTGAAAGTGTTGGTTTGAAAGCTCGGGAAATTTGCCCGAAGATGAAGCTTCATTTTTTCATTTTGTTGTAAAAAGTTGTCCTTTCTCCAAATGTAATAGAAGGGCAGTGGCATTTCATTTTGATGGAGACCTGATTCCGTCCTGTAATACATTGCTCTATACTTTAGACCACTGCCAAAAGTAGGTCAATCTCGATCGCTCTTAATTGAGTTGAGTTCTAGGGTAACTCTGAAATTTATTTCGAAGGTGGCACCCACCATATAAGCAGCAATAAACAAGGAAGGGTGGGAACGGATTGCTGTTGAAGTTATCTCTTTTTTTTAGAAACCTAAAGGCGACCTTGTACTCAACAGTCATCAAATTTATTTGTAGCATGCGACCCATTGTTTTCGTTTAAATGGGGTAGAACTATCCCTCACTTTTAAAACTTTTTTGGTCTAGGTTGATGCCAATATTTAAAATAAATAGAGCCGTCTGCGCTTTATCGATACGACAACTACTGTATCTGTAGTTCTATTTTTCACACCAGGTGCCATTGACACTATCCCACCGCTTAAATTTTAGTAGAACATAGAAAGAGTTCTATTTACCTTAAACGGGTGTCTATTTAACTCGTTTGAGCCCTTAATTGGTTGGCTATGATGACGAGAAGAGAAAATACTATTGTTTTCGATGACTACATGTTGGGAGAATTAAAAATATTTTCGCTATCATCGTATTCTAAAATTGTTGAAAAGACACGGGAAAACAAACAATTGGATCCATTACGGATAATCGGTAGTTCAGCTTGCTGGTTTCCAACCAAACCAATTGGAAGCCTCGAATAATTATTCGAGGCTTTTTTATGCCCTAATAGAAGCAACGAAGAACAAAAAACTCACAAATAAGGGAGTGAGTAGAAGTATATCAGAGGTGTTTTTTCAGTGTGAAGCAATTTCTTCAGAGGGTTATTTAGGGATAAAAGACGCAGGAAATAGCCAATTATTTCTCTCCTAAATGCTTCGTTTTATACCTACAGCCGGCTTGCAATTTCATTCGTGAAGCGCAGCGATACTTTTTATCTACCAGTTTGTTTCATAGAAATTTTCCCGAGCGGATACTCTAAATCTATTGAGTGAACGGTTACTTGATTAAAATTGGATGGTTTTGCCGGTTCTTAAAAAAGGATTTATATTCTTGGTTTTATTATATTATAAATCTGTTTTCGAGTGTTTTACAAAAACACATAAAGTAAGCAGTTGAACCTAAGTTCTTGAGAAATGAATAAATAATGCCTATACTATTTGGTACACTGAACTTTTTGTTCCATATTAGTACTGTAAAACAAAAGCTGCTCTTAATTATTCACATAAAACATAACTTATGGAATGTCCAGTTTGCAGGCAAGGCGAAGTTGAAGAGATTTCGCAAAGTTGCCCCCAATGCCACTCAAATGTTCAAGCTTTTCAGGTACTTGAATCGATAGAAAAAAAACTAAAAAGTAGGAAGTATTTTATTTATTTCCTGAGTGCCTTTGTCTTGATTTTGATAGCGGCTTGGTCTTTTACCAATTCAACATCAGGGGATAAGCTATTGCTTGACCAAACCAGGCAGCTGTATAAAGATTCTCTGACTGAACAGCAAAGCAGGTTTGATGAGCTTACAGTTGAATTTGAAGAAATGGAATTATCTAATGTTATTTTAGGCGAAAAGCTAAAAACGTTTGAGTTTATTCAAAGTTCTGCAGATGGTGAATCACCGGAGGAAGACTACCATGTGCACGTTGTAAAAAAAGGGGAGTCTTTGTGGAGCATTGCTGAAGAGTACCATTCGGACGGCAACAGACACAAAGAAATTGCAGGTCATAATGAGTTAAACGACCCACATTTTATCGCTGTAGGTGATACCGTTATCATTAAAAAATAGAAAATATGGACAAGGATTACATAGAAAATGTAAGGGGCAATCTTTTGACTGTTTTAAAAGAAAATGTTGAGTTAAAAGGTACCTTAATACAGAAGGACAGTAAAATTGCCACGCTAGAAACAAAGCACAATAGGGTAGCAATTGAATTGAAAAGCAAAAACGATCAATTAGAAGTTATAGAAGATAAAATACAAACACTGGAAACGGATCTTTCAAAATCTCAGCTAGAAATCAGCGATTCAAAGGAGAAATTAAAGTTGGCCAACAAAGACATAGCCGCCTTGAAATTAACAATTGAGCAGACCAACAAAACTTCTTGAAGCCTATGGTTTGCCCGATATTGTTTTCTAACTGCCTTATTTGAAATGAAATGTAGATTCTATAAAAGCCCCTTTGTTATTTCGACGAAAGGGCTTTTTAGTTTGCTTCTGCTAGCTTTAACCGGTACAAAAGAAAGCGAAAATTATCAGGTTTAAATAGAATTTTTGAATACGTTATCTTTTATAACCGGCTCGATTGGTTCAATAATTTACCCGCGGTTTAACGAATATTTTTTCCCAACTTCCTGCTTGTTTACTGTTCATTTTAGCTCGAACTTCTAAATGTGAAACATAAGGCTGTTTTGCCGTATAAAATAGTGCAATAAAATTGTCCCCTGTTTTGAGCAACCTTTTGCAACACTGCATTTGAAGCGATAAATGGAAGTATAATTACCTTAATTCAAGGTGTCGGTGTTCTTGTCTTAAAAGTATCGGTTGTACCTGATCAATCAAAGAAAATCGATTCCGTAAGCTTCAACATTTGGATATTTTTAAGTCCTCTGAAAAGAGTACAAGTAGGATGAACGTATTTACTTTTATTTCTATTTACCATGGTTACACGCTGTTGAAAAAGAGAGTGGAAGCGTTGTAATTGAATGCTATTGGCAGATGCTACGTTCTCTGTTAAAAAGCAAGTTCGGAAAAAGAAGAACGTAGACACCATTAATTGGTAAAAGAGAGGTACGGATGAAACACACCATTATTCAATTAGTAGCAGCGGTGAAGGGGGGTTATCTAAAAAGTCTTTACATGAAAAGAAGACAGATGAATATGAAATTCCATTAAAAATGAATCCAATTACTTGACTACTATTTTGGGCAACTCTTTAAAGGTTAAAATAGAGCCCTAATCCAATCCACTGAGTTTTATCCTGCTCAAACTGAGAGTAGGGAAGGTGACCTGCATAATATTCCAATACCAAACGTATTAAATCTTCCTTTAATTCGCTTTTATAAGATACACCTGCTGCGATTTTAAAGTTTAGATTAAAATCCGTTTCTTGAAAACCTTTTAAAATCCAACCGCCGGTTAATCCCCATTTTTTATCATTCGGTACCGACAAATTTTCCATTCCTATGAGGTAGGAAAAAGGCAAACGTTTTGCGTTCGGTCGAATGACACTTCCAACACCTGCAACAATTCTTGCGTTATTGATACCTAAATTGTGGAAATAGGTAAACTCCAATTGCTCGTAGTTCATTTTGTTTTCCGTGTAACTGCGTATTTCATTTCGAATAATATAATCGTCACCCAAGTGAGAAGAAACATGAAAAAAACGCAACCGGTAAGTGTGGGTTTTATTGATTTGTTTGACAAAACTAAAGGCAATTTTATAATCTATGTTAATCAAATTTCTTTGTTGAATGCCTTCTACTTCTTTCCACTCAAACTGTGTAAAAACGCCCATTTCACCTACAACTTCCCAAGAGTTGTCTTCTGATATTTGTTTCGAGAAAATGGACTGATCCACTCCTACGGTGAAGGGCACGTATTGTTCGTCGGTAATGTTTTGATTTAAAATCCCATTCATGCTGACTGACATCTGAATTTCTGTGGGATCTACAAATATTCTGGTTTGTGTAATTCGATTCCCCATCCAACTGGATTGAGCAAATGAAACACTACAAAAAATAGTTAGTAGGAGTACGCCTGTCGTTTTCAAAGGTATAATTTATGTGAAAGTAAAATATTTTTTCAAAGATTAGAACCCTGAACTTCATAAAAAAAAAGCAAGGTGAAAACTCAGAAACGTAATGTAAAGGATAAAATCTAAAATTATATTAATTGTGGTTATTTTGCACTGTATTTGTACTGAATTAATCCATAAGGTATTTTCTGATCAGAAAGTAGGTCCTAAAACTTAATTAGCAGCTAAACCCAAATATCATGGTATTAAGTAGATAAAATAGTGCAATCAATTCACAATTGTACTATTTTTTTCGTTATCATCGCAAAGTGGCCGACTGATAAAATAATAAAGTAACAATTGGATCTACCAAGGCATTTCGCCAACCAAACCAATTGTGAGCCCCGTTACTTGTAACGGAGCTTTTTTGTACCTGTTAATTCTTTATCAACTTCTTAACGGTTGTTCTATGGTTTACTCTTAACTCTAGCAGATAGCTCTCAGCTGTGAGGCTTTCGATTGAAATAGTTCTGCTTAGAAGTTTACCAACTGTAATAGTTTGATCATATATAGAATAGATGGTATAGTCTACGGGAGAGGAATCTTTTAATTGTATCTTAATTCTATCGTCAGCTGGATTTGGAAACAGTCGAGTCTACTCATTTTCTTGACTGTTGAAATGCTCTTTCAAGTCCGTTACGTTATTCAGCTTCCGAAACAACAATTGGCCGCGGGTTTGAAAAGTCTTATCAACTTCAAATACAAAAACAGCATCATTGTCTAGGATTTCAATTCTACCTACAACTGTATTGAGATCCAAAAATGGTGCTATTCCAAGTTAAACCGCCATTTGTAGTGTATTTTAACAATCAGTTCGCCCCGGAAGTATTGTTAGGTTAGAGTCTAACTTTTGTTTTAGGTGTTTTGACTGACGGTAAAAAACAAGGTTATCTTAAGTTTGTCTTGTGGTTTAGCGCCAATGCCATGTTCACCGGCGATTGTGCCAAGTGACAACGTACGATGAGTTTTACGGCACAGATGACGGCAGCAATGAAAGATGGTTTTACCAAGTTTTAGTGTTTACCAAATCCTGCAGAAGGTGTTATTGATCTTTCTGACGCATACAATAAGATTGTAAAGGAGTTACTAGTGTTTACGTTAAACGGTTCTGTCGTTATTGAAAGCAAATCATTCATCAAAAAGTATTGAGGTCTTTAGAATTGCTCCTGGTGTTTATTATGGTAAGTTGGAATACAGCGCGTTTATTATGCTAAGCAGGATTACAGCACAGGATAAATTTAGTTAGGAATTAGGGTAGGTTTTGGGTGGTAATTTGAGGAATGATATAGGGTCTTTAAAAACATTATTTAACATAATATTAATTATAGGACAAAAGCGAGTAAATTGCGGATACGCAGTATTTAGCATAATAGCAGTTCTCGGACAGTACTCTGTCGATAACGATCGCTATTATGCGATGCACTGAGTATTTCGAGGTGTTAAAGCAATCTACGGCTCCATATTCCAAACCTCATAATAACAGTTCTCGGACTCGGTTCCTAAGCCTGTCGAAGGATCAGTTCGAGAACGACAGTTATTATGTTAAGAGATTTACGGCTTAGAACCTGAATCCTTTTTGTCAAATATAATGGATATTATGTCTGCATCTAATTAAGCGTTGCAGGTTTCTCTGCAACTGCTGCAATTAGATTTGCTTGGCTCTGATCAGCCAAGTAAATAATTCGCACAAATCCACGCTTTAAAAAAGGTATGATGAACATTCGTGTGCTTTAGACCTATAATGAGACATTATGTCTTCATTAGTTCGATTCATGTTGATTTTTTATTTGTATTTCATGAACTTGACTATCGTCTAAATTTCTATTGCCTAGCTAATTGAACCGTTGGGATAATCGACTTTAGGAGGATCACGAACACCTTTGGAAATTATCCCGTGGTGATTAAATAACCGTTCAGTATGTTATTAATTTTACTTTACTCCGACAAATACCTGTATTGAGCGTTAGTCGAAATGCTCAGCGTGAACCAATCCAAGGATGATTGTTATTCGTTTTAGACACAGGTTAGCCGGTCACTGAGCCTACTTCGATGAACTCAGCACAAGTGCCGAAGTATTCGGGCTTAAGCTTTTTGCATTTCGTTATTTAACATAATGTTTGGAACGGAAATTCTATTTATTTTTAATCTTTCTACCTAAAAGAACTGCAAACCAAGAACATAAACTTATTACAACTACTGTAATATAATTTATGGTTGAATCACCTAATTGAACAGACAATTCGAACACTTGACTATGATTTGAGGCTAATAATAGTAAAAGAGAAATATAAATGCTATAAAAAGCAACGGCTATTCCGTTAATTATTTATGTGTATCCAATTATTTTACTAAGATTCCTAAATATTTTGTCTATAAAGTTCAACATAGGGAATTAAATTAATTAATCTACTACTCTATCAAAAACGTATTCGCTTAGTTCATTTATCAAAGAAACCTGAAACCTACCCCACCATCCCACTTGCAAACACATCTACAAACTCTTTCATTTTTTCTAGCATCCTCTCTCCTATCTCACTAGCTTTTAAGATGCTTGGGCGGTTATCTAAACATTTAAATACATCGTCTCGAATTGGTTCTTGGCCACTATAGATGTATGCATCTGTTAAGGCTTTAAATTGAGCTTTGTTTAATTTTTCCTCTTCACACAGTAATGTCTGCGGTGGCTTGAAAGGGTTCTACCTTCATTGTTTAAAGTTCCTTTGGTTTCGCATCGGTTTCTGTAAAATACCCACCCATTATTAGGTCATTTTTCAACTTATTGTAAACAAGTAAGCGAAACATTCATCTAATAAAAATGAGAGAGATTCTTATTATTTTTTCTCCTTCATTGTCAAATAATAAACACAAGGTATAACAATCAAATTCAAAAGTGTAGCCGTTAAAAGCCCCCCCAAAATCACAATTGCCATTGGACTTTGAATTTCGTTACCTGCTTCGCTACCTTTTAAAGCCAATGGAATTAAAGCCAATCCTGTGGTAAATGCTGTCATCAAAATTGGATTTAATCGGTCAATTGCACCTGCTTTCAATAATTCCACACCTTTTATGCCCTGTTTTCTCAGGTCTTCATAGCGAGAAACCAACAAAATACCATTTCGGGTAGCGATTCCAAACAAACTAATAAAGCCGATAGTTGCTGCAATGCTAATGATGCCCGAAGTAAAATAGACGATTAAAATTCCTCCAATTAAAGCCAAGGGCAAATTAATTAAAACAATAAAGGCAAGCTTTACATTCTTAAACTCATAATACAAGAGTAAAAAGATGACTAAAATTGCCCAAAAGGCTGAAATTAATAGCAATTGAGTTGCTTTAGCTTCACTTTCAAATTGTCCGCCATATTCAACCCGATAACCTTCAGGCATAGAAACATTACCACCCACAATTTCCTGTATTTCATTTACCACACTTCTCAAATCTCGACCTTGAACATTTGCGGCTACAACAATTTTCCGCTGAACATCTTCCCGGCTTATTGTATTTGGGGTACTTACAGAAGCAATTGTTGCCAATTGATTCAACGGAATTTGACCTCCATTTGGTAAACTAATTAAAGCAGACTCAA
>Ga0307998_1001873_pt1 | contig 11045 bp, 9 predicted proteins | sample Davwhametageno37_FD_203147 | JGI IMG/M metagenome (GOLD analysis project Ga0307998, IMG submission 203147) | Marine microbial communities from Davis Island wharf, Antarctic Ocean - #37 | ecosystem: Environmental > Aquatic > Marine > Unclassified | place: Antarctic Ocean: Davis Island wharf...
GCAATGTCCTACTCTTCCGTGCCTTAAGACAAAGTACCATCGGCGCTGAAGGGCTTGACTTCCGAGTTCGGAATGGGATCGGGTATTACCCCTTCGCAATAATCACCGGCGAGAGTGTTATACCTAAATTAATTATGTTGTAAACAACAAATTATTGTCATTATTATTAGCCCTCGGTGATGTTTTTGATGTAGTTTTTAAGTCTTATTACACCGAAAATCCTATAGACTTTATTTGATAAATTCATGCTAGTTAATGCTGAAGCATATCTTTCCCCTCTACGTGGAGCAAGTAACTTAATTTTTGATTTAAACATCTTTGCTACTTCGATAATGCTATAACTCTCTTTATTGGATATGCTATAATGTCTAGATTTATTCTCTTTCCAAGCATAATAGCATGCCTTCACAGTATCATCAATGTGTGTAAATCTTCTAGATTGAGTTCCAGGCTTAACAATTGTTAATGGTTTTTTTTGTCTATAAAGATCTTCAAATATTCCTATTACTGTAGCCATACTGCCTGAAGATATTTGATTAGGTCCATAAACATTATAAAAATAAATTATTTCAAATTTAAATTTAAACCATTTTTTTAAATTTTCTAGTAATTCAAGATTTTTGGCCTTTGTAAATGCATAGGGAGATAAATTTTTATCATCACCCTTATTTCCAATAGTTGCAGATGTAGCCGAGTAAATAAGCTTGATATTATTGGATAAACAAAAATTTAATACTGCATTTGATCCAATTGTATTAGAATTTATACATTCCTCCATCTTAATAAAGCTTTGATAAATCCTAGCAAATTCTCCAAAATGAAAAAGAGAATGAATATTTTTTGGATTTTTTAAAACCTTATTTATATTTTTAGTATCTGATTTAATATATTTTATTCTTTTTGATTTAATGTGATTTTTACTAGAACCTGTTGAATAATTATCCACACTAATTAAATCATATTTTGTTTTTTTTAATAAATACTTAATTAGATTGGATCCGACAAACCCTGCTCCTCCTGTAATTACAATACTTTTCTTCATTTTTAATTTCTCTTTATTATAAAAAATTTTTTATTTTTAACATCATGATTTTTATATAATTCTTGAACTTGGTCATTAAGACTAAATCCATCCTTATTTAAATAAAAAAATGCTCCTTTAATGGGATTATAACCATACTGTTTAAATTCTTTATTAATTCTTGATATATTTCGGCCTACAAAAACTAATAAAGTTAATAACAAAATAAAGTATATACTTTTTTTTAATTTTAATGGGTTAAATTTAAATTGACTTAAATAAATTGAAATAGGTATAAAAAAAATTAATGCTAAAAGGGCAAATCCCCCATATCTTAAAGATGGATGATTATAAAACCACTCAAAAAATAAAATTAAAATTAAGTAATAAAAAATTTTATTATCCTTATTGAAATTAAATTTTGAAATCTTTGGACAATTGTGAGTAAATGAAAAATAAATAATTGTTGAAATCAAAATTATAGAAAAAATATTGTCAGAAACTTTGGTAAAAAAATATGTATTAATCCAATTACTTACCCAATTTAATTTGGAAACATATAATTCTGGATCATCCACTCTAAAATTTGGAGTTGCTCCACCTTTAGACCATTGTTCATACCATAATTGCATTTGATCAACTTGTGTTAAAGGAATTGACCAACTAAACTGATCAAAACAAGTAAAGGTTGCAGGATAAATTAAACAACCCGTATTTGAAAATGTAGTAAAAATTGTAAATGAAAAAAAAAGTATAATTAAATATGTATAATAATTCTTAAAAACTAAACCAATAAGAGTGTTAAATGTAAAATATTTTTTTATTTGAAAGAACCATAATAAAAATATTACTAAATAAATTATATAAAATGATTTCAGGGATATAATAATTGCAAATAAAAGTGCTAATTTAGAATAAAAATTATTAAAATACTCATAGTTTAATTCATTTTTTTTTAAATTTAGGCTTTTTAAATAATAGACACTCATTACAAAAATTAAGATTAGTGCTGATCTGTCTGTTCCATGCTCAGCTATTCTAGCAAAGATAGTATTAATATAGACTAGAGTTAAAATTGATAAAAATAGAATATGATTAAAGTTATTCTCTTTTACTAAATCTTTAATATTTTTAAAAAGTATATAATTTGAAAAACCTAAAATATAAGCTGCCCCACTATTCATTAAGTAATATTTGATAGTAGGTAGATAAAATAAAGAATTTAAATAAAATATTGAAGATGCTGTTCTAAAACCATGGTTTAGATTTCCGAGGCCAAATATTTTATTATAATTTGTAAGTATATGTGTATACGAGAAGTGATAATAATAAAAATCATCATGATTTTTATACATCAGCATTGCAATAAAAATAATTAAAAAAATTATAGTTATATCTCTGTACTCAAAAATTCTTTTTGAAAAATTCTTTTTTAAATCATAAATAAAGATTGCTAAGCCAAAAGATATAATTAAAGAATTGTGTAAGAAATTATGTGCAAAAAAAATATTTGTTGAATAAGAAAGTAGGATTAATAAAGCTATACCTAGAAGACCATTAAATGAGCTATCTTGATAGTTTGAATTAAATAATGTAAATATTCTTCCATACCCAATAATTGAATACAAAATTAAAAAATAAAAAAATAATAATATAAGAATTTGAGACATTTAATATTGAAACAACTTATATAGTTTATGGAATTATTTAATCAATTATTTTTTAATAAATTAAACTTTTTTGATAAATTATCGTTATTGCTTTTTAGTATATTGCCAATATCTTTAATTATTGGAAATGCAGCTATCAATGTCAATATATTGTTAATAGATCTCTTATTATTATTTTACTGCTTTAAATTTAAGCTATGGAGCTGGATGAAAAAGGATGTTTTCTTATATCTAATAGCTTTATACATTTTTCTAAACTTAAATTCACTATATTCTCATTTTATATTGTTTGAAAATCAAACAAATCCTTTTTGGACTGATGACAGTATTTTACGATCTTTCTTATTTATAAAGTTTTTATTACTAGTTTTTGCATTCAGTATTTTATTAAAAGATAATAAAATCTTAAGTTTAGTTTATAAAAGTTGGATTTTTATAACAGTAATCATAATAATAGATGTTTTTTTTGAGAAATTTACTGGGCAAAATATTATAGGAAACATTAGTCCAGATGGCACTAGAATTGTCTCTTTTTTTAAAGATGAGCTAGTTGTTGGTGGTTTTATTTTTTGTTTCGGTTATGCAACAACAACTTATTTTATAAATAATAAAAAAGAAGATAAATCAATTTTACCAATAATGTTAATTTTTTTATTAGTTCCATTGTCTATTTTTGTGACTGGTGAGAAGTCTAATTTTATAAAGTCAATATTATTATTTTTTGTACTTATCTATTTTTTTAAAAGAAATAAAAAAATCATAAACTATAAAATATTATTAATTTCAATCTTTTTTTTAATTTCTTGTTCTGTAATATTTAGCGAAAACCTACGTATAAAATATTCTGAAACATATAAAAGAATTCAAAAAACAGAAAAGTCAACTTCACTTTTCGAAAATCTTCAATTTAAAATAAAATATTTTACACATTACGATGTTGCAATAAAAATTTTTAAAAATTACCCTATTACAGGTGTTGGCAATAAAAACTTTAGAAAAGAATGTGCTGATAAAAAATACTTTATTAATCATAATTTAGGCAAAAACAAAGAAGCTAAATATCCACATTTTGGCTGCAGTACTCATCCACACCAGGTACATTTTGAGATTCTGTCAGAGCAAGGGCTTATCGGATACATTTTAATAATGTATATAATTATTAATTTTTCAATTAAAAATATTAAAATATTCTTAAAAAAAAGAAATATAAATCACTTAAGTAATATAAGTTATTTACTAATTTTTCTTACACCAGTACTACCTGGTGGGGGAATATTTAGCACATTTAATGGTACACTATTTTGGATTATATTTTCACTTATGAATTTAAATTATGAAAAAAAATAAAAAAATTATAGATTTTTCAAAAAGAAAATTTAATATCTATTTTTTATTTAGTTTTTTATTTCTATCTTTACCTAAAAAAAAAATAAAGCTAACAGATAATCCAATCAAAAAGATAAGATATAAAAATTTTGTTTGGCACTTGAATGAAAAAGATTAATGATATTTAATAACTTAGATCAGATAGATACTTCTAAGATTCCAGTTGTGATAGTTGGTAGTGGTCCTGCAGCAATAACCTTGGCAATAGAATTAGAGAAAAATAATATTGACTCTTTAGTTATTGAAGCAGGAGAAGAAAAATACAATCATGAATCACAACAAAATTACCAAGGACAAATTGTTGGGGACAGTATCACAGGTCTAACTCATAATAGACTTAGACAATTTGGTGGATCAAGTGGTCATTGGGGTGGCTGGTCAAGACCTTTGGAAGAATATAATTTTGAAAAGTGGAATATAAAAAAAAAGGATCTAGATAAATATTCTGATGATGCCTGTGATATATTAAGTATAAAAAATGATTTTAATAAAACAAATTTAGATGAATATTTTGACCAAATAGATTTTCAGTACTCAAAAGTAAGATTTGCAAAAAAATATAAAAACATAATTTTGAAATCAAATAAAATCAATTTAGTTCTTAAAACACAGGTTTCACATTTTGAAGGTAATAATAAAAATACACAGTTTGTTGTTTGCTACTCGAATGGCAAAAAATATATGGTCCATTCAAAATATTTTATTCTTGCGTGTGGAGGAATTGAAAATTCAAGAATTCTTCTATGGACTAAAGAGAAAAATACCCAATTTATCGACCCAGTATTACCAATTGGTAAATATTGGATGACTCACCCCTGGATGTTAGGTGGTAATGGTGTAATCAAAAAAAGTAAGTTTAAGAAAATACTTAAAGAAAATTTTATTAATTATGAGGGGCCAATCCATATTGCTACTTCGAAAAATATAAGAACAGAAAAAAATATTTTAGGAGGTTCATTTTACATGAACGCCATAGAGGATACAAAAATTCATAAAGAGATTATTAAAGATTTACTGTGTATTGCCCCAGAACTCGGTAAAAAAATTGCACGAAAAGTTTTCAAAAAAGATTTAAAATGTGGAAACATTTTTTTACAACTAGAAGAGGAACCTAATATTAATAATAGAATTACACTTGATACCAAATTAAAAGATAGTTTAGATATTCCAATAACTAAATTGTTTTACAAGCAGAGCAAAAGTACAGTTGAAAATGCAAAGATAATTTTGGAGGAATTTGCAAATTTTTGTAGAAAAACTGACTCTGGAAGAATAGCAATTCTAGACGAAATTTATCAACTCAATAGCTATGAAAGTCTTGGTGTAAATCATCACATTGGTGGAACAAGAATGGGGGGGAATCCTAAAACTTCAGTTGTCGATAAAAATCTTAAACTTCATAATAATAAAAATTTATATGTTGCGGGTAGTTCTAACTTTGTATCTGGTGGCTATGCCAATCCAACTTACACTATAGTCCAAATGAGCTTAAGATTGGCTAATGAAATATCAGAAAAATTAATTTAACAAGCATGAACAAAAAAAAAATAATATCTTTATTTATTTTATTTACATTGATCATAATATTTTTTTTAAAAACTAGTTTTTTTAAAAATTTAGCAAATATTCTTCAATTCAACGAAAGTGAAAGAGTCAAAAAAATCTATGGTTATTGTGAGGGAGAAAGTATTGGCTATTTAAAATATCTAAAAAAAAGATATGCAATTAAAAATAATCCTAAAATTTTAAATTACAAACATTTTCCACCAGTAAGCTGGTCAATATATGAAACAAGTGAAAAGGATAGTAACGAAAATCAATTAATTATATTAAATTATCCAGGTAAAGAGATAGATATTGAGCTTAATCACTATAAAGATAATTTTTATGAATTACAGGATTCTTATTACTATTCTACTCTATTTGAATCTATTAAAAAAATAAAAATAAAAAATTTTATGGAACCAAATGTTAGCATTGAGCTATACATAAAAAATAAATCTAATGAATTAATTGTAAAGAAAAAAATACAAGTGCTAAAAAATAACGTTACTAATGACTTTCCTATAAATCAAAAATTGACAGATTTCGAGATGTCAGAAAAAAGGTTTTTTTTAAAATTTAATAATATTAAAAAAGATACAAAAATTTTTGCAACACTCAAAAACAGATATAATTTAGATGATTATAAAATTATAGATAAATTTAAAAATTGTTATTTTGTTGAGTAATATGTTTGAAATAATTGAAATTTTTTATATGTTTGGGATATTCCTCCTGTTTTGTGTGGCACCACTTAATGCTTTTAATATAAAAACAAATAACCTGTACTTTAATTTAATAATTAACTTAAACTTGCTGTTACTTTTTTCTTTATTGCCATTGCAAATGTCCAAGTATGCTATTTATATTTTATTTTTTTTATTTTTTTTTGGAATTAAAAACTACTACTCATTTAAAGGTAAATTAAAAATTGACAAAAGTAGGACAGTTTTAATATTTTTAAGTTTTATTATAATTTCTATTCAAGTCGCATCACAATTGGAATTAGGTTGGGATGCTAAGTGGTTTTGGCACATTAAATCTCTTTTTTACTCACAAGATAATACTTTTTTAGAATTATCTAATTATATATATAATGATTTTCACCCTCATCTTGGATCATTTTTATGGGCTTTTTTCAGGGGTTTTTCAATTAATGGACATGAATATATAGGGAGATTATTCTATGTTTTTTATTACATAATTAGTATCCATTTCATTTCAAATAATATTTTTAAAAACAAGATTGAAAATACAATTTTATACCTTTTTTTAATCGTTTTTACTCAAAATTATGTGTTTTTTTCAGGGCTGCAGGAAATTTTAATTTTTACTACATTAGTTTTTATTTCAAAATTTATTTTGATTTTTATAAATGAAAAAAAATTGATTTATCTTTTTCTTATTACACTTTGTTTAAATTTATTGATTTGGTTTAAGGCCGAAGGAATTGCCTATGCTTCAATGTGTTTTTTAATAATTAATTTAAATTTAAAAATAAAAATGAGATTTAGGATAATCTTTAATCTGTTAATTTTATCTTTTGTTTTGTTTAAATCTTTAATTTATAAATTTTTTCAAATTAAAATAAATGACCAACCTTATTATTTGGAATACGTTTTAAATTTAGACTTAGAAACAATAATTTATAAACTTTATAATATATTACTTTATTTATCTTATTATAGTTTAAAAAATATTATTTTATTTATTGTTCCAATAATAATTATTCTAAATTACAAAAATATTTTTAAGGATGAGTATTTAAGATTGATATTTACTTTTTTTACATTGAATATAATCTTCATTTTTTCAGCATATATGTTTAGAGAAATGGAGGTAGTTTTTGCACTAAAGACAACAATTGATAGAATAGTTCTTTCATCATCAGGTTTTTATCTTGTGTTTTTAATTATCCAAATAAAAAAATATCTAAAGATTTAAAATTATTTTTTTAATTTAAATTTAAAAATAAACTCTGGTATATTTTTGTATATAATGAGCAGTATTTTCCAAAAAGAAGGCGCATAAACTATATCTTTATTTTTCTCAAAGGACTTAAATATAATTTTTCCTATTAAATCGGGTGATGAAACTAAATATTTAGGTAAATTAAAATTTTTTGTCATTTTTGTTTCAACATAACCTGGCTTTATTGTTATCACATTAATATTTTCGTTATAGAGTCTTTGTCTTAAGCCATCTAGATATACTGAAAAACCTGCCTTAGCCGATGAGTATATACTGTTAGCTTTTTTTCCTCTTTCACCTGCAATAGAGCTAATACCAATTATTGTAGATAATTTTCTTTTATTTAAATTTTTGATGATTAATCTTTCTATAATTTCTACTAGATTTAAATAATTTATTTTTACAATTTTATCGAATGATATTTCGGGGCTTTCCATATAACCTGCTGAGATTAACACAATTTCAGGATTAATTGATGGGTCATTCAAAAAATTTTCAATTGAGTCTGTGCTATGAATATTAATCTCTGAAATTTTACAAGTGACCTTAAAAGAATTTTCTATAATCTCTTTCTTTGAGCTTAATTGATCCATATTTTGTGAAGCAAGATGAATATTATATCCCTTACTTGCAAAAATTTTAGCTGTACTAAATCCAATGTCTGAGTTTCCTCCAATTACTAATAAATTTGACATTTATAATCCCAATCTTTTAGATTGGATTGATTCTAGTTTAGATTCTGGATCAATTTTTTTTTTAATTTCTTTAAATAAAGTGATTTTATTATAACTATTTTTGAAAAAATTTTTGGACATAAATGAATCTTTTGCAAGGTAAACTTTAACATTTTGATTAGAAATAATTCTTTCAAATTCTTGGTAGATTTCAAAAAAATTATCTTTTACAGGAATATCCAATGTTATTGATAAACCATTTTCTGCAAAAGATAAGTAGTTCTCATTGCCTTTGCCATATTCTTTAAGAGTGCTCAAAAAGGAATAGATTTTTTTTTTCATAAAAAAACTTAAAACTTGGTTCAATATTTCTTCATATTTGTTTTCATCTTTTATTAGAATTTGTAATTGAGTAAATCCTTTTTTTCCATAAAACTTATTCCAATTTAATAACCTATCTAAGGGATAAAAAAAATTATCTATATTTTTTTTCTTGCTCGAATTATTTTTATGAATTAAATAATAAATTCTATTAAAAATAGATATAAAAAAACTATTCATTATTAGTTTTCCAAGAAAACTTGGTAAATTGAAACCTTTTTTTAACTTAAAATCTAGATCATTATCATCTGAGTGTTCTCCAGAAAAAATTACCGATCTACCTAAATTCTTTTTATCTATAGTGTCTAGCCATGCCACTAAATATTTACTTTTTTCTAACTCTTTGAATTTTTTTAGAGTTTCTTTTATATTTTTTGTTTTAAAAGTTCTTACATCAAGATTTTTTGATTTAATGCTAAGTAATTTTATTTTGGCGGATATAATTATCCCAGTTAGGCCAGCACCTCCACATGTTGCTCTAAATAATTGGCTATCTGATATTTTTGAACAAACTCTAATTGTTCCATCTGGAATAATTAATTTTAATTCCTCAATATAATCTGAAAAACTGCCGTCTTTATGATGATTTTTTCCATGTACGTCGTTTGCTATTGCCCCTCCTATTGTGACAAATTTAGACCCTGGAGAAACATTAAAAAAAAGACCCTTATTCACAATTTTTTCTAAGATCTCAATTATTGATATATTTGCAGAACACTCTAAAGTTTTTGTCTCTTCATTCAAATCATAATATTTTTCATATTTCATTAAAGATAAAACATTTTTGTTTAAGGACATATCTCCATAACTTCTTCCTAATCCTCTCGTAATTATGCTATTATTCTTTAATGATTTGAGAATTTTTATGATTTCCTCATCATTTTTAGGATACACAATCTCTGAATTAATTATATTATTATTCCCCCAGCCAGATATATTCATTTAGTCTAATTTTTTTTATATGTTTTTAATCTATTTATTATAAATATAATTTTCTCTATGAAAAAATTTTATCAATTATTAAGAATAAATCACTATATTAAAAATTTTTTAGTTTTTGTACCACTTCTATTTACAAGCGGTATTGGTAATACAGATGATTTAATCAAATCTTTTCATGCTTTTCTTGTTTTTTGTATTTTGGCATCAGCTATCTACATTATAAATGATGTGCTTGATTTAGATTTAGATAAAAAACATCCAAAAAAAAGAAAGTCTAAACCATTAGCTTCTGGCTCTATCTCACTTACTCAAGCCAAATTTATATTTTTCTTATTAATCATTTCTTTATTGTTTTTGATCAATTTTAATTATGATATTTTAGATATCTGTTTATTCTACCTATTAATTAATTTTTTCTACACCACAACTTTCAAAAAAATTCCATATCTAGACTTGTTTATTTTATCATCTAATTACATATTAAGAATTTATATGGGTTGTGTGGCTTTATCAGTAGATTTATCTGGATGGATGGCAAGTACAGTTTTTTTTGGTGCCCTATTCATTTCTTCTTTAAAAAGAAAACAAGAGCTTTTACTTTTTGGTTCAGTTTCCAGAAAGGTATTAAAGAGTTACTCAATTAATGGACTGAATAAAATAATTAATATTTCTGCTATTCTATCTGTTTTATTCTACTCTTTATACATCATTTTGATTAATCAAACTATTTTTTTGACAATTCCTTTAGTTATCTATGGAGTGATGAGATATATTAATCGATCTAAACAAAAACAATTTTCAGACTCACCTGTGGATGAAATTATAAAGGATAAACAAAATATATTATTAATTTCAATTTGGCTTTTAATTATAATTAATTCAAAAATATAGAATGAAACAAATACTCACGATTTTAATACTTCTAATAAAAAACTATTCTCTATTAAGGATTCTTCAAATCATTGAAACTAAAAAAATAATTATAAAAGGAAAAAGTTTAGAATTTGGTGCATCGAAAAATTATAAAAAAAATTTTTCTTATTTTTTAAAAAAAAAAGAAAATTTTGATTATTCAAATATAGATAACAAACAGGATAAAAAAATTATATACCTAGATTTACGAAAAAAATTAAAGATTAAACCTAACATGTATACTAATGTTTTAATATATAATGTACTTGAGCACATTAATGACCATTCTATTGTGTTTAGAGAGATAAAAAGAATTTTAAATAAAAATGGAAAGCTATTTGGTTCTACACCCTTTTTATATCAAGTTCATGGAGCACCAAAAGATTATTATAGATTTACTAAAGACTTTTTTCTTGAAACATTGCATAAGAATGGTTTTAAAAATATTAACATTAAATGCATGGGGTACGGTCCTTTCGTGGCGTGTTTCTCGATTGTGCAATCATATACCAAATATTTGCCATTAATTAATCCTGTAATTTTTCT
>Ga0307998_1001875_pt1 | contig 11040 bp, 12 predicted proteins | sample Davwhametageno37_FD_203147 | JGI IMG/M metagenome (GOLD analysis project Ga0307998, IMG submission 203147) | Marine microbial communities from Davis Island wharf, Antarctic Ocean - #37 | ecosystem: Environmental > Aquatic > Marine > Unclassified | place: Antarctic Ocean: Davis Island wharf...
TACTATTATTAGCCGCACAATATACCTTTGAGTTCCGCAGAAAAGAACTCGAAGATGACGACGGTGAACGTCTTCGGCTCGAACAAGCTGAATACGAAAGAGCAAGAGCACAAGCAATAGTTGACAACGTTCCTCCTGATATTGCTACTCCTACGCCGCCTGCGGAAGAAGAGAAAGAACAAGTAAATGAACAGTCTGATACAATTAATGATGAGCAACTCCTCGGCACCGGAGATACTACCGAAGGAACCAGAGAAGATAACACAGGCGAAGCAGCCTGGTTTGACCGAGAAGCAGTTGAAGAACTTAATGGGGACGATGCCGCTAGAGCCTACACTGTCGGAGGAGGCGACGCCGGAAGAGTGGAACCAACCGAGCAAGACTACGGATTAGATAACTTAGACAACTGGAACGAGTGGGTCGAAAAAGCAAACGCAGAAGCGGAAGCTAATCCAGAAGTGTTTGCTGATGATTTCGGAGACATTGAAACGCTAGAACAGGAACAGCGTATTGAACCAACACTAGATGAACACAGTATACCTGACACAAATAATAGAATGTTCTATCCAGAAGAAGTTGAAGAACCTAAAAAAAAGGATCCTTTAGAATTACCGGAAGAATTAGGCCCAAAAAATGATTACTATGAAGATAGAGAAAAAGACGATACTTGGGTAACTGATCGTGCTATATGGGAAGCAAACAATCCAGACCAAGATAGAGAAGCTTGGAAAACTGCTTTCGTTAAAGGCGAAATAGAATCACTTCCGTGGGAAACACCTGTACAAGCAGATAACTATAATAGCAATAGCGAAGGTTATCAACAAAATGCAGAGCAGAGTGATAATACACTGTTTAATAAACTATCTAACAAATAGGTTTTAATTGAAAAAGATCAACATAATTACCCCGTCGGATATGCTATTCAACGACAGTTTCCAACTGTTGATAGTATATCCTAGTAAGCAACTACAAGACGAACTACAAGATACATTTTTAGCTAACAGTGCCTTGGATGTAAATGTATATGTTTACGATAAGCCTGTCCAAGTTAAAGAAGAAATTGACTGGCTACTAAGTGTATTCAAACAGTGCGACAATGCAATACTTGATATAGATAACTCATCACCCTGGACTAGAGACCTTTTAAGCTATATGATAGCTAAAAACAAAACATATTGGTTGACAAACAGCCATGATTCAGTATATAATAGTTTAAGTAATAATAGAGTTTATAACTTAGATTTTCTTACTCAAATAGGAGACAATTTTGAGACACAACGATAAATTTGAAAAGCGCGGATTAAGTGTAGAAGTGCGAAACAACGACATTAACTTTGCGCTACGAAAGTTTAAAAAGAAAGTAGCAGAAGACGGCATCCTACAAGAACTTCGTAATAGAGAGTTTTATGAAAAGCCAAGTATGGTACGTGCAAAGGCAAAGAAAGCCGGCAGAGCTAGATGGCTAAAAAAGCTTGAGAAGATGAACGAAGGCATTCCACTTAGTAAAAGTAGAAAGTATTAAGAGGTAATCATGCGGCTAGAATCAGATATTAAATTAGACTACAAGGATGTACTTATACGTCCTAAACGTAGCACACTAAAGTCACGTAAAGAAGTAGATGTACAACGCAGTTTTAAATTTAGAAACTGTGCTACAGAGATAACTGAAAGCGAAGAACACTATTGCGGTGTTCCTATTATGGCTTCTAATATGGATGGCGTTGGTACATTTGAAATGGCAACAACACTTGCTAAACAATGTATCTTTACTTGTTTAATTAAAACGTATTCAGCAGATGAACTTATCGAGTTCTTTGACACTGATGATTATGAACGTACGAATTACGTAGCAATGAGCATCGGCACAAGTGAAAGCGACTTTAAAAAATTACAAGAAGTAATGGCTAAAGCTGATGGAAACTTAAAGTATGTATGCATGGATATCGCTAATGGATATTCAGAACATTTTGCATACCATGTTAAGAAAGTACGATCTGTATTTCCACATATTGTAATTATTGCTGGAAATGTAGTTACGGGCGAAATGACCGAGGAGTTAATATTAAATGGTGCTGATATTGTTAAAGTTGGTATTGGCCCTGGCTCTGTATGTACTACTCGTATACAAACTGGCGTTGGTTATCCTCAACTGTCAGCAGTTATTGAATGTGCAGATGCAGCACACGGCTTGGGTGGTCACATTATTGCTGATGGTGGCTGTACTTGTCCAGGTGATGTGGCAAAAGCATTTGCAGGCGGTGCTGACTTTGTAATGCTAGGCGGAATGCTTGCTGGACACGACGAAGGTGGCGGTGAAGTAATTGAAAAGTATTATAAGACAGGTGAATGGCGTAAAGTAGTAAGTACCCTAGAAGGTATAGAAACTGTTCGCTGGGAAGATGCAATTGAACGGAAAAAGTTTGTACAGTTCTACGGTATGAGTAGTGATGCAGCAAACACGAAACACTTTGGAGGATTGAAAGATTATCGATCTTCTGAAGGCAGGGAAGTTCTAGTACCATACAGAGGCTCTGTATCGGATACCGTGCAAGATTTACTCGGTGGTATTAGATCTACTTGCACTTATGCAGGCGCTAATAGCTTAAAGCAACTTAGCAAATGCACAACCTTTGTTCGTTGTACCCAGCAATTTAATGCTGTGTATGCTAACAATAATAAATAAATCGGAACGCCGAAAGGGTTCCACTTAATCTTGCTTAACAAGGAGAACACATATGAATGTAAAACCAATTAGAGATAGAATTCTCGTAAAGCCAGCAGAAGTAGAAACACAAACTGCCACAGGCTTTTTTATTCCAGACGCTGCAAATGAAGGACCAGTTCGTGGAACAGTTATCCATACTGGCGGCGGCAGAGTTGCCGAAGATGGTACAGTAGTAGCCTTAGTAATATCAGAAGGCGATGACATTATGTATCTTAAAGGCGCAGGCCAACCAGTTTCAGTTGATGATGTAGATCATATTATTTTAACTGAAGATCAAATTTTAGCAATTGTAGAATAAGGAGAAAACAATGACAGCAAAAGACGTAAGATTTGGCGCGGACAGCCGTGCTTCACTAGTAACTGGTGTAAACATACTAGCAAACGCAGTAAGAGTAACATTAGGACCTAAAGGACGTAACGTAGTAATTCAAAAAGAATATGGTGCTCCTGTAATTACTAAAGATGGTGTTAGTGTAGCAAGAGAAGTTGTACTAGCAGATGAACTTGAGAACATGGGTGCTCAAATGGTAAAGGAAGTAGCAAGTCGCACAGCAGATGATGCAGGCGATGGTACTACAACTGCAACTGTACTAGCACAAGGTATTGTTACAGAAGGTATGAAGTATGTAACTTCTGGTATGAATCCAATGGATATTAAACGTGGTATTGATACAGCAGTAAGTTCAATTGTAGCAGAACTAAGTGCAATGTCTAAGCCATGCAACACGCAAACAGAAATTGCACAAGTAGGTAGTATCTCTGCCAACAGCGATGAGACTATCGGCGGCATTATTGCAGAAGCAATGGAACGTGTTGGCAAAAACGGTGTTATTACTGTTGAGTCAGGAAAAGGCTTAGAAGATGAATTAGAAGTAGTTGAAGGTATGCGTTTTGATAGAGGCTACTTGTCACCTTACTTTATTAATAACCAAGATCGACAACTAGTAGAAATGGAACAGCCTTATGTATTGTTAGTAGACAAGAAAATTACTAACATTCGTGATATCCTTCCTGTACTAGAAGGAGCATCAAAAGCTGGCAAGCCAATTATTATTGTGTCAGAAGACATCGAAGGCGAAGCATTAGCAACATTAGTTGTAAATAGTGCCCGTGGTGTTGTTAAAGCATGTGCAGTTAAAGCACCTGGCTTTGGTGATAGACGCAAAGAGATGATGCAGGATCTTGCTATTCTAACAGGCGCAACTGTTGTGTCAGATGACACAGGACTTACACTTGATAAAGTACAAGCTGAACATCTAGGTAGCGCAGAACGTGTTGAAGTAACCAAAGACCATACTACTATTGTAAATGGTGGAGGATCTACAGAAGCAATTGCAAATCGCATTAGTGTTATTGAAACACAAATTGAAGCAAGTGAGTCGCAGTATGATCGTGAAAGTCTTGAAGATCGTCTTTCTAAACTAGACGGCGGCGTTGCAGTTATTCGTGTTGGTGCAGCTACTGAACTACAAATGAAAGAGAAAAAGGACCGCATTGACGATGCTTTACATGCTACTCATGCAGCCGTTGAAGATGGCATTGTAGCTGGTGGCGGTGTTGCACTATTACGTGCAAAACAAAATGCAGGAATAATTACAGGTTTAAATGCAGATCAAGATGCAGGTATTGCAATTGTAATGGCTGCAATTGAATCACCACTACGTCAGATTACTGCAAATGCAGGTGATAGTTCAGATGTAGTAGTAGCTAATATTTTAGCTGGTACAGGTACCTTTGGATATAATGCAGCATCAAGTGAGTACGGTGATATGATTGAAATGGGTATTATTGATCCAACTAAAGTTACTAAAACTGCGCTTGTAAATGCAGCAAGTATTGCAAGTCTGTTGTTAACTTCAGAATGTACTATTACTGTAGTTCCAAAAAAAGACGCTGGCAATGCACCGCAAATGCCGATGATGTAACAATTCGATGATAAATAGTTATGTGATGCCGTTAGGGTCACATAACTATAATCTTGCTTTTTTAAAGGAGAAAACAAAATGACAAGAATTGACACAATAAATCTACCACACTTCCACAAGGCTACTATTGGCTTTGATAGGCTATTCAATGAACTTAACAGAGGTTTTGAAAACAGTCCAAACGGAAATGGTTATCCTCCATACAACATAGCCCAGATAAACGAAGACGAGTATATGATCTCAGTCGCAGTTGCTGGCTTTGGTATGGATAATCTTGATGTTACTACAGATGGTAATCAATTAAAGATTGAAGGTACGGCTCCTAAAGGAGATGAAGACGTTAACTACCTACACAAAGGCATTGGTGGCCGCAACTTCCGAAGAGAGTTTACACTTGCTGATCACGTTGAAGTTTCGAGCGCAGGACTTGAATTGGGTATGCTTAATGTACACTTAGTACGCAACATTCCAGACGCACTAAAGCCAAAGAAGATTGCTATTAATGTAGCAAGCGAGTAACTAAACCGGGGGAGTGAAATATCTCCCCCAACTTTATTAAGGATGTAAATATGACCACAGAAGTTGATATCAATATTGATGAAAAAATCAAACAGACCATCAATGAGCCTCCTAAGTACAATGTTATCGTACTCAATGATGATGCTACTCCTATGGATTGGGTAATTGGTGTTCTTAAAGAAGTATTCAAACACAGCGAATCAGATGCCGAAGTGCTTACAATGCAGATCCACACTGATGGATCTGCCGTTGCTGGTACTTATAAGTACGAGATAGCAGAACAAAAGGCCCTTGAAGCAGGTAACGCAAGCAAGCATCATGGATTTCCGCTAGAACTGAAAGTAGAAGCAAGCGAATGAGCAATTTAAAAGAACTAACAATGGAACATCACAAAAATGCAGAGCGTCAAACCTTTGTTAAAGAGATGTTTGCTAAAACTCCGCAGATAAGTCACGAACGATATGCAACGTATTTGTTTAATCAGCATCCACAGTATAACATGCTAGAAATGCTTAGTATGATGCATGGTCATTTTGATGGCATGCCTGAACTACGCAGAGCACCATCAATACACGAAGATTATCAAGAGATGTGGGGCAAAACAAATCCTAATCAACCTCCGCTGATGCCAGTAGTAAAAGAGTATATGGATCACTTAATGAGTATTAAGGATGATGCTGACAAACTTATGGCACATGTTTATGTAAGGCACATGGGAGATCTAAGTGGCGGACAGATGATTGCAAAACGTGTTCCGGGTGAAGGACGCATGTACAAGTTTGACAAAGGTCACGATGAACTTAAAGAAATGGTACGTGCAAAGCTAGACGATAGTATGGCAGACGAAGCTAAAATATGCTTTGACTTTGCAACTAAAATGTTTATACAACTAAGTGAGGCAAAAAATGGTTAGAATAGGCGGAGCACAAATTCCAGTTACTAATGACATATATAAAAATGTCGCTATTATTAAAACAGCCGTTGATTGGGCACACGAAAACAAAGTAGACTTTCTGCTTACACCTGAAGGTTCATTAAGCGGATACCTTAATTCGTACGAGGAATTAGAACAAAAAGACATTCCTTTACATATACAAGATCTTACAAAATATTCAGCAGGCAAAGGAGTTGGCTTAATATTAGGAACAGAGTATATTAAAGATATCCCATCAGGAAAAGTTAAATGTAGTCAAGTTCGATATCATGATGATGCAACTATGCTTATTGGTGAATACGATAAGCAAATGCCTATACCAGCTGAGCATGCTTACCCGGGCGAAGGTCCTGAGAAACCAATCCATATAGAAGGATTTGGCCAAAAAGGTCGATATAATTTTACAGCAGGAACTTTCATATGCAATGATATGTGGGGTCAAATGTCTGGCAAGCAAATTAATATATCTGACATGCTATTTTATAATCATCATGCTACAGATATTATTTTCCATGCTAGTAATGGATTCCGTGGACCCGAAGCAGGTGATGAAGAATGTAATAAAAAACTAAAAGAGTATTCTGATATACATGTATGGATGTCCTCTAGATGGGGCATACCAATTGTAACAGTTGATAACTGTTACAAAAATGATGGTACACCTTATGACGGCCCTACTAGTAGCACTAGTGGTATTATACAAAACGGTAAATGGCTAGTCAAAGCTGCGGAATGTGGAACTGACTATTTTTATCATGACTTTAATTTTGATGCAATAATGAAAACAGGCGCCTTTGGAAAAACACAATGAGTATTATTTGGGATAGACTAATAGAGTGTAAAGATGAAATTATACAAATATTTGATGCAAGTGCAACAGAGTATAACGAACCAGGTATGGACCATTTTAATAATGACCTGTGGGTTAATCGCGTTTGGCGCAATGATGATGTTAGGCGGGCTCACATTGATGTTGTAGATGCTCGAGAGTCAAAAGGTTTATGGATGATGCATGTATGCGTCTTTCCTAACATATACAACGATGGTCCAATATACGGCTTTGATGTTATTGCAGGTAAGAACAAAATGACAGGTGCGTTTCATGACTTTAGTCCTAGTTCCAATCACGATAATCCTATGATTGAAGGGTATAAAGAAGCAGTTGCAGACTTTATTCCTAAGAAGCAACGTCAGCTACCAGAGTGGGCAACTAACATCTTTACAGATAAAATGCTCGCAGCAGGCAATGTAAGCACAGAAGAAGAAGCAGTTGCTATTATTACACTAGCACAGGATAATCTACGTGCATACCTTGATGAGATAGGCGAGTTTAACGGCTACGGCAATAAAGATGAAGTAATTGGAGCTCAGAACTACTACTGTCACAACCAGCAACAAAATCCGCATACACCGCGTACAATGAAAAGCTTAGGTCTTGACGAAGCAGATGTAGACAAGTTTTGTACAGATATGTTGTTTCCTAAAATTGTATAAATATTAAAAAGAAATAGGAATAACTTACATGCGTTGGAATGAATTTAAAACAGTATTAACAGAATCAGGTCTGAGTAAGTCTTATCTACAAAAGCACAGAGGGCAATACCTTGATGTACTAATTAACATGATTGCCACTGGTAAAGATGTTGAATTAGAAGGCAAATCAAAAATTGCATATGGTAAAACTGTAAAATTTGAACCTTCTGAGGCCGAACGTCTTGCAACAATGTTTTACGGTGAAAACTCTCCAATTGAAGACAAAGGCGAAGTAAACGCTGACGAGCAAGGGTTTTTAATTCCAGCAGAACAAGTTCCAAGTTCTGTAAGAGTAAAATTAAAAGGCAGAGTAGAAACAGTTCCTACAGGAGACATTTTTAAAACACCGGAAATGAAAGGTTCTAAGAAACCGTTTAATTCCGGCGATGTAGGCGAAGCGTTCTTAGGAGCGGCATGTACTGCAAAATTTGAAAAACTAGGCGAAGAGATTACCGAAGACGATGTTTTAAGTGTTATTAAAAGATTAACTATTGTTGACGAAGGTAAAAATAAAAGAGGCACCTTACAGACAACTGCTGGTAAAGACGTTATAGAATATGTGTTAGTATTAAACCAAACTAGTTTCGGCGCAACAATTACATCAGTAGGCGAAGGAAAACTTCCTCCTGAAATGATAGGATTAAATAGGTCTGCTGTACTATGGGCAAATAAAAGCGGTGCAGTAAAACAAGCAGTAAAACAAGCAGTAGACGATCCGAATAAAAATGTTATTGTTGTAAACTCAGATGGAGTGTCTGATCAAAAGGGAACTAAAGCAGATTTATTTTTAGATTTTGATGGCAACTCAATTAATTTAATTAGTGCTAAAGCAGGCGATGTAAAACAATTTGGACAAGTGCCCGGCAACAGTTATGAAAAAGTGCAAACGCTGTTTAAAAGTATATTTGGTGTCAATATTAGTGACAAATACATTGAACAAATGAACGGAGAAGTTGCCAAAGACAACTATCCTATTTTTAAAGAAGTATACAAAGACGTAGCACAAGACCTTACACAAGAACTTGCAGGAAATACAAACGCAGAAGTTAAGTTTATAGAACGCATGTATAATGGTATTGCACACCATGCATCACTAAACGATCCTAAAGTTAGTATGGTGATATTAAAAGCATCTCCAAATGCTCCAGGATTTAAAGAACTAAACTTTGGCAACGAACTTAAAGCAGCAATGGAACAATTTGACCTACAAGTTAAGTATCAAGCAGATCCACCTAAAATATCAATACACGGAAGGCCAATTGGCTCTGATGCAATTGAAGAAACAAAACTTGCAGGTAATTCAATGTTGATACAAGTGCGTACAAACTTGAAGGGCGACACTGCAAAAGGTTATATTCGTAGTCTTATCGAAATGGGCGGCTTATTAAAAGCAATTGCAGCAGTTGAAGATGACATAGTTGCTGATGCTAACCCTACTACTGAACCTGCACCAGCAGATAAAACCAAGCAAGTTAACGATCCAAACGCCACAGTCTAACAACTATCTGATAAATACATTTGTAGAGCGTGAGGGCGCTCCTATCAAATGAAAGGGCATTGGTTTGATAGATCCAGTAACTGCCATTGGCCTGGCATCCGCTGCATATCGCGGCATTAAATCAGCAATAAGTACAGGAAAAGAACTGTCAGATATGGCAGGTACACTTTCGCAGTGGGCTGGCGCAATGTCAGACTTAGACTTTTCTCACAAGCAAGCTGAAAATCCACCTTTATTCAAAAAAATGTTTGGCGCTAGTAATGTAGAAGCCAATGCACTAGAAGTGTGGGGACATAAAACAAAAGCAAAAGAGATGCGTGAAGAATTACGTAGTCACATATCATTGTACTATGGTCCATCAGCTTGGGAAGAAATTGTACGGATCGAAGGTCAAATGCGAAAGAAACGTGCCGCAGAAGTCTATGCAGCTGAAGAACGCAAACAACTAATTATTGAATGGATAGTAGGCATCATAATGGCAGCAGTATTAGCTAGTGTATTAGGCGGTATTGTTTATTTAGTGGGTGCAGGAACAGGGAAGTGGTAACATGTGGATATTAATTTGGTTAGCATTAAATGGTACTGGTGATATGAGATACTATCACCTAGGAACACATTTAACTGAGGAAGAATGTGGAGAACAATTAGTTAAAGCCAGCATACTTGTAACCAAGAGCGGTGAAACTATTGACTGTTTATACATTGCTAACCCGCCAGTTACGACAGATTAATATACAATATCAAACTTTTTCATTTTAGCAATAAGTGTAGTACGTTTTATACCTAAGCACCTACTAGCTTTCGTTTGATTGTACTCGTACTGTTCTAAAGCATCCATTATATGTTGTCTTTCGTATTTTTCACATACTTTTTTTAAATCATTAGGGATTTTTGTTAAAGGTTCAGCTAATCGACTCTCGTCAAATATTTCTTTGAAGATAGCAAACATTGCGTCTTGCTCGTTCTCTGGCATTTTTGCTTTCATATAGTTATTTATATTAACTAGGTGTTAAATTTTTAACATCGGACGATAAATACAGTTGTAAAGATTATCGCGTGAGGGCGCATAATATACGAGGAATTTATATGAACTTTGGAATAAAAGTAGCAATCGCTGCGGCGCTAATATCAGCAATGAGTACAGGAGCATGGGCTCAGGTGGCAGATGATGCTGACGGATTGTATGACGAAACAAGTTTTGTTGGAACTAATAGTACCACTACAAGTACTAGCACAGTAAACAGCACTAACAACAATACCAACACTAATAATAACACAAGTGCAAACACCAACACGAACAATAATACCAACACCAACGCAAACACAAATAATAACACAACAAACTATACTGGTTCAAACACGAACAATAATACCAACACCAACGCAAATACAAATAATAACACAACAAACTACACTGGTACAAATACTAATACAAACAATAATAACAATGTTATTAGTGGTGGAACAACTAATACTAACAACAACGTGTTAAGTGGTGGCACAACTAACAGTAACACTAACGCAAATACTAACACGAATAACAGTACAGTAAACAGTACTAGTGCAAACACCAACACGAATAATAGTACAGCAACTAATACAAATAACAACGTAATGAGCGGTGGAACAACTAATACTAATACTAACAATAATACTAGCAACAGCACAGTAGATCAAACTGTAAACAGTACTAGCGACAGCACAGTAGATCAAACTGTAAACAGTACTAGTAACAACACGAATACAAACAGCAATACAAATGCTAATACAAATACCAACAATAATACAAATAATACAAATGTAGATAGCAATAGTAATAACACCAACAACAATAATAATACTAACGATAGTACTATTACACAAAAGATTATTGCACCACCTCCAAGTGCAATTGCTCCTACAGTTA
>Ga0307998_1001876_pt1 | contig 11040 bp, 15 predicted proteins | sample Davwhametageno37_FD_203147 | JGI IMG/M metagenome (GOLD analysis project Ga0307998, IMG submission 203147) | Marine microbial communities from Davis Island wharf, Antarctic Ocean - #37 | ecosystem: Environmental > Aquatic > Marine > Unclassified | place: Antarctic Ocean: Davis Island wharf...
TAAACCGAACACCCTTGGTTTTTGTGATATATTCTTCCATAACTGCGTCTAGGAACCAAGTGAGAACTTCAACAGCGTCGGTGTTCTTCCATTCATCATATGTCGCAAGGTTCAAAGACGACAAGTTGCAAACGAATGTCCAATCAATGCTTGACGGCAAGCAAATTTCTGAACAAAGATTAGATGCCCAAATCGGAATGTTTTTGTCTTTAAGAACTTGTGGCTTGTTGTCATTAACTGTGTCTGAAAATAGTAGATAGGGATAGCCAGTCTCTTTACGCTTACGCAATACCGTTGCCCAAATCGTGCGTTTAGTCACATCCCCCGCGATCATTTCTTCCATCCAATAGTCGGGAATAGTAACGCCTAGTGAGATGTTTTGAATTGGCGCACCGGGTTCGCGTATTTCTAGAAATTCAAGAATATCGTTGTGATCAATATTAAGATAACCGGCAAAAGCACCGCGTCTGGTCGTCCCCTGAGAGATAACATCAGTGCCAGTATCATACAAACGCAAATAATGAACAGGACCATCTGCTTTTCCCCCACCTTTAATTTTACTACCACGCGGGCGAATATCACCAAAGTAACCTGATGTGCCTGCCCCCAACTTTGTTTGTACGCCCACTTCAGCGACTTTTTGTAGAATTTCTTCGATAGAATCATCCACATATACGCCGTTGCAAGAAATGGGCAATCCTGTTTCTTCACCGAAGTTTGACCACACTGGAGAAGATAGACTGTAAAAGCCTCTACTCATATAGTCATAGAACTTATCAGAAAACCCATCCCTGTCTAAAATTTCTTCAGCCGCATCAGCAATTTTGCGAATTCGTTCTTCCGCTGTTGTTCCGGGTTGCAAATATCCACGACTTAGGAAAGTGCGTGAGTCGTCGTTTAGCCATTCGAATGCCATCATATGTCCTTAAAATAAATCGTCTGCTGAAATGCCTTGACCACGGGCATAATCGACTGGTCGGCCATTAAAGAAATCGACCATGTTAGTGCCATATAGTCCTTCGTCGAACCATTTAGTTTCTTTAATCAGTTCTTCATCGTATGTCACATCGTGTTGAAAGCCAATCTGATCCAAAGAAGACGCCATGCGCTTTTTAATGAATTCGATCAAGATTTCGCTATTCAATCCTTCTTGTTCGTATCCATCCATGATCCAACGAATTACTTCGGATTCACATTTGATTGATTCGGCACATTCTTCTTTGATACGCGCTTCTAGTTCCGCGTCAAACAATTCTGGATATTCTTCGCGCAATGTGTTGATCAGTTTAATGCCAACTTGTGCGTGAAGCATTTCTTCGTTTCTTGTGTACTTGACCTGTTGTGCGGTGTCTTTCAAGATTGCTTTGTTCTTGTTCATATGTAGTATGATATAGAACTGACTAAACAGCGACACATTTTCTACAAACAATGTGAAAAGGGTGATGGCGTAAATGTATTGCTTTTTATCGTCTGCATATACATCCTTAAGATATTTTCTTAAGTAATCCACGCGCCCACTTACGATTGGATTTTTCAAGTTTTCTTCAAACACATCATTTAGTTGCAGCACATCAAGCAACTTTTCATATGCCATGTTGTGGATGACTTCTGAATTGCCCATAGCATAGCCAAGGTCACGCAATGACGGATGTGGTAGATTGTCGCCAAGGTTTGACCAAAAGGTTTTGACAGCTACTTCGATTTGCCCAATAGCAGAAAGTGCGCGAACCAAGATTTGGCGTTCTTGGTCATTCATGTCTGTTTTGAATTGACTATAATCAGATGTGAAATTGAATTCTTCTGGTGTCCAAAAGCCTGCCCAAATGGCTTCAATAAAATCTTTGGTCCAAGGGTATAGGTCAGGCTTTCTTGAGACTTGTTCGTCAAATAGCATCTATTTCTCCGATGAGTACGCGACTAAAAATCGGCCTCAGAAAACAAAATTTCTGGGCTAGTCGCTCTATATTAATGTTTTTATTGTTTTCTACTTGGTGATATTATATATAAAAACCAAGAGGTTGTAAAGGCTATATTTCGTATATTATCACATTTATTTTACAATATGTGCTATTCTTTTTTAGGCGGACCTGTGATAGCCTTTTCATAGTATGCTATGATTTCTTTTTGTTGTAGAATATACCTGCGTAGATCACCTACGCCAACAGCAAGATTTTCATAACCCTTTGGGGTCATTGCCATAAATGTTATAGACCCACCATGTTCTTTAATACGCTCCATCGCAGCGTCAAAGTTTTCTTCAGAAACAACGAACCATTCAGTGTCTGGAAAATCAATTGGCTTCGGATGTTCTTGAATAGGGATGTTGCGTTCAGTAAACTTGGTTTGAGTAATGATTTCTTTGTCTATAGACTTTCCGCAACTACTCAATATCAGTAGGATCGGGATCAACAATAGTAGTGGTTTCATCTCTTAGTTCCTCTCGCAATCTGTCAATTGCTCTGTTAATCCGAATGGCGAATCCGTCAGGATCAGTTTGAGCCTCACGAACAATATCAATTTGGCTAAATCTTTTTCTCAATGAATCCAATTTACCAGTGGCTTTTTGAAGATTTGCTGTAAGTTCTCTATTCAATTCTTCGTTCAACGCTTGATTTGCTGCCATATTATCAACAGTGGCTTGAAGCATTTCCGCAGCGGATTTGAGTTTTACATTATTTTCTCTTAACAAAGCAATGGTTGCTTGTGTTGATGTGTAGTACCAATATACACCACCTGATAGCGAACTAACTAACATGAAAATGAAAAAGAATATATAAAGTTTCATCATTTTTGATCATCCAAATAGCTTCTAAATCTCTTTAGGATGACGGGATGTTTGTCTTTACGCCTGCGCTTGTCAGTGACATTAACTGCCTTGAAACGCGGTCCCATATTCTTTGTATCGGTTGGAATGCCAGCGGATGCCGTGGTATTGCCAATTTCTTCAACAGTATATTTCTTGTCAGGTGTTTTGAAGTTTGGCTTGCGCATTACTGTCTTTGCAACCAATTCAAGTTCTTTTTTATTTTCATCCCACTTCAACACGAAAGGAATGTTGATATCAGACGCCATATCAGTCATAACTGCTTCTGAACCCTTTGGCAACTTTGAAATAGGCTTACCGTATTTAATAAACTCTTTTTTGAACAACATTGCAAGTTCTTTTACCGTGATTTGATCTTTATTTCTAGGATCATTTACTCTGTCAAAGAAGTGACGCGTGAATTCAATATCCATACCAATCTTAGCAAATACTTTATCGAGAACCCGTTCAAGGGCATCTAATTGTTTTTTGTCGAGACTACTCATTTGGACTTCTTTTCTTTTTGTTGTTTATCTAAACATTCTTTGCAAAATGCCGATCCCCATTCAACGCAATTTTCACATGTCATCTAACAATCTCCGTTGATGTTATATAAATTGTTTTGTTTGTTCTAATATGTGTTGCTTCGTAGATATTTATACCAAATAGATTGCCAATTGGGAATGCATCAGGAGAAACTTTAATTTTCGATCCTTTCGCAACCACAATATCGACATTTTCAATAATCTTTTCGTCTTGTAAGATATAGACGCCTGGAGATAGTTGTCCGCTTTCTAGCACGAACCACTGGTTTTCCTCAACAAGCAAGTCTGTCGGGTCGATACCAATATCAGCTAGACCCTTTAGAATCTTTTTTTCAGACACATTATAGTTTTCTTTGATGAGATATAGTGCAGCGGCATATGAAGCCACACGAGTTTTGCCACCAGGGGCCTTTGCCATAAGCCTTTTTACATTAAAAACAAGTCTATGAAAAGGCGTATAGAAATTCTTAAACGCGTCACGGTCTTCTATTGTATTTGTATTGAAATCTTTGTTTCGTTTCCCATCAGCATCAATGATGCCAGATTCAAACGCTTTCGATTTATCAAACGGTGTTGTCAATAGTGTGAGGAATCTAAAGGTATAGACTAAATCACCCGCTCTTTTAATAATACCCATTATAGCCTCTTTAGTTTTTCTTCGACTGTTTTGTCTGATTCAATATCAGATAGTTGACTTTCTCTCACATAGTTCAGAAATTGTAAGAATGGTTTTGTAACTGACCATTGATCCTTTGTCAATTTCAAACCCAATATACGAATACTGCCATAGTTGCCAAACACATTAAAAATAATGATAAGATGATTTAGTATCAAGCGTTCGGAAATATCACCTGTTTCCAGATACCTATTAACGAGACGCTTGACATATTTAAATCTTTTCAAATCATCATAAAATTCATCTGGATCAATTCTACCTAAAGGAGAGTAGTAGTGCTTTACAGCAAATTTTACCAAATCTTCTTCTAGCAACTCATCATTATTCATATTGTTATTATCTCTTCAGTAGGGAAAATACTTACGCGAGTAGTTTTTTCTTAGACATTCCGCGATCAGATTCAACGCCTTCACTTCTGGCAAAATCTTCTTGTGGCTTGGCACGCATATAGTTTCCTGCGGTTGTAAATTTCATTTCATATCATTACATTAATGATTCGTAAGCATTTTCGTTGACATATGATCTAGTGTCATAAAGATCGTTTAATGTATCTAATTGTTCTTCTGTTAGTTCTACGCCGTTAAATGTTGCTGACTCTACATACGCATCACAAAAGTCTGGATAGTCATACATGAGAACGTTTGCTAGTTGGATATCTCTTAGTTGTTGAATATTCATTTGTAGTTCACCTCTATTTGTTTAACTTACACATACAACATAGAACTGCATTTATACACTGTCAACTCGTTATTATCTTTTCAATAGGGAAAATGCCTGTGCGAGTAGTTTTTTCTTAGACATTCTGCGATCAAGTTCAACGCCTTCACTTCTGGCAAAATCTTCGAGTTGTTTTTTGCTCATAGATTCAAGGTCATTAGTAGTATCTATAGCGATTTCATCATCACAAGTACAATTGCCATTTTCGTCGCAGGTCGGACAAATTGGCCAGTCCATTAGTGGAACGGGTACTACAGTCGCTTCAACAACAACGCCGTGGAAGTCATCAATGTCTGCTTGACTAATGCGTGTTGATTTCAAAAGTTCGCCTGTTTTGGCGTGGTGCCAACCCTTAGAGGTTGGCACCGCGTCTTTACAGAAGTTTGGTGCTTTAATAGTCATTATTATTTCCTATTATCTTTCAACGCCGTTAGAGCCATATGTGGCATCCATAGCTTTTATGATTTGAGATGCGGTTGCATCTTTACGGTTTTTTACGGATACATCGAATTCTGCATCAATCATTTTTTGTGCATCTTTTTCGTTCTGGCCGCGTTTCCTCAAAAGCTTCATTACAGCGTCTTGTGTGACAGGACGCTTTGCTTCTTCAAGATCAAGGTCTTCTTTAACAATGATTTTCTTGCCCATAGGGGTAAGCGTTCCATCTTTGTTATACAAGGTATTAATCAATTTCTTTTCTTCAGCAGTAAGTTCTTCAAGTTTTTCGACAGCTTCAGAGACTTTAGCTTTTTTATCACCATTGTCGTTATCACCAGAACGCATTGCAGCTTTTTTGGTCATCGCCTTAAATGTCTTGAAATTAAGAGCAGTTACCGCAGGTTCATCTGTCGCAGGTAGCATAGGCGTTTTCTTAGCAAGTTCTTTCTTTGCGGAAGGAGATAGTCCTTCGCCTTGAGGTGAACCATTATCCATGTTACCGTGATTCTGAGATTCATCAATATTTTCTTCATTCATCACTTTTTTCATTACCAATGAATGGAAGGCGTCATTGGCTTTCACAGGGTTGCCAAACTTTGACATCAATGCCTTATGCTCTGGACCACCATCCATTTTTTTATACAACACATCAAACTTGTTTTTTTGTGCAGTGGTCATTTCTACAACAGATTCATCATTTTCTCGCATAGAAGCCAACGATCTTTGTGTAGAAGTCATTGTGCGTACTGGTTTCTTACGCCCTGTCTTAGTGCGACCCATTGCTGCATTATGAGCGGCATCTTTTGCACGTTGAATTGCAACATAGTCGCCTGTTATCTTAGGTGCGCCTTTTCTACGAGGCGCTTCGTCTAGTTCAACTTCTTCTTTGTTAAGAATAGCTTTGCCAGTAGCGTTAGGCTTCATGCCGCCAGCTTTTCTAGCAGCAGCGCGTTTGGCAACATTTTCTGGCTTGTCGTAATCCATATATTGTTTGGCGGTCAATTTTTCGCCAAGGTTTGTGGATTCTTGTGTTTCTGTTTCGACTTCTGCCTTGTTGCCCCTTTTCATGGACTTGGAAATAGCTTTCCGACGCTTGTGCAAAAATTCATCACTTGAATCTGTATCGCCGTCATTATCAATGTCTTTGTCTTTACGATCAGCAAATTTCTTTTTGTTTGCCTTTGCGTCGACTTTATCTAAGCCTTCGCCATCATCAGACTTATCGTTTGACGCGTCTTCTTTGGTTGTTCCCTTTTTGCGACAAGAACCTGGCTCGCCTTCTGTAGTGCCAGGTACTCGTTCGTGTCCGGTCCAGCAAGGGTCTTTCTTTTCTTCTAAATCTTCTGGTACTAATGATTTCGCTTTGCTTGCTTTGCCTTCAGCTACTTCTTTGTATGCAGCAGCCATCGCTAGAATTTCTTTATAGTTCATTGTTTTTCCTTAAATAAGAATATTAGTGGCGATGGCACCTGCCACAGCGATTATAGCTATCCAAAATAGCTTGTTGGTCGTATATACACTTTGTGCATTATCATTTACTACTTTGTCGATAACATCAAGCTTTTCGGAAAATCTATTCATGCGATCATATTGAGCAGAATATTTTTGTTCCATACTAACAAGTTTTTCTTCTGTCCGAGCAATGGCAATCATTGCTTCAGACAACTTATCTATCTTTTCTTCGATTCGCAATAGGCGATCTGATTGATTCGCGGGCATATTGTCAATTAACCTTATCTATATTTATGTGAACCTTATCAACCAACATACATATTCAATTCATATGCTTTGTTGTCCATATTATAGACTTGGATTTGTAGCGCTTGTTTCGAAGGCTTACCGTTTTTAGATAATTTGATAGAATAACTATTAGTTTTACCCGAAGATGGTTTTCTTGGACCACTTGCGATTTTGGTATCCCAATCATCCACATCGACTTCATAACCGCGTTTTTCAACTTCAACCTTTGCTGTTTGAACAGCACCCGAAAAGGTTTTATGGTGAAGTTTATATGCTTCCTTTGCTTCCTTTGCGAGAGTCATTGGCTTTTTGGAATCAAAGCGCTTTTTCATCGCAGCAAGATCGTTCTTTGTCTTATCGAACCTATTCGCCTTCTTAGTGGACTTTAAGCCAGACGCAGTGATTTGTTTTTTGAGGTGATCGAGAGAAATTTCTTCAATATCAAGACCCTCTTTTTTGGCGTCATTGGTATCTTTCGGATTATCTTTCGCCATAGAACCACTTTTCACAACACCAGAATTTTTGATCTTATTAATGAGTTGTAGATTGCGATTGCCAAACGCTTCATCTACAGATTCAGTTTCTTGAACATCATCGCGGATGTCGTCCAGCAAATTCATTTTTTCTTGAAGCGTTTGGCGGTATTTGTGGAAATCATTCATTTGGCTTAGTCTCTCTATTTTTATTTTTTGTTTGCTTGCTTCTTGCTCTATCTATCATTCCATCGTGACGCTTGGCATCAGAAGCCTTTTCACGCGCGATTCGAGCATTAGCAATATCAACAAATGTTAATTTCTTTGTATCCACTTCTTCGATTTGTCCAGATTCTTCGCCCGGGGTTATTCCCTTGGCTTTCTTTGTAGATTCTGGTGTTCCCCAATCTGGAGTTTTAGAATACATGCTTTTTTCTTGTAGGGCAACCGAAAACGGAGCAACTTCATATTCAATAGCTGGTTGATCAATTTTTTCAACAGCATCAAGCCATTTGCGATACTTATTCGCCTTTGATTCGATTAGAACATAGTTGGAACCAAGTTCCTTTACAATACCGATCTCACCATTTTCTTTAACAACAACTTTGTCGCCAATGGCAAACAATTTACCATCAACATAGGATTCTCTAATATCAGAAACTGATTCTAGTGTGATGTGTCGTTTGAAATTGGTTTCTTCTTTAAGACCCATTCCTTTGCGAACCGCATTGAATAGTGCCTTTGAATCTGCGTTTGATAATTTTCTAGGAAGCCCTTGGGCAAATGAAGTAAAATCATTTTCAGATGCCGCTGATCTCATCTTAGAAGCAGACATTCCTGAAGCATCAACAGCATCGGGATCGCGATCACCAGCCGAGACGACTTTGATACTCATAAAGTTGTAGAAACCGTGGCTTCTTTTTTCGCCATTATATAAATTAAGAAGTGCGTTGAATTCATTCACTCTATCTGAACCAACAACCATAACTACTTTGCGAAAGCCTTCGTCATATATGGACACCATAACATCCATAATGAGTTTAGTTTTAGGTGTAGATAGGATGTTACGCGCGTGACGCGGGAACATTTTTCGTGCAAACAGAACCTTAGTTTTGTAATCTAATGGGTTCTTTTTAGGTTCCGATGAATGAGACAAATACATTCTATATGGGTTCTTGCCCGCAGTTGCAGCCATCTTGTCTAGTAATTTTTCGTGACCGATAGTTGGCGGATTCATTCTACCGAACGAAAAGAAGACCGTTTTTTCTTCTTCTACCAAATATTGTTTAAATGAGCCAATCATTACTTACGCTTTCTTTCCATTTCCTTCTTACGCACATCCTTGATCATCTTCTTCGCGGATCGCGCAATTCTATTCTTGAATGCAGGAGTATTTAGGCGTTTTTCTAGTTCGGCTTTTCTTTGTGGACTCAAATCTTCTTTAGGTGTATTTTTTGTGAGTTTCTTATAAAATACATTTCGGGCGGCTTTACGAGCGCGTTTTTCAAGAGTTTCTTTTGAAGCAAACTTGCGCGATGCTCTGGCTCTGCCTAGTGCGATTTTAGCTTTATTTCGTCTAAGGCTTCGGCCCAACTTGATGCGAGATGCTACAGATAGAGCCTCATCAACATCAGTGGATTCGCCTATAGGTCCGCCTTCGCCTGTGCTATACACACCGCGACGCCTACGCATTGCTCTATAGTTTGTGAGTGTGTCTTCACCCGGGCGATATTCGATTCCCTCAGGAAACATATCTTTAAATGTTAGCATTCGGTTTTTCCCATTAGCGGCTAAGTTTGTCCCAGCCTTTTAAAATTTCAGGCGAAAAGTTGTTGTAAGAAAATTCCATTCTGTCAACAATCTTTACCGCGTCACCACCAAGTTTGTCAATAGCAACATATCCCTCGTGTCCAGTTGTCTTATAACCGTGGCGAGTTTTTACGAAAGTATCGACATTAGATAATCTATTAAGTATATTTATAAGTTTTAATTTTGCAAAAACGATCAATTTCTGCAAATCAAACAACAATTTTAGGCTTTTTTTGTTATCATTAGAAAAGAAATTCAAGATTGAATCGAGTTTGGATTGCTTTCCAGCCTTGCCCTTTTCTGTTTTGAGATTATCACTTTCCTTTTGAAATCTATTTCGTATCCAATCAATCAAGTCGACCACATGCTTGCCAGTGTCTTTGATAATCGCGCCTTGTCTGACAAATGTGTTGCCATACATTTCAATGAGCCTAGCGAGTTCTTGGTTTGATTCAAGTTCTTTTAGCGTGGTGCCTGAAATTTGATTAAAAATCTTACCAGCATCGGATAGGGATTGATTGACTTCATCCGTATCGTTTTTGCTCATAGTGAGATTGCTATAATCGGTAAGCATTGCATCTTGCGACCAAACATTTTTAGACTTTTTGAATTTGCTTATATCAACACCATAAGAAGCTTTCATTGATTCGAATGATGATCCTGTATATGTCGTGTGCCAGACAATCCCCAATTTCTTCGATGCGATATCTTTCGCCATTGGCGTACCTGCGGGAACAGCATATATGAGAGTATTTGGATGAAATGTGAGATATTTCTTTCCCTTTATGGTGTTTGTGGACAAATCTCTTGAACCATATAGAAAGTCGCCTTGTACCACATTCTTAATTCCCAACTCTGGCAAGTAATGTAATGCCAATTTAAGTTTATCTGCAAGATCGCCAGAAGTATCAGCATCAACATCATCTGTTGATTTGTAGACTTTAGGACTTTTGTTGAATATTCCTTTTTTAGCAACAAAAAACTCACCGTCGCTCGGATCAATACCAGCAAAAATAGCAGGAGCACCATCCCATTTAACACTGACTTTTCCCTCCTTCTGCCCTTGAAGCATATCCCTTAACTCTCGGAGAGCCATGATTGCTTCGCGTGTTCCATTAACACCACCGTAAATGACCATATCTTCGATATGCGTCATATGGGTATTTTTCTTTTCGGTAATATATGATTTGAAGTTTTCCATATACATCCCATATCATATCATTTAATTCATGTAAATAGTTTAATCATATATTGCATTAAATTTTCCTAAATAGTGCTACTATTTATACAAAAACATTGGGCATATTCAACCAAATTTATAAAGTAAATACCCACAAATCCTCAAAGTTGCCATCTCTGGTTTTCTTCGCTTGTCTACTTCCACCTTGGGCGCTCCAGCGAACTTTATAATGCTTATTGAATGTCAAATGCCGTTCGGCCACAGCTTTCATATCTTGCGAAATGGTGCGTTCTTCTTTGCCTTTAGTGCGATAGTTACTGATCACAAATCCAAACTTTGCATTTGGTTTCATTACTGCCTTGCAAAGTTTGACGGTTTCTTCCCAATATCCAACTAACCAATCTTCGTAATTTGGATAGCTTTCAAAACTTTGATCATCACTTGGGTAAATTTCTAAGTCAAAGTATGGAGGACTAAACAAAACAGCGTCGACTTTATTTTCGTACTTTGCAATAAAGTTGTGTTGTTTATCCAATTCTTCACTTGGACACAAATACAAGTCACTCGTTTTCGTGCTATCTCCGAAATCAATAAAGTCTTCAAGAGGGCTTTTCGGCTTTGTGTCATATTGTTCTTGTAACCATTTACCATTATTTACC
>Ga0307998_1001877_pt1 | contig 11039 bp, 7 predicted proteins | sample Davwhametageno37_FD_203147 | JGI IMG/M metagenome (GOLD analysis project Ga0307998, IMG submission 203147) | Marine microbial communities from Davis Island wharf, Antarctic Ocean - #37 | ecosystem: Environmental > Aquatic > Marine > Unclassified | place: Antarctic Ocean: Davis Island wharf...
CGGTGGTCGTAGCATTTTAAAAGAAACTAGAGCTGGAATGGTATCAACAAGAGTTTCACAAATTGATATGAAAGTTAAAAATAAAATATTAAATGCAGTAGAAGGTGATAATGAATTTGATTTTGCTACTTTAAGTCAATCTATAATACAAGATTATAATGGTTTAGTTGAGGATGGAATTGTAGGCGAAAATGATTTTAATACATTGAAAGCAGATTTACCAAGTTTAGTAGAAACTGCAATGGTAAATAAAATTGGAAGAAATAATGCTTATCAAGCAGTTCTTTTATTAGATGATCCTAATAATTTTAAACAAATAACAGGAACTCAAAGAGAAGAGTTATCTAAAAAACTTCAAACAAAAGCTCTATTTCAATCTAAAAGAATTGAACTAGCAAACAATAGTAGAATTAATGACAGCGATAAAGCATTGATTCAAGAATTAACAGGAGCAAATAATGCACCCTTAGGATTAGATGAAGAAAAATTAGAATCATTTAAAACAGGTGATATTGAATATGACAATCAAATTACAGAATTAAATGATAAAGTTGTTAAAAATGAATTTAGTTTTAATACCAATTACAATGTTAATTCTGATGTTATAGAAAAAATAGCAAATGGAGAAATTAAAAATGTAAAAGAAAAATTTTTACTTGCTGGAGAAACAGAAACAAAAAGTATTTTAGAAAGAAGTGGAAACGGAACAATAAATTTAGAAGATAATAGTTTTTTATCAACAATATTAACTAGAACTAATAACGAAACATTTAAAAAACAAGATCAACAATTTATGAAATACTTTGATAATTTAGTTCCTTTATTACAAGGTAATACTTTTTTAAATTATTTTGATAAAGAGTATAATTCAAAAGCTAGTGAACTAAGACAAAGATTATATATGAATTTTATTAAAGGAACAGTTGAAGGTGTAGATATTAATGACCTATTATCACCTAACTCTGATTTTTATATTGCTAAAAATATAAGAAATTATTTACCTAAAACTTCAGATTTAGATAGCCTTGTAAATCAAATAGTAAATGAAAACGAAACAACTATAGCAGTTCCTAAAAAAATAGAAGGTGAAACTGCAACAGAATATTTAAAAAGAATTGAAACTAATGATTTAAGTGATGAAGCTGCAAGTTTAATAATAACTAAATTTAATAAAGAAAAAGCATGAATCTAGGTGAACAAGAATCACAATTAAAAGATGCTGGTTTTAGTAATACAGAAATAGAAAATTGGAAAAAAGAAAAAATAATTAAATTAGATGCCGCAGGATTTACTAACGCAGATACATTAGAAGCATTTGGAATTATACCTGCAGATAAAAATAATTATAAAAATTATTTCAAAGATGTTAAAAAAGAAATTGAAAATGAATATTATCAAGATGAGGTAATGATGTCTCCAGATGATGATCTTTTATATCAAGATCAGATAACTCAAGGAAAGCAAATATCAACAAAAGAATTTTTAGTAGGTCAAAAATTTGATGGAGATCAAATATTAAAAAGAGGATATGGCAAAACATTGTATGATATGACTTACAGGTTAGCCAATGAAAAAGGTTTATCAGAAGCATTAACAGAAGATGAACCACAGGATTATACTTGGTTTGAGGGATTGTTAGAAAGAGCCGCAACATTAGGTTTAGAACTTCCTATATATGGTTTAAGTTTTATACCCGGAACATTAGCTGGTGGTCCTTATGCTGGTGCATTTACTGCTGGTGCAATTCCCGGAGCAGCAAGATCAACAATATTAAAAGGATTAGAACAACAATCTTCTGGACAACCAGTTGAAATATTAAAAAATTTTTTGCAAGAAGGAATTAAAGAAGGAGCAAAACAAGGTGTTACTTTTGCAGCTACTGCTTTAGCACCACAATTAAAATTACCTGTTGTTGGTAAACTTGCAGATAAATATCTAACAAGAGTAGCAAGTCAACTTACAGCATTTGAAGGTGTGGGAGCAACATTAAATGGACAACTCCCTACATTAAAAGAGTTTAGTTATTCAGCAGTTTTATTTGGTGCTTTAGGTGCAGTACAACCTAAAAAAATTATGGAAAAAAGAACTAAAGAAATATTTGTAGATACAGGTAAAAAACCTAATCAAGTATTTAAGGATTCTATAACAAACAAAAGAATATTAGAAGATGTTTCATCAAGAAGTTATGTTAGAGATTATAAAAATTTATTAGAAAGTAAAATTTCTAAAAAAGAAACTGTAATAATAGATAAAACAGAAAAATTATTTAAAGATGATATAGCAAATAAAGCAGCAGAAAATATTGCTTTTAAATCTAAAGTTGAACCTTTAACTGCTAAAAGATTAAAAGAAATGGGTTCTACTGCAAAAAGAAAATTTATTGTTACTGCAATAGATACTAAATATCCTATTTTAGAAGCTCTTAAAGATGCCGGTGTTAATACTAAAACTGGTATTGAAAAATTAAATATTTATGAACAAACAAGATTATTAGAAGGTATGCCAAATAGAGCAGCATCTTTTATAGAATTTAGTACATTAAATTTTAAAACTGCAGAGGCAAAAGGACCGGGATTAAAAACAATATTAAAAGATGTAACAATTAAAGGTAATAAAGAAATGCAATTATTTGATACTTACCTTGCAAATAGAAGAGCTATAGAATTAAATAGTAGAAAAATAGAATCTGGTTTTGATATTGCTACTGCAAAAACATTTATTAAAAAATATAATTTACAATTTGAACAATACGCAAAAAAAGTAGACATTTATCAAAGACAACTTTTAGAATATGCTGTAGATGGTGGTTTAATATCTAAAGATGCTTTTATTGCTATGACGGAAGCAAATAAAAATTATGTTACCTTTGCAAGAGAACTTCCAAAAAAAGGTGAAATTGGTTTTATAAAAGGTTCAGTAAATCCATTTAAAAGAATTAAAGGAAGTAAAGAAAGAGTATTTCCACCATTAGAAGCTATTGTAAAAAACACTAACACTATTGTAAACCTTGCAGAACGAAATCAAGTTAAAGTTAATTTTGTAGATTTTATTGCAAAAGAAAAAAAAATTGCTGAAACAGTAAATGCTCCAGACCCTTTTCCTTATTTTTCTAAAACAAAACCAAAATTAAAACCAATAAATATTCAAAGAAAAGAATTAGAACAATTTTTTAATAAAACAGAAATAGATAAAATGTCTGATAAAACTATAGGTGAGTTTACAATTTTTAGACAAGAATTTTCAAGCACAGATAAAGGTCAAATTACAGTTAAAAGAAATGGTAAAACAGAAACTTATGATGTTGGAGTAGATTTGGCAAATGCTTTTAAAACTTTAGATCAACAAGGCACTAATATGCTATTAAATTTTTTAGGTGCTCCTGCAAGAACATTAAGAGCTGGTGCAATATTAATACCAGATTTTGCTGTACCCAACTTTTTTAGAGATACTATACAAGCAAGTTTTTTAAATAAAGTTGGTTTTGTTCCAATACAAGATTCTTTAATTGGTGCAATGAATATTCTTACAAAAGGATCAAGACCTAAAACAATGAAACTTTGGGAAAGATATACTAAGTCTGGTGGTATGCAATCAACTCTACTTGCTGTTGATAAACCTAATATTTTTGATGGAAAAGTTTATGATATTTTAACTAAAGGTCCAGTTAGAAATGCAAATAAAGGTATGTTAGCTCCTTTAAAATGGTTGACAACTTTATCTGAGGAAGCAACAAGATTTAGAATATTTGAAAAAACAGAAAAAGCAGCTTTAAAAAAAGGTTTATCAAGTAAAGATGCTATGGAAAGAGGTGGTTATGAAGCAAGAAATCTTTTAGATTATGCAAAAAGAGGAACTGCTGGTGCTGCTATAAATAAAATAGTTCCATTTTGGAACGCAAGAGTTCAAGGTTTGACAAGAGTGTACGAAGCATTTAGAGATCAACCGGGAAGAACATCAGCAATGATTGGTGTTACAATAGTTTTACCAACAATAGGATTCTATATAGCTAATATGGATGATGAAGATTATAAAGAACAACCATCATGGTTAAAACAAAATTATTGGTATTTTAAAGATAGTGAAGGTAAAGCAAATAGAATACCAAAACCTTTTGAAGTTGGTACATTAGTATCTTCAGTTATAGAAAGTTTTTTAGATTGGTATCGTACTAATGAACCACAAGAATTTGATAGATTTGTTGGAGAATTTTTATACAATAATGCAAAATCATTTAATCCTATACCTACAGCTATACGACCATTTATAGAAAATTTTAATAATTGGAGTTTTTTTAGAGACGCACCTATTGTTCCAAAATCATTAGATAAAAATTTAATAAATAAATTTTATTACACAGAATATACTTCTGAAAGTATGAAATTATTTTCAGAAATATTAAATGGAATAGTTGGTGATGATTCTTTTTTATCTAGTAAACCTATTCATGCAGAAAATGTATTTAGATCATGGACCGGTGGATTAGGTAGATATGCTTTAGAAGTTTTAGACTATACTTTAATTAAATCAAAAATTATAGATGACCCTATAAAACCAACAGATAAATTGACAAAAATGCCAGTTCTTAGAGCATTTGATGTTGCAGCTGTTCCGGGTTATTCATCTAAATCTTTAACTAGATTTTTTGAAGAATTAGAAAAAGTTGAAAAAATTTTTAATAGTATGGATTTTGCTTTAAAAGCAGGTAATAATGATGAATATAAAAAATTATATGCTACAGCTCCTTTTGATAGACAGTATTTATTAAAATACAAAAAATCAATTAAAGAGTTAGACAAAAGAATAAGACAGATATATAACACTAAAGAGTTAGCTGATGGTACTAAAATTACCCCAGATCAAAAAAGAGAGTTAATAGATGACCAATATAGATTAATGATAAATTTTGCTCAACAAGCCTTAATATATCTTGAAAAAACAAAGAAAGAGTAATATAGAAAAGTAACATGACAGTATCAACTACAAGTATATCCAAATCAACAAATGGTAATGGCACAGCCACTAGTTTTCCATACGATTATAAAATTTTAGAAGCAACTGATTTAAAAGTTATTATTAGATCAGCAACAGGTGCAGAAACAGTTAAAGCAACATCAACTTATGCAGTTACTGGTGTAGGTGCTGATTCTGGAACTATCGTTTTTAATAATAGCAATATACCTGTAAGTGGGGAAATTGTTGTAGTTACAAGAAATGTCCTGCAAACTCAAGCAATAGATTATATTGCTAATGATCCATTCCCTGCAGAGACACACGAAGAGGGTCTGGACCGAGCCACTATGGTTATACAACAAGTATCTGGTGATGCTGACAGATCAATTAAATTTTCAAAAACTAATACTTTTTCATCTTCTGAATTTACAGTAGGTGCAACTGAAAGAGCTAATAAAGTTTTATCTTTTGATTCAACAGGTGAACTTGCTGTTGCTCAAGAACTAGGAACTTTTAAAGGTAATAGTGCTACAACAACTACAGCAGCTTATGCTGTTAGAGATATTGTTAAAGCAACAACAACTGCTCAATTAAATAATATTTATATTTGTATTAAAACATCACCTATTGGTACAGCTTTAACTAATACAACTTTTTGGGTTTTACTTGTAGATGCTGTAAGTGCTGCAACAAGTGCTACTGCTGCTGCTTCATCTGCTACGGCTGCTGCTTCATCTGCAACTGCTGCTACTAATAATGGTGCTGCACAAGTTACACTAGCTGCTGCTCAAGTTGCTTTGGCAACTACACAAGCTAATAATGCTTCTTCATCAGCAACAACTTCTGGAAACTCTGCAACCGCTTCTGGTAATTCTGCTACTGCTTCTGCAAACTCTGCTACAGCTGCTGCAGCATCTGCTGATGCTTTTGATGATATTTATTTAGGAACTAAATCTTCTGATCCATCAACCGATAATGATGGTGATGCTTTAGCTGCTGGTATGCTTTATTTTAATTCTACAACTGATTTACTTCGTGTTTATACTGGTTCTGCTTGGCAAAATGCTGCTGTAGATACTACTGGCTTTATTACACTTTCTGGAACACAAACTTTAACAAACAAAACTTTAACTACTCCTAAAATCGGTACTTCTATTTTAGATACTGGTGGAAATGAATTAGCTAAATTAACAGCTACCAGTTCAGCAGTAAATGAATTTACAATAGCAAATGCTGCCACTAATAATGCTCCAAGATTATCAGCAACTGGTGGAGATAGTAATGTTGATTTAGATATACTAGCTAAAGGTACTGGTCATGTAACTATTAGAGGTAATACTAACTCTGGTGCAATACAGTTTAATTGTGAAAGTAATACTCATGGTCAAATTGTAATTGCACAACCTCACTCTGCTACTGTCACAAATACTTTAACTTTACCAGCTGGTGCTAGTTCAACTTTAGTATCTTTAGTTTCAGCAGATACACTTACAAACAAAACTTTAACTTCTCCAAAAATAAATGAAAATGTAGCTGTAACTTCTACTGCAACAGAACTAAATTTATTAGATGGTAAAGCAGCTACTAATTTAGCTTTAATTGGAAAACAAGAAGGAACAAATTTTCCAGAAAGTTTATTAGTAGGTACTAATACAACTGGAACTTTAAATGATGCTCAAAAAAATACTGGAGTTGGTATAAAGGCTTTAGAAGATTTAACTTCTGGGGATAGAAATACTGCAATAGGTGCTGGTGCAGGAAAAAATATTACTTTTTCTAGTTTTAATACAGCTGTAGGAACTAATGCTTTAGGTGTAGTACCTGGAAATAGTAATACATCAATTGGTCAAGGATCAGGTGCCAATACTACAGGTACTGGTAATACTTATTTAGGAAGAAATGCTGGAAATAATATTACAAGTGGTGATGGTAACGTAGTTATTGGATTTGGAGATGTAGCAAGTGCTACTGGAGATAAACAATTAAAAATTAGTGATGGTGTAGATGGTTCAGTAGCTTGGATTACTGGAGACAGTAATGGTCAAGTTAAATTAACTTCTGGTTACATTGCAGAAGTAGCTTTAACAGATGCTTCAACTATTACATGGAACGCAGCAACTCAACCAATAGCTAAAGTAACACTTGGTGCTAGTAGAACTATGGGATTACCAGCTAATCCAGTAAGTGGTCAATTTATATCATTACTTATTATTCAAGATGGAACTGGTAGCAGAACTATAACTTGGAACGCAGCATACGAATTTGCTCTTGACACAGCACCGACATTAACAGCAACAGCTAATCTTGGCGACTTGTTTACCTTTAGATATAATGGAGCAAAGTGGTTAGAGATTGGTAGAAATTTAGCATTAACATTATCATAGGAATATTATGTACGCATTAGTAACAGACGGAACAATCACAAAATACTTTAACAATCCTAAAGGCTTTACTCTAGGAGATTTACAATATCCTAAAGACATATTTATGAAATGGTCTGTAGAAGAAAAAGAAGCTATTGGTATTTATGAAGTAGTCTTTGATAATAGTAATAAAAAAGATGAGCAATGGTATATTAATACTAATCAATCTTTTGCTTTTGCTAATGATACAGTTACAGCTTCTTATGGATCAGCTTTTGCTAAAGCTCATGCAGATACTTTATGGACACAAGATGAAATTGATGATGGAGATGCACCAGAAGATACCTCACCTGGAGATATTAAAACTAGAGGATTAAAATATAATTTAATTCAAACTGTTAAACAACAAACTGCTGGAATACTAAATGATACTGATTGGTACATTACAAGAAACGCAGAAAAATCTACTGCTATACCAAGTGCTATTACAACTCATAGAGATTTAGTTAGATCAAGACAAGCTACTATGGAAACTCAAATTACAAACGCAAGTGATACTCCAGCATTAGAAACTTTATACACTTACACAGAAGATAGTGATGGTGTTCAATCAAGACCATTAGCTGAACTTCCAACATTGGAGATTTAATGCCTTTTATTATTCCAGCAAACTCAGCAGTAAGTGGTGGTTTTAATGTAGCTAACTCTGTTAATTGTGGAGATACAAGCACTAGATGGACTGGTTCAAATAAAGTTACATCAACAAATCAAAAAAAAGGTAGTTGGAATATTTGGTTAAAAAGAACTGTTCTTGGAGCACAAGGTTTATTTAAAGTTTATGATTCTGGTAATACTGGAACTGAATTTGGATTTGATAGTAGCGATCAATTCTTTATGAAAGAATTTGAAAGTGGTTCAGATGTATTTAATTTAAAAACAAATGCTAAATATAGAGATCCAAGTGCATGGATGCACATTTTACTTGCAATAGATACAACACAAGGAACTGAAGCTAACAGAATAAGATTATATATTAATGGAGTTGAACCATCTTTAGCAACTTCAACTAGACCAAGTGTAAATACAAATTTAGTAAGATTTTTTGCTAATGGTGCAGATAATAGTAATCAACAACATGAAATGGGTAACAATTATGATGGTGCTACTGGTCATTATCTTTTAACACAAATTCTTTATGTTGACGGAACACAATTAGCAAACACAGATGTAGGAGAATTTGACGAAGATTCAAATATTTGGAAGCCAATAAATATTTCAGGAACTACACTTGGAAATAATGGATATTATTTATCAATGGAAGATAGTTCTAATTTTGGAGTAGCAACTGGAAAATCATTTACAGCACATGGTTTTGCTGCAACAGATAGTCGTACTGATACTTGCACAAATAATTTTGCAACTATAAACCCATTAATTGTTATGAATACTGATACAGTTTATTCAGAAGGAAATCTAGTAATGACACCAGGTGGTAATACAGGTAACTGGCAAATTGGTTTTTCATCAATAGCCGTATCCGCTGGAAAATGGTATGTAGAAACTAAAATGATTGGTGGAAATTATGTAAATGGTATTTCAGAAACAACATCTAATCAATTATCTGCTAGTGGACCAGAACATTTTATAGGTGGTTTTACAAAAGAAATTGGTTATTATTCTCAATCAGGAAATAAATTTGTAGAAAATTCTCAATCTTCTTATGGTGCTAGTTATACAAATGGAGATATTATGGGAATGGCTCTTGATCTAGACAGTGGTACTAGAACAATTACTTTTTATAAAAATGGTGCTAGCCAAGGTGCTATAACTTTACCATCAAGTATGGAAACAATGACGTTTGGGATGTCAGTTAACCAAGGCAGTTCTTCGGCTCAATTTAATTTTGGCTCTCCACCTTATGCAATCTCATCAGGCAACGCAGATGGTAATGGCTATGGAAACTTTGAGTATGCAGTGCCTTCTGGTTATTTTTCGTTGAACACAAAAAACCTAGCGGAGTATGGATAATGGCTTTTACAGATATAGACAAACCATCAGATTATTTTGAAACAAAACTTTATACTGGTAATGGTGGAACATTAAATGTTACTGGTTTAGATTTTTCGCCAAATTGGGTATGGATTAAAAGTAGGAGTAGCTCAAGAGTGCATTGTTTATTTGACACAGTTAGATCTGCAACAAAAAGATTACAAAGTAATGAAGCTGATACTGAATATACTACATCAAATTCTTTAACAGGCTTTAATAGTGATGGTTTTAGTTTAGGAAGTTATAATCAATCTAATGAAGGATCAGCAAATTTTGTTTCCTGGAACTGGAAAGCTGGAACATCTGTATCTGGTAATACTGGTGGAAGTGGTACAGCTAAAGCATATTCTGGTTCAGTAAATACTACTTCTGGTATTAGTATTATTCGTTATCAAGGTAATGGTACAAATGGTCATACAATTCCTCATCATCTTGGGGTTACTCCTACAGTTATGATGGTAAAAAGATTAACTGGTGCAGCTGCAAACTGGTCTAATTATCAATCTGATTTTTGGGTTAGTGGTGGAAATCAATACATAGATTTAAACAGAAGTGCTGCTGCTGCGGCAGATTCAGTTATGTGGTATAACACACAACCCACATCTTCTGTATTTACAGTAGGTACTAATGAAAGAACAAATTATAATAATGATTATTTTATAAATTATTTATTTACTCCAATACAAGGCTACAGCAAGTTTTCATCATACGTTGGTAATGGAAATGCTGATGGAACATTTGTTTATACAGGATTTAAACCAGCTTGGGTTATGATTAAAGCAACTAATGCATCAAAAGATTGGAAAATGATTGACAACAAAAGAAACCCAGCAGGATTAGGTGGTGCAAATCCAGTAAGATATAGATTAGCAGCTAACGAAGCTAATACAACTTCAGATGATGGAGACGGTCAAGATTTTACAAGTCAAGGTTTTAAATTTAGAACAACAGATAGTCACATGAATGGTAATGGCACTCAATACCTTTACATGGCTTTTGCCGAAGAACCTTTTGTAACATCAACTGGTGTACCAGCAACTGCAAGATAATTATGGCTAGAAAATCTAACTCCAACTTGGAAGATCATAATGGAATTAGATTAACCTCACATGAAAAAATTTGTGCTGAAAGAATGGCACAATTAGTTAAATCAATAGATGAAATGAAAAAAGAAATTAAAGAATTAAGAAACGATATGTCAAAAGGCAAAGGTGCTATCAATCTTTTAATTATTATTGGTGGTGTTGTAGGTGCTTTAGTCGGTTTCTTTAACATGGATGGCTAATAGAAAAACAAATATAGCTGGTTTAACGCAGGAATTGAGAGTACAATTACGTCTAGCTGACAATCCCAATATGATAGTATTCACACCTTTAGGTGGTAATGGACCAGTAGATATAGTAACATTAGACCTTACAACTGGAGAATATCAAGGCTATGATGTTAAGTCTAAAAATTATAGAAAAAGAGATTACATAGGTAATGATGGTTATGAAAGAAAAAGAATCGGCAGCCTTATACATAGAGCCACAACTCCAGAACAAAAAAAATTAAAAGTAAAAATCATATACGAATGAAACTTATATTAACATTAATAATTTTAACTTCAGCAAATTCATTTGAATTAAAACCTTTTGAAGTTCCAATAGGAATGAGCTGTTCTCAACTACATGACAA
>Ga0307998_1001880_pt1 | contig 11027 bp, 8 predicted proteins | sample Davwhametageno37_FD_203147 | JGI IMG/M metagenome (GOLD analysis project Ga0307998, IMG submission 203147) | Marine microbial communities from Davis Island wharf, Antarctic Ocean - #37 | ecosystem: Environmental > Aquatic > Marine > Unclassified | place: Antarctic Ocean: Davis Island wharf...
TTTGAATGGTTACTTTGCTAAGAAAGAGCATACTTGTCTATCTTTAGCAATTAATATTTTTGGAATCTAAGCTATAAATTTTTTTTAAGTCTTACAACAATTGCAAACTATATTCTTTGGGTGAATTGTATTTTCCATCTTAGTTTTCACTTTGCCAATTTGAGTCACTTGTGAACTTAAAATTGACTCGATGCACTTAAAAAAGCAAGCAATTCAGTTTTTTCTTTTTCTGTAAAATTCAATCGGCAGATCAGAGAATTTTTATGTTTGTAATTACTCATCCTATTCTTCTTCTGTTCAAGTACTTCGGAGAGTTAATTTGAACTTTGCTTACGCATATATGAAGAAGTGAAAGCCATATTTTTTAATGAAGGTAGGTTGTTTAGCGTTTTAGCTGATGCGTCATTTGTAAAACGCAGTACTTTGCTATCTGTAAACACGGCGTCTAAGCCCTTATTTTTAAATTTTTATTTGTCAACTGGAATCTTCTATAACAATTATAAGATCTCATTCTAGAGCTGGTAAATAGATTCATTGCTACTTTTTCTTGGATATTTAAAGCAGCACCGCTATCTTGAAAATGGAACGTGTCGCAGTGGTTATGTCAACTAGTTGTTGTACAAAATAATGAGCACTCTAATTAAAGTTGAATTAACTGCAATTGGTCGACAAATTCAACATAGAAAAACGATTTCACATTCGTTTCCAACATAATAATTTTTTAACCGACAAATCTGTTCATTTATATGCTAATGAGAATAGTTTTAGTTCCTGCAAAAGTTTCTTGTTTCGGCAGAATTTGGACTTGTCTATTAATGTGTCAAGATCCACATTTCTACTTCTTCCGTAGAACGCCAATTTTGATCTCTTTTTGTCTTACTAGAAGCAGCTTTTACTTTTCTTTTAAAACATTTTTCTAACTTAAATCTACCCCCTTGTGCCAATTCCTTCTCAATCGGATGCTCATTTGTTAGACCTGTTATTTCAGCTAAATTTGAAAATATAAGAAGTAGTTTTCCTTCAGGTAACAGTCTTTTTTTTGCAGCTGCAAAAAACTCAGGAAATAGACTCTCGTTGTAATAGATTGCATCTTCATTTCCTTCGGTGTCTTTCGATTCTGGTAACCAAGGTGGATTAAAAACGATTAGCTCAGTCTGATTTTCCCAACGGCCAAAAAGTTTTCCAAAATCTAACTCTACTTTCCTAGACAATTTTGTTTCTCCCATAAATTCTTGAAGGCCAACAATTGCATTTGGATTTGAGTCTGTTGCAAAAACTTTTTGAAAACCGTGTTTTATTAATTGAAAAGAAAGGACACCACTTCCAACTCCCACTTCCATTGCTGTTTTCTTAGGTCCTTCATAGCGTTTCAACCAATTATCAAAAAGTATTAAATGATCGAAACGAGTAGGAAAGTATGTACCGTAATACGGATGTAGTTTATTTCTCAATACTGGAATAGAAATTCCATTTTGGTACCATTGCCAAGAACTGTTTAGTCCTTGAATTTGAGGAAAAGACAATAGAAAAGAAGATGTGTCAGCATAAAGGTTCGTTAGCCAACCAATAGAAGGCGCTTTTTTGACCTTTAATTGATGCCCTAGAACCTCTATTAAAACTAGGTTTGATAGCTTTTGATAGGCGGACCGGTATTCTCTTTGCTCTTGAAATGATTCTCCTGGAAATTTAACCTTCAAGTACTGTTGTATTTCCTTCATTAACAATAATCCATTGCTGTAAAGTTCCGTAATTAAAATAGGCTGCCCTGATTCCAATACCTTTATTGTTAACTCAACATTTGAGTTGATATGAAAGTGTTCTAATGGTTTGTCTGTAATAATAGGTTGAGGTCTATTTACTTTTAAAGCTGTAGTCATGGAGTGCATTTGAATAGAAGGACAGGAATTTGTAAATCGATTACTGCGGTTCTAAGTGGTTGGAAATAAAATAAATTTAGCTGATTTGTCCACTAAATCATGAACTTTATACGGATGGTCGCCCGTGATTCAATTCTGGAATCTAAGAATGATGACTTTTACGATGTCACCTTTATCAGTAGCTAAATTGCAAGATGCTAAAGTTAGCTTTTAAAAGCTCACTGCAGAAACCTTGTTGAAGTAATACCAATTAAGTTTTGTATTGCGGCATACTATCCAAAAATCAATTATTTGAAATAGTAGAATTGGTAAATGCGGGATACCCATATAACGATTAAACGAGGAACGAAGTATGCTGCATTAAATGACTGTGTCGTTATAAAAACTAGGACGCATACAACCTTTAAATATTTGTTATCAATTGTAAATTAGGTATAATTCGATGGTATTGTCAATCAATTTAATTTGTTGCAAAGAAAAGCCCTCCAGTAATTTAAATTATTGGAGGGCTTGATATTTTTGATAATCTAACGTTTATGCTACTTTGCCCAAGTGGTTTAAAAACTTAGTGTGGCTCACAACAGCTCCGATAAAAGAGGGTTCTGAATTGTAAGGTAATCCAAATTCCAAAGCCGTTTTTTCCACTATTTTTGCTAAGGCAGGTAAATGGATATGTGAAACATGAGGAAATAAGTGGTGTTCAATTTGATAATTTAATCCTCCAACATACCAAGATAATATTTTATTTGAAGGAGCAAAGTTTGCAGTTGTTACCAATTGGTGAAAAGCGAAATCACCTTCTACCTGATCTTTTTCGTCAGGAATTGGAAATTCCGTATCGGGAGTTATATGGCCGGATTGGAATATAAGAGCTAACACCATACCTGCTAAAAAGTGCATTGAAAACCAAGCACCCAGAATATGATACCAAGGTACATCCAAAACATATAAAGGTAAAGCCATAATAATGGCGTAATAGGCTACTTTTCTCACGATTAGGGCAAACATCTGTCCTTTGAAAGTCTTTCCTTGAGATTTTAATAAGCCCATGTCTCTAAAGTGAAACAGCTGTCCAAAGTCTTTTATAGTCGCCCATAAAAAAGTCATTAATCCGTAAAAGAACCAAGCATAGTATGCCTGATATTTGTAAAACGGTTTGCGGGGTTCTTGAGGAGAGAAACGCATGACACCTTTTGGACTGACATCCTCATCAAAACCTGCCACGTTTGTAAAAGAGTGATGCAATACGTTGTGCTGAATTTTCCAATTGGTAGTTGAACCCGAAACAAAACCTAAAGCAATGGCCCCGACGAATTCATTTACTTTTTTATTTTTGGATAAGCTTCCGTGACAAGCATCATGCATAATACTTAATCCACAACCTGCAATTCCAACACCCATTAAAAGCCAAAGACCGTAAAAGCTAAGCATGTTGCCTCCGTAATTATCAGTTATGATGAATAAGAAGGGCACGATATACATTAAAGGCATTACAATTACCTTTATCCAAATGCGATAATCTCCGGTGCGCTCTATTTCGTTGGTTTTGAAATATTCGTTTACTCTTTTTCTAAGAGTAATTCCGAATTCTTTGGTATTATTTGGTTTAAATTTTAGGGATTTGAAAGTTCCTTCAGCCATAATTTAAATTAAGTTGCAATGATAACCCTTACGGGCTAGAATACTATAAGAAATCAATTTTTTTTTCAAGAAATTTTGATGAATTCATTCCATTAAACAATAACATTTGTTCTATGAGTTGGTTGTATTAGCTTTTTTCACACATTTTAATTTTATAATAATCAAAAATAAAATAATGAAACTACAAATTGATGCATCCTTTAAAAAGAGACCTTTATTCAGATAGCAAGCAAATAACCAAGTTCCTAGAATTAACACTATTAACGTTACAACAGCTACTTGTTTATTTAGTTCAAATATTCCAAACTCAGTCGCTCTTCTTTTTCTCTGATTGGTATACTCGTTAGATCTTAATACTTGAGGCATACTTTTTTATTTTAACCGCTAGTTAGCAGCAAATTTGGATAATTTGATAATAAATGGGTATTCCGATTGTAATATTTACCGGAAACGTTACTGCAAGTGCCATGGGTATATACAATCCTGGATTTGCTTTGGGTACAGAAATTCTCATGGCAGCAGGCACTGCGATGTAAGACGCACTTGCTGCTAAAATTGTAATTAATAATCTGTCACCTACAGAGTCTAAAAAAAAGCTGCTAAAAACAGCCATCAGCGATCCATTGAAAAGTGGAGTAATAATGGCAAACAGAATAGGGGAGAGACCATTTTTCCATAAGCCGCTTAATTTTTTTCCACTTGTAATCCCCATATCAAGTAGGAAAACTGCTAAAAATCCTTTAAATAATTCAGTAGTAAAAGGGCGAATACCTTCAGCTTGTTGCTCTGTTGCGATAAAACCAATCACCAAACTTCCAACGATTAACAACACACTTCCGCTTACTAAAGAATGTTTGAGCAGCTTACCTAGTGACATTTCAACTTCTTTATTTTTGCTAAAAATCTTAACCAATAAAACACCCATAATAATCGAAGGTGCTTCCATCATTGCCATAATAGCAATCATATGTCCTCCAAATCCAATGTTGTGGGCTTCTAAAAAAGCAACTGTTGTAACAAAGGTTACTGCACTTACCGAACCATAAGCTGCTGCAACAGCCCCGGCATTCGGTATTCCCAATTTCTTCTTTAAAATAAAGAAAGTAACAACAGGAATGATGATAGCCGATAGTATCCCGGTTAAAACGGCTGTGACTACCGATGTAGATAGCTCACTGTGTGCTAGTTCTTGACCTCCTCTAAATCCAATTGAAAATAAAAGGTAAAGAGATATAAAGCTTGAAGAGGTTTTAGGAATTTCCAAATCACTCTTAAGAAAAACGGCCAATATTCCAAGCACAAAGAAAAGGAGCGCAGGGTTAGTTAAGTTCTCAATTAATAGACTTAAGTCCATGCTTGTTTATCAGATTGCTGATTTACTTTTTCAGTATTTTTTGCGGGAACCAATTGTATGTCGATTGAACAGTTAATTAACATTTCTTGGTTTTCGTCGTCACTATTGCGCAGAAAAGCTTCTAGTTGGGCTTTATTTTGTCTTAATTCTTCGATTCTACTTTCTAGAAATGGAGATTGAATACCTTGGCGTTCTTCTAACTTAAAAATTTGCTTTTTCAAGAAGTTAACTTTGTCCGCTATCAATTGATTTAGGATCGACTCTCCTTCATTCAACTCATAGGTGTTTCTTATAAGTTGAAGTGATAAATATTGATTTTCCATTTTCTTTATTTTAAATTCAAGGTAAATTTCTGTTGCTTTATTTGATTACGAAAATTTATATTTATTATGTTTGTCATAAAATTATCTTATGAATTATACATTGAATCAATTGCGCATTTTTTTAAAGGTGGTGCAACAGAGAAGTATTACGAAAGCCTCTGAAGAGTTGCATTTAACGCAGCCCGCAGTTTCAATACAAATCAAAAATTTTCAAGAACAGTTCGATATTCCATTGTTGGAAAAAATTGGAAGAAAAATACATGTAACCAATTTTGGAAATGAGGTAGCGAAATCTTGTGAAGTAATTTTGGAAGAAATAGAACGAGTCGAAATTCGTAAAATGGCATATTTAGGTCATGTCACAGGCACGTTGAGAGTTTCTGTAGTGTCTACCGGAAAGTACGTTATGCCCTATTTCTTTTCAGAATTTATGGAGAAGTATCCTGGAATACAATTAAATATGGATGTTACCAATAAAGCAAAGGTTATTCAAAGTATTGAGCGCAACGAAGTAGATTTTGCTTTAGTTTCAATTTTACCGAAAGGATTTGCAATTGAACAAAGTACCTTAATGCACAACAAGCTTTATTTGGTTGCCAAAAAAGATAAGTTGAGAGATAAACAGATTACATCTCCTAAAGATTTGGAGAAGTTGACTTTATTATTTCGTGAAAACGGTTCTGCAACGAGAACAGCAATGGAGGCGTACCTAAAGAAATATAAGGTTCAGCCAAGTCAAAATATGGAGCTAACCTCTAACGAAGCAATTAAACAAGCTGTTTTAGCAGGACTAGGTTGTTCTATTATGCCGCTAATTGGAATTGGAAATGAACTAATGAGGGGGGATTTGGAAATTGTTGAAATGAAAGGCTTGCCTATGGTCAGTGATTGGAATTTGATTTGGTTAAAGAGTAAATCCTTATCACCTGCTGCGGAAGCCTACATCAAATATATTGAAGAGAAAAAGGAAGCAATCATAGAAACTCATTTCGCTTGGTACACTAAATTTTAAGCAAAAAAATCCCTCTCGATTCATCGAGAGGGATTTTTTAAATCAATAAATTGATTTTTATTTTTTGTACTCAAAAGACATAAAACCTGTTGATGTACCATTGGTGTTAGTTGCATCAGTAGCGTTTAATTCTGTAATCTTCACGGCCATAACATCAGAACCTACCATGAAAAGGTAAACGTTTCCGACTACAGCAATATCTGCTTTATCAGCGTCAGCAGTACCTGCATTGTATGAGGCAGTAGCGCTAGTAATTGTAGCATTGTCATAATCGAACATAGAATCAGCAATGACGAAGTTTGTATTCGTTCTTGTGTCTCCTACCTTGAAAGCACCGTCCATTGCTGAACTTACAGCTGTAGTGTTAATTATATCAGCCGTCATCTCATTCACGTCGTTATTTGATGTAATTGCCGAGTCTAATTTTAAATTCCAGCTTCCTCTGGCGGAACTATTAATGTGCCATATTTTTCCAGTCTTAGTTTCGTTAAATGGAACAGTAGGACTTTCAACAACCAAGTCAAAAGATCTTGTAGTTGCCGTTCCGTCCTTATCAGTTACTGTAATAGTGTACGTTGTAATTCCAACAGAACTTGTAATGTTCGTAAATACTCCTGTTACATTAAATATTTCATCGTCATCATTTTTGATGGTCACATCTGCATTTGAAGTAAAATCATACACTTCTGTTGCAGAGTTAAATTCGAAAGAAGTACCTGAAGCCAATGCATTCACCCCATTCTGATCAATTCTAATTACGTCTAAATCTCGTTCAGTTGTCACTTTGTTAGCCGTAATGGCAATTGTTATTGACGCATTTGGATCAACAGTGTATGTTGACTGGTCTGCGGCACCATTTACAGAAATATTTAAAGAAGGAGAAGCGGCAGCCGTTGCAGGCTGAGTTTCATCATCACCACCACATGACGACATGACCATTACTAGACCTAAAATAATAGGTAAATATTTGAAAATTTTTTTCATAGTTTGTGTATTTTAATTTACGCAAAATTGTCCTTTTTTTTTAAAATAAAAAAGTTGTTATGAATATATATATATATATAGCTCTAAAACTCTTTTATTTCAATGTATTACCGTTTTGTTTTTTATTTTTAGTCTGTGAGATTTAAAGAAAGGCTTCAGAGCTCTAATGGTGCGAGCTAAAAGGTGGTTGTTGAGAAGGGGATATTACCAGACTGAGTTGGCTTGGAAAAATGCCGTTTTTTGCGAACAGAAATTGGTAATTGAGTTATAAAAATTCTCTAACGGTAACTTCGGCCTCACTTAGTATCTTTCTTGCGATTTTCTAATTTGAGTTTGAAACGTATCTCCTAGCCATCAAATCTCTAATTTCTCCTACCAGTGCTTCTTCTTAAGCAAGAGCAGCAGCAAAAGCAGCAGGTGCAGTTTCTTCTTTCTTTCACATTCTCTCTTTCATTTTGCTGTATTGCTTTACCAACATAAGAAGTGGAAATGCAACACTTATAAAAGCAATTATCGTATTGATAAATAGGGCATAAAAATAGCTACTTGAGCAACAGCATCTCCGTCGCATTAAACGTTTACAGCTGCAACTTCTATGATAACAGATTTCGTTTCTGATAAATTTACCCTTTCTAATTTGTTGCCTTTTTACCGTGTTCGGGAATTGCAGCTTTACACAACATTTTCAGGGTCGAAGCATTAAGCAATGGCATTTTACCTTCGCAGCAAAACTGTTAGTGTTATTTTAGGCAATGAATCGTGCCATTCACCTTTTTTAGAGAACCTTGTTAGTTCTATCGTTTTGTGCTCTGTTTTTTTGCATTAACATTGTTGGGTAAAATACATCACATTTTTTCTTTTTGAAGTATGATTTAGGGTATAAGCAAGAACCAAAAGCAGAATCATAGACTGGAATTTAGTGCAAAAAGTGGATATCTGTGAAACTGTTCATGCAAAGCGTAATCTTTCATCAAGCGTCTTGACCTGCATGAGTAGGCTAGTAGAAGTGCTGTCATATTACTGTCGTACAATTGTCGCAGCCACTTCGTAGCGCTATCTGTAACGAAGAAAAGTTAAATCCTAGTTTTGCCCCGCAACTAATTTTAAAGCGTAAAAATAATGAGCCAGCCAGCCACCATTAGTGTAAGAGATATTAAAGAAATGAGATTGGAACGCCATTGGTCACAAGATCAATTGGCAGAAATGAGTGGATTAAGCATACGAACCATTCAACGGATAGAGAACGGAGAGAATGCAGGGTTAGAGTCGCTGAAAGCGTTGGCAGCTGTTTTTGAAATCAACATTGCAGATTCAGATAAGAACAAAGAAATGGAACAAGTTAGAGAAGAAGAGGCCTACGCACAAAAAGTAAAAGGGTTTTATAAACTACTTGCGATTGCCGTCATGAGTTTAATCGTTCCGGTAATTCTAGCTGTAAACGATACGGCAAATTGGAGCACTCTAGGGTGGATTTTTATTTCTTGGGTTGTAATTTTATCCGTTTACTCTCTGAACATGTTTGACTTTTTTGGCGAGGAGTGGAAAAGTAAATTAATTAACCGCAAGTTTAAGAAGAAGTAAGGCTGCTTAAAGTGGTATCAATTTTTCATCCAAAAGTTAAAAGACTGCCTGTATTACTCAGGTGTTTTTAGTTTCTTAAATTTTGCAACCGGAGATCTGCAAAAGGTCTTATCGCAATTTATGCAGCTTTTAGCCGGGATTTTATAAGCTGTTTTATCTCTTTTTGGGGCTGCATTTTTTAGTATTTCAACTCTTGCTATATGGACGGAACACCAAGTCTTATATTCAAAGAATTTTGCATTAAAAGTTTATTGAGAAACTTACATTAACTTTAATCTTATGCAAAAGGAACTATAAGCACAGCAATTTTGATTGACAATAATTTGTGTTGAGACACTCCCTAAAAAAGCACAGTAAAAATCGAGGTTATTGTGGCATGCGATTATTAAATCAATATTTAATCTTTGAGACTCTTCTGATATCTTTTCAATAGTCGCTCCCTGAGCAAGGAGTCCTTCTGCTTCAACTCTTTTTTTTGAAGGGCATCAGCGCAATCTTGAGGTAACTTGTTTTCTTTTTTAAGCTCTGTTTCCCGACTACCTCTTATGCTCTGCAGTCCTACTTCACAATCAACAAAATATAAAAATTACCAAAAAGTGCGATTAAGATCAGCGATTCAATTATAGTGCGATTTACAAAGACATTTATTTTTTAGGCATTAAATTTTTCGATGATTAAGCTAGAAATGAATGAACCGAACAAGAAGATGTATAAAAAATTGATGATTCCAATTCATAAATTAAAATTGGCATTATTGTAAATGAAAAGTGCAAAATGATTTGTCACATTTGTTGCCTAAAGGCGAAAAGCCGTTAGCATTCCTCATTCTTAATACAAAAAACAAAACAATGGCAATTTGTAGCTTGTGTTTTACGCCTCTGGTTTTGCCATGGTGTCTTAGCATATACATTGAAATAACTTGCTATGGTAACTACTAAGTTAGACACAACAATCAATTCTGAGATGCTGTTTTTTATACGGTGTGATACTACATATTACTGGATAAAGTGTTAATATAAAACGATCCTTAACATGAAATAAAGTTGGGTAGGTGCAAAAAAAAGCTCCAAGCGAATCTGCTTGGAGCTTTATCTAGTATTGTTTTTTAACTTATATCCTTACTTGGCCATTGCCTAAGACGTGATACTTGTTGGTAACCAATTGCTTTAAGCCTAATGGCCCTCTGTGGTGTAATTTATCTGTACTAATTGCTAGTTCAGCACCAACACCCATTTGGCCACCATCTGTAAATCGAGTGGAAGCATTGTGATATACAGCCGCGCTATCAACTTGCTCCATAAACGTGGAAGCGTCTTCGGTGTTTTCTGTTAAAATAATATTGGAGTGGCCTCCCGAGTAGGTGTTAATAAAGTCGATGGCATGGTCTAAACCATCTACCGTTCCCATAGCCGCTTTTTTAGCTAAAAACTCCTCTCTCCAAACGCTTTGATCATTGATTCCTGTTGTCGTATCCAACACCTCAAGCAAATCAGCACTTGCCATCAAATGAATCTCATATTTGCTTAATTCTAATTCTATTTTTCTGGCAACTTCATTAAATTGAGGGTGATTTACATCAATAAGAATTTTGTCCAATGCATTGCAACCTGAGATTTTGTCCGTTTTTGCATTCACAATCACCGGAATTACTTTTTCGGTGTCAGCATCAGGAGCTACGTAAGCAAAGTTGTTTCCCCGTCCACTGACTAAAACGGCACATTTGGCATGCTCTTTTACAAAATTAATAAGGCGTTCACCACCTCTTGGGACAATTAAATCAAGCGATTGATTTGGATTTCTTAAAAAAGCTTGTGTTGCCTCGCGATTCATCTTTAAGTATTGAATCCAGTCTTTTTCCAAACCATTTGCTTCTAATGCCCTGTGCCAGCATTTTACTAATTCTTCATTGCTATTATGTGCTTCTTTTCCTCCTTTCAACAATATTTTGTTGTTGGCTTTAAAGGCTAAAACAGCAGCTTCAATTGTCACGTCTGGTCTAGACTCATAAATTATCATGATGGTGCCAAAGGGTGCGGTTTTGTTGGTAATGTTTAAGCCATTTGCAAGGGTGTCTTCACTAATGGTAGTCCCTACAGGGTCTTCTTGTGCTCTTACCTCTTTTACTGCACGAATCATGTCTTGAACTTTGGTTTGATCCACTACGAGTCGATCATATAAGGCTTGGTCATCTCCGCTAAAAGCTTCTAAGTCTTTTTTGTTTGCTTCAATAATTGATGCACTGTTTTTTTCCAATT
>Ga0307998_1001887_pt1 | contig 11007 bp, 10 predicted proteins | sample Davwhametageno37_FD_203147 | JGI IMG/M metagenome (GOLD analysis project Ga0307998, IMG submission 203147) | Marine microbial communities from Davis Island wharf, Antarctic Ocean - #37 | ecosystem: Environmental > Aquatic > Marine > Unclassified | place: Antarctic Ocean: Davis Island wharf...
CATCTTTCATCCTCATTAACTCCTTCTCCAATTGTATAACTATCTCCAAGCGCTAAAAAACTAAAGGGATTTTTATTTGTAATATCTAAATTACTTTCTGCATCCTGATCGAGAGTTAATTCATTTAGATTTAAGTTTTCATCATCATTATTAATAGAAAAACCACAACCATTAATAAGAGTTGAAAAAAGAAATACTTTAAATATTATTCTAAATCTCATAGTAAGATATATAAAACTGTATGTTTTAATTGATTCTTTATTTTAATGAATCAACAGCACTATTAATGTTTGAAGATAATAACTACCTGAACCACTTTTGATGATCATTGGGAGAATATAATCAAAACACCTTTGTATCAATTACAGCAATCCCTGCTGAAGTCTATATATTTATAGGATGGACTGGTAATTCAAATCCAACAGAAGTAATTAGTACCCCAATCATGAACTTAGGTTCCAAGGATAATAATAATATTTTTTATATATTCTGTATCAATAAGCTACAAATAGTTATAAGTGCAGGTGGGACCACCAGTAAAAACCGTAATATTTTTATAAATAAGGCGTTGCGGTTTTTTTATTGCTTAATTGGCAACATATTGGCAACAAACTTCATGGTTATTGTTCGCTCAATTACATAAAAAGCCTAAAATGTCAAGCCTAAAAGTTTCAATATTAACCCCACCTTCTCAATTTAAATCCATTTTCCTTTTGGGGATGTGCTGCTGAAACGGGTATATTATCAAACCAACCCTTCTCTCTAAGGCCAAAATTAGCTAAGTTGAAATGGATGAGTTAAAAGACTTGCTTTTGTTTGTTGAGTAACGGTTGCTTTTAAACCCCTAGTCTTAAATATAGGGTCTAAAGGATTGTATTAAGCTTCATATGAGGATTAATACTTTATTGAGCCAAATCTAAATCTGTCATCGGCCAGCTCCATAAGCTGAATCCATGAGCGCTTTATAAGCGTTTACATCGCCCTTCTTAGCCTTATGAAAAGAGCTAATATTATCACATCTTCATTGCTTAAAAACTCTTTAATGCCTGTTAATGGGTTGACTTCTTCTTGAAGGTAGGATAAGTATATTCGAGCTATTGTCTTTCGATTCAATGAACCTTTTTTTCGTCCAGTTGGATTGCCAGATTGACCTTTTTCAAACCTGTTATTTATTATATCTTCTTTTGCTATTTTGTGCTGTTATTGTGCTGTTATTGTGCTGTATTTTTAACTAAATAAGTATTCAAGACTTACCAAGTATTCATTCTTATAAAGGTCAAATCTAATAGCTCCCTAAGTTGCGTTTGTAATAAATCTAGGCATGATATGTACCTCCTCTGCTAGGTCTTGTAATGCAGTAATAACCTTGTTTCCTTTTACTAGTTTTAGGTTTTATTTATCGTTTATAGCCAATACTTTGAAATCGCTTCTTAAAGGCGCATAGCCAGGTGAGCCTAATATCAACTATATTTTTATAGTCTAGTGTTACTCCCAAATGGGTTTGATTACTTCCGTCAGAATTTAATCGAGCATTAAAGAATGGGTTTATACTCGTTTCACAAGCTTATTTCGTTTTTTGAATAGTTAAAGAGATAAGTCCTATAGAAATAATACTTGCAGCTATCATGAGTATAAAGTATCCTTGCCACTCATAATTATCAATTACATAACCCGAAAGTATATTTGCGAGTATTGATGTTCCTAAAAAGTAACCAAATAGTCCGGTTAACCCAGCTGCGGTTCCTGCAGCTTCTTTTTTTACTAAATCTAATGCATGGACTCCTATTAGCATCACAGGGCCATAAATTAAAAACCCAATAGCTATTAGGCATATATAGTCTGTTATTGGGTTTCCAACAGGGTTTTTCCAATAGACAAAAATAGCAAAAACAATTAATACCATATAAATAATACTTACTGGTGCTCGTCGTCCTTTAAAAACTTTATCGCTTAACCAGCCACAAATTAAAGTACCGGGAATTGCTGCAATTTCGAACCATGAGTATGCCCAAGCACTTGCTTCTTCTGTAAAACCTTTTATTTCTATAAGATAGGTTGGTGCCCAATCTTGTATTCCGTAACGAACCATATAAACAAAAGCATTTGCAATAGCTATGAACCATAATAACTTATTTGGTAAAATATGCTTGGTAAAAATTTCCATTGCAGTAACCCCTTTTTCATCTTCTTCTTTAGTCTTTTCTGCATAATCTTTTGGGTAGTCGTTTTTCCATTTTTCAATGGAAGGTAAGCCAACAGATTTTGGACGATCATGTAATAAAATAAAAATGATAATTGCCACTACAATTGCAATCATTCCAGGGAAATAAAATTTGGCATGCCAATCTGCAAACAGTTCAGCTCCAAAAAAGGCTAATATTGGCATTATTGCGCCTCCAACATTATGAGCAACATTCCAAACAGCCATTTTTGTGCCACGTTCGGTTAGAGAAAACCAATGCACCATTGTTCGTCCACAAGGTGGCCAACCCATGCCTTGAAACCAACCGTTAAGAAAAAGGAGTATAGACATTATAAGAATAGAACTTGTTGCAAAAGGCATTACACCCATAATAATCATGATTATTGCTGACAATAGCAGGCCTATAGGCATAAAGAATTTTACATTACTCCTATCAGATACATTGCCCATAAGAAATTTACTCAAACCATAAGAGATGGATAAAAATGATAAAGCAAATCCTAATTCTGTTTTTGTAAAGCCTTCCTTAATTAAATCGGGCATCGCTATTGCAAAATTCTTACGGATTAAATAATATCCCGCATATCCTACAAAAATCCCAATAAACACTTGCCAGCGCATTTTATTATACTTTTTATCAATAGCTATTTCTGCTATTTGAGGCTTGCTTGGTGGTGCTTTTAAAAATTTAAACATGTATTTTAATTTTAAAAATATCAAATCCAGTTAATGTTTTTGAAAATACTTAAGTCACAATATAAAATTAGAGATTGAAGCTTTGTATGTGTAAAATATTTTACAGACTAACTTTATGATAAAATTTTTTGTAAAATAAGACATGAAGAGACTACTAAAGTTAATAAAGCGATTTTTTTTAATTTTTTCGTTTACTTAATATTTATTATTGGTGGATTAATCGTTAAACTACAAGCGCAATCTGAAATTAATGAAGCTGCTATAATTAGAGATGAAGCCAAGATAGCTAAAGATAGAAATGGAAGGAAAATTGAATAATTCTTTATGCAAGTTCTGATATTAACACCCCTGTAATTATAAATATATATGGTTCAGGACTTAATGGAAAGTTTGAGAAGGCTGTAAATAAATTTGATTGTGAGGACGTAGTTGTTCGTAGCATTTCTATTTCACTACTAGGTGTGGATATACAGACATTAAAATAGGACGAAAAGTAGTTGAACGGTCCACTCGAAAACGTTCAAGCCATATTAGGTGCAGAATATGTTGGGACTTTTATGATGACAGGTAATTCCCAAGGGAATCCTCATACAATAGCAGCTGCTTATCGTTTTGGGTACAGAGTCACAGGCATAGGTTAAATGCTCCTTTACTGCCTAACGAATTAACTGAGGAAATTGAAGCTTGGTTAGCCCAATATTATCAAAAAAAAAGAGTCTTTGCTAATTTCAAAATCAACAATATTGGGTACAACCACATTACATTTAATAGTAGCCATTACCATAAAACAGAAAATAGTATGGTAAAAGCTCTATTAGATGATCAAAATAAATAATAATTAACTTTAGTGGCGTTTTCATTTAAACCACAGGTATATCCTCTTTAGTAAGTCCTGGAGTTTATAAATAAAAACCCCACTAAAGTTACAAACTAAAGTAAGGGTTACAAAGAGTCTTTGCCACTTGACCTTCATTTACAAGATTTAAAAACAGTTTTTAGATATTGGAACAAATTAAATCACCTTAGATTGTCTAAAAGCAATTTATTTATTTTTACTTTTAAATAAAAAAATGAAAAACATTTTAATAATTACTTGTTTAACATTTTCAATCTATTGTTTTTCTCAGAAATTTGATGAAAATGATTTTTTAAATGGTGAGTGGTGTAATAAAGAAAAATTCTCTTGTTTTAATTTAATTTCTGAGGGTGGACTGTTGGTTTATGAAATTACGGACGGAGGCTATACTGCTGGAGTGGAAATTTTAAATTATGATGATAATGCTAAAAAAATATACTGGAGAATAATTGGAACAAATAAAGATACTCAGTATTTTGAGATTTTAAAAAACAATAAAGTAAATCACTTTGATGGACAAAAAACAATAGTTCGCTTCCGCTCTTCTGACAAAATAAATAAATCTTGAATTTATAGTGTTTTGTAAACTTGCTTCTAGAAAACTAAACATATAAACCCACTAGGCAGACACTAGAGGGTTACAAAGTCAATCGAAAGAAAACAAGCTTTTAAAACAGTTTTGCATATCACCCTAGCTATTCTACTCTGTAAACTTTTCTATAGATATGGTTTTTATCATCCACAGGGAAGTTTGTAGCCATATCTGAATCCCAAAAAGATTCGATGAGTGCTTGATGTTCTAGACTCACATCATGTATCATTTCATCATGTTTATCGCTAGTATATTGACTAATCATAAAATACCGATACATTTTAGCTGTATCAGCTTCTTTAAGCATTCAATTTATTTTTTCATTAAAACCCAAAAAATCTTGAACTAGTTCATCAGGTACATCAATTTAATGGACACTCATCCATTATTGATTTGAGCCAAAACAAAAAAGGTAAGAATAAATAGTAAAATTATTAATGTGCTTTTTTTAAAATAAATATATTCAGATTTAAATACAAGATAATAAAAACCCCCACCCGAGCGACAAGCTAAAGTGAGGGCTAAAAAGAGTTGTTACCATTTGACCTTCATTTATTAAATAACGTCAATATACAATTACTCAATTTTAGTGTAATTACATTTAATTTTAAGGCATATCATCGTTCAAGTATTTTTTCTTGTTATTTAAATGTCAGGTACGATACAAGTTCTTTTTTTTATTTAAATAATTATAATTAGCCTTTTAGAAGATTTTAAATTTGGAATTATGAAACAGCCTCTTTTAAGGAAAAAAATTATTGAATTAAAAAAATAAAAAGGGTTAACTCAAGAAGACTTAGTTGAAGAATATAATATTACTGTTCGAACAATTCAAAGAATTGAAGCAGGAGAAACCACCCAAAGAATCTATATAATAAAGATAATACTGAATGTTTTGGGTTTAGATTATGAAAAAGTGTTTGAAAAGGAATATGAAGAAGGAATGTTTGATAACATACTGAGATTCTTCCCAAGTAATCTGAAGTAGGTGTTAAAGATTTCATTTATAGCTGGAATAGTATACTTTGTTTTGAAGAAACAGCGTATTCTATAACATTTTTGTTCGATTTATCTTCTGAGACTAATTGGTCTGATTTACGAATGAACATTTTTGAAAGTTATCCCAGTTATGCTATTTATCTTCTTATAAAAATCATATCAGTGATATCATTTACTTTTTTTATGCGAGGATTTGTATTGGTGGGAAGTTATTACAAAAATTATTTAGTCGAGCTTATGACTTTTTTGACGATAATTATGCATATCATTTTTGAAATCTCAGAAATGTTATCTATTAATTTTTACGATAGTTTAGGGTATTTTATTTTATGTCTGAAGCTTTAACTTTTGGAATTATCATGATTTTTTTCGGAACACGAATATTAAGGTTAAAATCACCTTTAGGAAACTTGCCTAAAGTAACTTGTGTTTTAGAAATTATAATAGGAATTTTCTTTGCAACTGTTTTTCTGTCTGGATTTGGTTTAATTATTTAATATCCTTAGAGCTGTTAAAATATTATTACTCTATAAGGTGATCTCTAAAATTAAATCTTAGTAAAAATAGAACTAAACCACCGAAAGCAAATACATCAGTGAGGGCTATAAAGAGTCATTACCACTTGACTTTTATTTAATCAATAACGTCAATATCCAATTGCTTAAATATGGAGGTTTCTCCTTCTGTTAATTCTTTGCTCTGTTTAATTGCTTCGTATGCTGAGTCTATTAAAGCCAAGAGTACTATGACTAAGGCCTGGTTTCAGATTTAAGATTGAGATCCTTGAAGGTAGAGGTTTACCCCCTCCAGCTATATTTAGATCACCAAACAAAAGGAGGTGATCACAACTCATCTAATCTCAATAAAATCATGGGTTAGCGCTGTGGTTTACTAACAAAATCTTAATGAGGATGATGTGCCATTAAATTAATCTTAAAACACTCAAAATAAGTCAAAATAACTTTTATGAAATTTGAATTACTGAAGAGGATATACTTGTGGGTTTTAAAAAAACTAAAAAAAAGAAGCGTAGAAATCTACTCTTAAACCCCTCTAATAAATACCAAATCGTTTTCCTTTTTGGTGGTTTTGTATAATATGGCAGTATTACCTAACACCCCTAATCAAGTTAGATAAAATATAGAAGTAAATAATAAGATTAATAAGATGTAAAACCCTATGATTCAACCTACCCCAATTTTTATTTCTTTTACTAATGAAATAATTTGTCCTTCCTATAGCATAAGCCCCAAGAGTTAAATAAAGACTAATTAGTAATTCATTTAAACCATAATCTTCCATACATTTAATATGAAAGTTTACCCGTGTAAAGATTGATGGCAACCATTACAGCGTTAATAATAATCCCAAATATCCTACCCACCACACTATTCTTTTCCCAAAATTCTTTTAGTTTTCCCATTTTCCAAAACTACAAAAACATATTCAATTGAATTTACCCAACACACCCAATAAATCTTTTACACTTTACACTTAGAGAATCAAAAATCGCAGAACTTACTGAAGATTGTGTGCCTATGGTTTAAATGAAAACACCACTAAAGTTAATTAGTGATGTGTTTTTAATGATAGTAAATCAGATTGGTTTATCTAACAGACCAATCGGTATAATACGAGGATGTCCAGAAGAATATTATGAGTGTTTAAAAACAGAAAAAATCTGAGAAAACTGCATTCATTCAATATTTATATAACTAAAAGTGACGTTTAATGTTTCATTAGCCCTAATGGACTCAGCTTGCGGAGGAGTCAAACAGAATGTAGAAATAACAGAAAGAGAAACACCGATATTTAAGCAATTAGATATTGACGTTATTAGGTAAATAAAGATCAAGTGGTATTGACGCTTTTTAGCCTTCACTTTAGCTTGTTGCTTGCAGGTTTTTCTTAATGACTAGTTACCTAGTAAAAAAAATTAAGACAAACAGTTTTATTGTTAAACTATTCTTGTGTTATGATACCCATATCTAAATATTCTTTAAATTCCATTAATTTCTTTTTAGCATCTTCTTTATTAAACATGTAATCCGAAACAACTGGTCTTAACATCTACAACTTGACTCATTTTGATTTAATAAAAAAGTAATTTTAGTTTGATACTTGTTATATAACCCTTAAAAACATTGATATCATTGGGTTAAACTTCTTTTCCTAATCTAACCAGATCACTTTATCTTCAATTGGTCCAGGAGTTCTTGTATTAATTTCTTTGTCGTAATTACCCATATAAAATATACCAAGACACTTTTCTCTTTTATTTAGAGCTGTAAATTCATGAATAGAATCAATTATTTTTGGAGAACTCCAGTAAGAACCAATATCAAGGCTTGTACACATCAACCACATGTTTTGAACTGACATGGATACTGATGCAATTTCCTCCCATTCTGGAATTGACTCTATTGGGTCTCGTTGCATACATATTAAAATCACTACTGAAGATTTTTTTGTTTTTTCTATTACACGATCGTATTTGAATTTAGAAAACTTTGAACTATTATTTTTATATTTTTCAGCTAAAAACTTTCCAAGATTATTTTTTGATTTCCCTTTTAAAACTTTAAACCTCCAGGGTTCTGTTTTTCTATGGGTGGGAGCCCAGTTTGCAGCTTCAAGAATTAACTTGATCTGCTCATCATTTACAGGAATATCATTATATTGACTCGGCATAATAGAACGGCGAGATTTAATTGTGTTTAATAATTTCATTTTTCAATTGATTTATGATAAATTCTAAGCGTAATATTACGCAGCGAAATAAACAATAATAGAATTAATAATAAAGTTAAATATTGTATAGTTTCCCATTCAAAAGAATCGAAAATTTTTATTGGCTTTTATTTTTATTGGCTGAAATAAAACTTTGAATAAAAGTAATCATTGCCCATAATGAAGTTAAAACCATTACAGATACTCTTATCATTCCAGTAATATTTCCTCTTTCTAAAGTTCCTAAAAAAGGTCTTACTAATCCAATTATTATTAATAATGTTAATATTACTGCTATGTGAGCGATAATTTTATTTTCCTTTTTAACTCCACCATTAATTATTAGTAAAATAACACCAACAATTACAGGTATAAGTGCCGTAATTGGTCTTGAGTCAGACTCAAAATACCCCCACAACCCCATCGATACTAAAAATAAAGAATTTATTAAACTTACAGTATGTGCTTTCATTTGTCTAAAATTTCAATAAAGGTAATACACCTTTAGAAAAATGACCCCCATTAACCTATTTTTAAATTATAATATAGATTAAAGACTTGCTTTTGTTTATTAATTAATTCTCAAGTACAAATATTATATTTTTAAGCCCCATTATTAAGTTTTGAGGGTTTATTATGTTTTATTTTTTTTAATTATCATTGAGAACTGTGATAATTAAAAAAATAACTACCCCTAACATAGAAGAAGTCGAACAACTTAGACAATAATTAATTCATATAACCCTAACATCCACATAAATCCAAAAAATATACTGATAATAACAAGTATGGTGCTTCTATCTAGCTTTTTCATATTTTCTAATTTATTAATATAATATCCAAAACTATTTTTAAGCTTGTTAATAAGGTCTAGTGGTATTGATTTTTTGTAGCCCTAACTTTTGCTGTTACTTTCGGTGGGTTTTTTTTCTATTTCTAAAAGCACCTGAACTTACTGAAAAGGATATGCCTGTTAATGAACTATAACTGTTATTTGAATCTTAGTTGCAGCGGTCCCTGCGACATATGAAACGTTATACGATATTGTTTATGTTCCTGACGTAGATGTATCAACTTAATCCGAAGTTGTTATAGCTGATATTAAATTCCCATTAAAATTATCTAAAGCCTTTGTTCCTATATCTTTGAGGTATGGCCTAAATTCAGATTAATGGTTGAAGAACCTGTAAGTGTAATCACAGGAGCTGTGGCTTCTGCTGCTGCACTTAAAATAACTATTTGTTGAACTAATTCACAACTATCAAACTATTAATAGCAGGCATAATTTTTTGAACCCACAAACCATACATTTTTCCACTAGGGTGCAAGCCATCATTCGTCACAAGTGAATCATCCATTGGAGAGATTCTTGAAATACCCGTAATATTGATGAATTTGATATTATTCGTATTGCAAATACGTCTTAAAGTTTTATTAAATAGATCGATTTCATTTGAAATTTTATTTTGATCAAAATTGATGCCAAAAGGCGTACTTCCCCAATCTGGAATTGAAACAACAAAAACTCGTGCATTCCTAAGAGAATCTAATACTCTGATTTTACTAATCAATTCAGTAAATTTTTCTTTAAATTGGTTTGGACTGTCTCCTCTAAATTGATCATTAACTCCTATTTGAATTGAAATTAAATTAAATTCTTTCTCCATTATTGTGTTCTCAACCAATAAAGATAATTCACCAGTTGTTATTCCGCCTTTTGCAATTACTTTAGAGTAAACTTCTTCACTTTTATTTTTTGAGATCAATTCAGATAATTGATAAGGCCAACTTTCACTTATCTCTAAACCTGAACCAATTGTATAACTATCTCCAAGAGCTAAATATCTTATCTGATTTAAACTAGCATCAATTCCCTCACTAAAAGTAAATGTGAGAGTGTCCTGAGTTACTTGAACTTCAGCAGGCTCTTCTCTAGTAACTGTATTTAAAGAAATGGATTCAACATCCTCATCTGAACAAGAAATAAGTGGAATAATCAGCAAAACAATAAGTAGTTTTTTCAAGTCAGATAAATTTATTGTTATCAAGCTACAAATATATAAAAACCTATAATATTTTGACTCCCTGTTATTCTGAGTTTAATGGAGGATATGTCTGTGTTTAAAAGAAAACGCCTCTAAAGTTAATTAGTGACGTGTTTTTAATTATGGTAAATCAGATTTATTTATCTAACAGACCAATCGGAATTGTACGAGGAAGTCCAGCAAAAAACAAAAAAGATAAAAGGATTCTACTAATTAAAAACGAACTAGGTACTGGAACAAAATACAATGCATTAACCAAGAAAGAACAAAGGAAACGATTAGATACACTAGCAGTAGATGTATTAAAAGTGGTTAAATCATACGCGCAGTTCCAAAGTAGATTTAGATGGATTAAGGTAATTGATGCAATTCAAAAGGGTAATCATTCGCTTATATCGATGTCAAAGGATAAATATAGCGGACGTATCTACCACACATTCACACTAACAGCAAGGAATATAAGACCGTTTATGAAATTGAATAATCAAACAATGGTTGAGTTCGATGGAGCAAATGCGCAATGGATGTGTTTTATAAAACTATGCAACATATTATGTCAGACTTCTTTTTATAGTAAAATAATAGAGGATTATGGCATAATAAACACAACAACACAACACAAAGAGACAGGTCAGTATTTAAGTACGTTGCATAGTTTCTTCCAGGACAAGGAAAAACAACTGGAGCAAGAGCTATACAAATTGAGTGCATATCTAGGCACGAACAAGCTGCGACAAATGGTTGTGGATGCAGAATCCAAAAGAGGCAACACAATAACAGACAAGCAAGCAAAGACAGCGCTTATAGCGAACGTATTGTTTGGAAACATAAACCTCAAAGGGTACAATGAATTTAAATCAGTCCAGGCGTTTAGAAATGAATTTCC
>Ga0307998_1001888_pt1 | contig 11007 bp, 8 predicted proteins | sample Davwhametageno37_FD_203147 | JGI IMG/M metagenome (GOLD analysis project Ga0307998, IMG submission 203147) | Marine microbial communities from Davis Island wharf, Antarctic Ocean - #37 | ecosystem: Environmental > Aquatic > Marine > Unclassified | place: Antarctic Ocean: Davis Island wharf...
ACCTTAAAGTTCCAGGTGAGTCAATCTCTAAAACAATAGACTATCTTGAAAAAAACAATCTTGGAACAAAGAAAACTAACTATAGATTAAAAGATTGGGGTATATCAAGACAGAGGTACTGGGGTTGTCCAATACCAATTGCTTATGACGAAAATGATAACCCTATTAAAATTCCAAAAAACTTATTACCTGTAAGATTGCCTGAAATTGAAAAATTAACGCACAAAGGTAATCCTTTAGATACTGAGGAAGAATGGAAATATTTTACTTTAGATGGAAAAAAATATCGAAGAGAAACTGATACTTTAGACACTTTTGTGGATTCCTCTTGGTATTTTTTAAGGTTTTGTTCAGCAGATAATTTAGATCGTGGATTCACCCAAGAAGAGATTGATTATTGGATGCCAGTTGATCAGTATATTGGTGGGGTTGAGCATGCTATTTTACACCTATTATACTCTAGATTTTTTATGCAAGCTCTTTCTTTTCAAAACGAAAAATTTAAACTTAAAGAACCTTTTGATGGATTGTTTACTCAAGGAATGGTGTGCCATGAAACATACAAAGATCAAGATAATAATTGGCTAAGCCCTGATGAAGTTTTTTCTAATGATGGAAAAAAGTTTTTTAATAAAGAAAATAAAAAAAAGGAAGTAATTGTTGGACCAACAGAATCTATGTCAAAATCCAAAAAAAACACTATAGATCCTGAAAATATTATTAAAGATTATGGTGCTGATTCTGTCAGACTTTTTATACTTTCTGACAGTCCACCTGAAAAAGATGTGCAATGGTCTGATCAGGGTATGCTGGCTTCTTTCAAATTTGTACAAAAATTATGGATGTTGCATTCAAAAATCTTGAAAAAAATTGAACTAGATGAAGATACTTCTGAAAAAGACGAATTATCAAATTTTACAAATCAGTTAATTAATAAGATTACACAAAACCTAGAAAAATTTCACTACAATGTAATAGTTGCTAATCTTTATGAAATGTATAATTTTTTTATAAAAGAGATAGATCGACCTATAAAAAAAGTTACTTTAATTAATAATTATACAAAGATACTTATTTTAATGTGTCCACTAATTCCTCACTTTGCAAATGAATGCCTGGAAGACATTAAAGCTAAGGACAAAACATGGCCTCTAATTTCTAAAGAGTTATTGATTGAGGATAATGTTAATTTTGTAATACAAGTTAATGGTAAAAAACGAGCGCTGTTAAGTGTTGAAAGAGACATAAATGAAAAAGCTTTATTAAAAAAAATTAAGGGAGATAAAGAAATAGAAAAATTTTTTAATAATCAAGAAATAAGGAAAACAATTTTTGTATCAAACCGACTAATAAATATTATATTATAGAAATGTTTAAAAATATTTTTTTGATAACTATAACAATATTGTTAACAAGTTGTGGTTATCAAGCTATGCATTCAAAAAGTAAACTATCAGATACCAACTTCTCAATTACGCAAATAAAGTTTATTGGTGATAGAGACATAAATATAAAAATAGAAGAAAAGCTGAAACGCTATACAAAAATTCAAAAACAAAAGACTTATGACCTAGTTATAGAAAGTTTTTATCTAAAAGAAACTATTGCGAAAGATGGAAAAGGTGATCCAGCAATTTTTGAAATTAGAATAAGTGGCACAGCTCAAGTAATAGATAGGGATAATTCAAAAATTCAAATACCATTTAAAAAAGATTTTAAATATAATAATGATAAAAGTAGATTTGAACTAAATAGATATGAAAAAGAGATAAAGGAAAACTTGGCAGAAACAATTAGTAATGAAATAATTCTCAAATTATCAAATCTTAAATGATTCTAAAAACATATGAATTAAATAAAATAAATTTAAAAGATTATCAATTTTATCTTTTTTATGGAGTAAACGAAGGTTTAAAGGAAGAAATTATTAAAAATTTATTTGAAAGTGTTTATCAAAATAAAATTTATAGATACGAAGAAAAAGAAATACTGAATAATAAAAATGATTTTTTTAATAGCATACTTACGAGATCATTTTTTGATAATGAAAAGCTTATATTAATTAGTAGGGCAACAGATAAAATTAAAGAAGTAATAGAAGAGCTAATCGAAAAAGATCCATCAGATATTACGTTTATTTTAAATTCAAAAAATCTTGAAAAAAAATCAACTTTACGAAAGCTTTTTGAAAAGGAAAAAACTATTATATCTGTGCCATTTTATGAAGATAATAATCAAACACTCAATTCTATAATTAGTCAATTTTTTAGAAATAAAAAGATTCCAGTTTCTCAGCAATTAATAAATATTTTAATAGAAAGAAGCAAGGGTGATAGAAAAAATTTGAGTAATGAACTAGAAAAAATTGAAAGTTTTTTATTAAATAAAAAAAAAATAAATATTCAGGAGATCATTAAACTAACAAATCTTGCAAATAACTATGATGCATCAGAACTTATTGACCATTCGCTTGCTAAAAACACTAGAAAAACTATCTCTATTTTGAATGAAAATAACTATTCAGATGAAGACAATATAATAATTATTAGAACTTTATTGGCTAAATTAAAAAGACTAGTAAAAATTCATGACCTACTTGATGATAAAAATAATATTGATCATGCAATTTCTTTGTTTAAACCACCAATTTTTTGGAAAGATAAAATACTAGTAACTCAACAAATAAGGTCTTGGGAAAAAGATAAATTGAAAAGTTTAATCTATGAAACAAGTGATATTGAGTTTTTAATTAAAAAAAATTCGGGTATAGCAAAAAATATATTGAATGATTTCATAATTAATAATTCAAAAAAAACTAATAATTAGATCTTATAATTTCAATTATTTTATTTAACTGATCCAGGTCTTTGTACTCTAGCGTTAATGTTCCGGTATTATTTTTTTTATTTTTTATCAAAACATTAAGACCAATTTTCTCTCGAATTGATGTTTCTAAAACCTCTAAATTTACATCTTTTGATGTTTTAAGTGATTTTTTCTTAATCTTAAAAATTTTTACAAAATTTTCTGATTGCCTAACAGAAAGATTTTTTTCAACCACCTTATTTGCAACAAATTCTGCATTGTCTAATCCAACCAAAATTTTTGCGTGACCTGGTGATAATTTTTTTGTCTCAATTAATTTTATAACTGCACTTGGTAAAGTTAGTAAACGCAAAAAATTAGCTATATGACTTCGACTTTTCCCAATAAATTGAGCCACTTTTTCTTGATCGTAAGAAAATTCTTCAATAAGGCGTTGGTAACCACGAGCCTCTTCAATTGCATTTAAGTCTTTCCTTTGAACATTTTCAACAATAGCAAATTCTAAAGATTTTAAATCATCCACATCAGCAATAACAACTGGAACCTCATGAAGTCCTGCATTTTGAGCTGCTAGCCACCTTCTCTCTCCTGCAATTATTTCATATTTAAAATTATCATCACTAGATTTTCTAACAATAATTGGTTGAATAATGCCTCTCTCTTTTATTGAGTTGGTTAAATCTTGTAAACTATCTTCATCAAAAATTTTTCTTGGTTGGAATTTACTGCTTCGTAAGTCGCTTACAGGAACTTTATTAATATTTATTTCAGTTTTTGTTTCACCTATTAAAGATGATAAACCTCTACCTAAGCCTTTTTTTATTTTGGTTGTATCCATTATGCAGCACTCCCTATTTTTTGTTCTTGATTAATGAATTCATCTGTAAAACTAAAATAAGATTTGCTTCCAGGACAAGACTTATCATAAATTAAGACTGGCATGCCATGTGATGGTGCTTCAGACAGTCTAACATTCCTAGGTATTATAGTAAGATAAACTTTTTCCTTGAAATAATCTCTTGCTTCTTTTTCAACTTGTGCTGAAAGCTTGTTTCTTTTATCATACATGGTCAAAAGAATCCCCCTAATCTTTAAATCAGGATTTAAGCTAACTTTTATTCTTTCTATTGTCTTCATTAGTTGTGTCAGCCCCTCTAAAGCAAAAAATTCTGTTTGTAACGGCACCACAAGTGAGTGTGATGAGACTAATGCCATGACTGTGAGCAAACTTAGCGATGGTGGACAGTCTATAAGTATATAATCATAGAATGTGCTAGAATCATTTAAATAGGAGGTTAATTCGCGTTTTAAAATGAAGGCTCTCATGTTGTCATCAGCAGTTTCGACCTCAAGTCCAGATAAATCTACATTTGATGTGATAATGTCTAAATTTTCAAACTCTGTTTTTTTAATTACCTCTGAAATCAACTTTGTTCCACTCAATACACCATAAATTGTATCACTAGAATTTTCTAAATTTGATAGACCAAGTCCTGTAGTAGCATTTCCTTGTGGATCAAGATCAATTACTAAAACTTTTTTTTTTTGTACAGCTAGTCCAGCTGCTAGATTAATAACTGTTGTTGTTTTCCCGACTCCACCCTTTTGATTTATTACAGAAATAATTTGCATCTAATTTTTAATTTTTTTTTTAATGTTTTTTATATTTAATAAAAATGAATCTTCACTTGTAATACTTTTTTTTTTTTCAAAATCAAAATCCCAATTTTTTAAAGTCTCTTCTAAAATTTTTTCACCATTTTTTCCCATGAATAAAATTAAATTTTTATAACTAGTAAAATTTTTATAAACTAAGTCTAAAACTATTGGTAAAGGCTTGAAAGCTCTTGCCATTATTGTACCTGTCTCTAAATTTTCTGCCTCAAAAATATTTTCTTGTAAGACCTCTGTATTTAATTTTAAGTCTCTTGATACTTTTCTTAAAAAAGCACTCTTATGATGACTTTTTTCATATAAACGAACTTTAGCTGGCTTTTTTAAATTTTTTATTATAATTGATATAATTATTCCTGGCATACCTCCACCTGAGCCTATATCTGTTATAATATTATTATTTAAATCAATAAATTCAATGATTTGTGCTGAATCTACTATATGACGGTCTCTGATTACATCACTTTCTGAGGTGTTTCTACTAATAATATTAATTTCTTCATTTTTTTCCTGAAGCATAGATATAAAACTTTCAAACTCTATAAATGTTTCACGTGAAACATTTTGTTCTTCTAGTAGTGAATATTTTTTTGAAATTTCATCCATTAAGCTATAAGCTTAATAGACTTTCTTTTTACATGTGACAACAAAATATATACAGCAGCTGGAGTTATTCCATCAATTCTCAATGCTTGTCCCATAGTTTTTGGTTTTATCTGTTTGAATTTAGTTTTTACTTCATTTGAAAGTCCAGAAAGGTCATCATAGTTAACTTTATCGGGTATGATTAGGTTTTCGTCTCTTTTGAAGGCTAAAATATCAGCTTTTTGTTTCTTTAGATATCCTCTATAATGGGCATTTATTTCAATTTGTTCATCTATTTTATCATCAAAAAAAGGTATATTTGGCCAAATTTCTCTTATTTTTTTCATGTCGACCCCTTTTTGAGTTAGTATTTCATTAGATTTTCTAATAATACCATCCTTAGCAATTTTTATATCAAAATTCTTTATTTTCGTTGGAGATATCAAAGATTCAGACATTATTTTTGATATTATCTGAATTTTAGATTCTTTGTCTTTGAATAGGTCATTTCTCTCTTTGGATATTAATCCAATCTCAATCCCTTTATTGGTTAATCTTTGATCGGCATTATCGGCTCTTAAGCTCAATCTATATTCTGCCCTTGATGTAAACATTCGATAAGGTTCTGCAACACCTTTGGTTATCAAATCATCAATCATAACTCCTATGTACGCATCTGACCTATCTAAGATAAAAGGCTCTTTTTTTTGAAAAGATAAAGCGGCATTAATTCCAGCTATCAAACCTTGAGCTGCAGCCTCTTCATATCCGGTTGTACCATTTATCTGTCCAGCAAGGTAAAGATTTTGAATTTTTTTAGTTTCAAGAGTTAAAAATAGTTCTCTTGGATCAATATAGTCATATTCTATTGCATATCCTGGTCTAATTATTTTGACATTTTCTAAACCGTTGATATTATTGCATATTTCTTGTTGTACATCCTCAGGAAGAGAAGTAGATATGCCATTTGGGTATATTGTATGGTCATTCAACCCTTCTGGCTCTAAATATATCTGATGTCGGTCCTTATCTGCAAACTTTACTATCTTGTCTTCGATTGAAGGGCAATATCTTGGGCCAACTCCCTGGATGCTCCCTGAATACATGGCACTTCTTTTTAAATTTTTTTGTATTATTTGATGAACCTTTTCATTTGTATATGTCATCCTACATGAAACTTGTTTGTTTAAATTTTTTTTGGTTAAGAAAGAAAAAAAGTAAGGATCTTCATCTGCAAACTGTTCTTCTAGATTGTCATATTTAATTGTTCTTGAGTCCAACCTTGGTGGTGTCCCCGTCTTAAGTCTTCCTATTTTAAAATCATATTTTGCCAGCTGTTCACTTAAACCCGTTGAGGGTTTTTCGTCGAACCTTCCCGCAGGAGTTCTTTCATCACCAATATGAATTAACCCATTCAAAAATGTACCCGTTGTCAGAATTAGCTTACTACATAAAACTTTTTTGCCAGACCTTGTTTCGAAACCACTTACACTATTTCTATCAAAAATAAACCTTATTACTGGATCTGAAAAAATACTTAAATTACAGTAGTTTAACAATTTTTCTTGCATATATTTACGGTATAATGATCTATCTGATTGAGTTCTTGGTCCTTGGACTGCGGGTCCTCTACTTCTATTTAATAATCTAAATTGTATGCCTGACTTATCTGCAACTTCACCCATCACACCGTCTAACGCGTCTATCTCTCTAACAAGATGACCTTTGCCAAGACCTCCTATTGCTGGGTTACAAGACATCTCCCCTATGGTCTCAATTTTATGAGTGAATAGGGCGGTGTTAACCCCAAGACGTGCTGATGCAGCAGCTGCCTCACAACCGGCATGACCCCCTCCAATTACAATTACATCAAATGACAGATCTTTTTTCATAATTTAAATTTATAACTGATCAAAATTTTTACAAGCTGAGAGTAATAAATAATAAAAATACTTAAGATTTTTATTTAACCAGAAATAAACCAAAAAAAAAGTGTAAATATCTCGAATAATGATTGTTTATCAACGATAAGTTACCAAAAAGCCCTAAAAATTACTGTAAAAACAACACTTGGTGTATAAATATAATTTGTTGATAATATTGGCTTATTTAAGCAAATATTGCTTTAGTAATAAAGTTATCTATTTTCCAATACAAAAATCATTAAAAATACTGCCTAGAATTTCTTCAACATCGACTTTTCCAACTATCATTCCAAGGTGCCTTGTGGCCAAACGCAAGTCTTCAGCTGCTTTATCGAAATCTTCAGCCTCATTTTTTTCTTCGAAGTTTTTCAAATAATTTAAACTTTGCTCAAGATGTTGTCTATGTCTTTCACGCGTAATTAAAATATCTTCACTTGAGATAAATTTATTTTTTAATTTATTTTTTATTTTAAAAATCAAAGATTCTAAGTTGAGATTGTTTTTTACTGAAATTAAAACATGATCAAAATTTTTTATTTCAGAATTTAATCCTTCATTTAAAAGATCAGATTTATTAATTACAAGAATTGCATTTTCATCCATTAATTCCTTTAAAACTCCTTTAAAATCAGCATTTTTAGCATCTATAACGATAAGTTTTAAGTCAGCATTCTCTGCTTTTTTAAGTGCTAATTTTATTCCTTTTTTTTCAATTTCATTTATAGATTCCCTAATTCCAGCTGTATCAGAAACAATAACTGGGAAACCTTCAATATTTAGATGTGTTTCTATTACATCTCTAGTTGTTCCAGCTATCTCTGAGACAATTGCAGCATCACGATTTGAAAGGTGATTTAACAAACTAGATTTTCCAGCATTGGTTGGGCCTATGATTGCAATTTTAAAACCCTCTCGAATTCTTTCTCCAACTTTTTGGTCATCTAAAATTTTTTTTATATTAAAAACTACTTCATTAGAAATTTTTTTTATATTTTTTAAAATATCTTCAGGCAGGTCTTCGTCTGGAAAATCTATCTTGGCCTCAACGTGTGATAAAATTTTTAAAAGTTTTTCTCTTAACTCATTAAACTTATCAGCAGATTTTCCATTCATTATTTTTATTGCTTGCCGTCTTTGAATTTCAGTTTCTGCTGAAATTAAATCTGCAATACTTTCTGCCTTGAGTAAATTTATTTTTCCATTTTGAAATGCTAACTTTGTAAATTCGCCAGGCTCAGCCAAACGACAATTTTCAATTGCTGAAATAGAAGCGTGTAGAGCATCAATTACCGCTTTGCTTCCATGTATATGGAATTCAGCCATATCCTCGCCTGTGTAGCTCTCAGGCCCAGGAAACCATAATATAATTCCTTCATCAATAAGCTCAAAAGTGTTGATTTTATTGATTTTTCTCAATGTAGCAACTCTAGGCTTTGGAAGTTTTTTGTTAGTTAATAATTCTATTACTTTTTTAGTTTTCTGCCCAGAAACTCTAATAATTGCTATTCCTGAAATTCCAGGTCCTGTAGAAAGAGCATAAATTGTCATAAATAATAATTTTAAATTTTATTAAATTATAACATATATTAATTTAATATATTTTGGATAATGAAAAATATTAGTAATACACTTCATAGAGCTCAAGATCTTCATACAAAGGGTAGGTTAAAATCTGCAATAAGTTTATATTTAAAAATAATTTTAAAAGAAAATAAAAATTCAAATGTATTTTATTTGTTGGGAGCAGCCTATGTTCAGTTAGGTCTATTTGAAAAAGCGTTATCAAATTTAGAAAAATCCATTGTTTTAAATCCCAATAATTCTCACTCCCACAATGTTAAGGGTATAGCGCTGAATGCTCTTGGACAATATGAGGATGCAATTGTTAGTTACAAAAAGGCGATTAGCTTAAAGCCTGATAATTTTCAAGTATTTAACAACATGGGAATTTCATTTAAAGCACTTCAGAAATTTGAAGAGTCAAAATTAAATTTCAAAGAAGCAATAAAATTAAATCCTAATTATGTTGAAGCATTCAACAATTATGGAAATGTTTTTAGTTTAATCGGTAATTTTGAAGAGGCATTATTAAATTATAAAAAAGCAATAAAATTAAGTCCTACATATCTTGAGGCTTTAAGAGGGCAGGCTTCTACATTGCAAGATTTAAAACGTCTTGAGGACTCAAATAAAGTATGGGAAAAAATTTTAGAAATTAATCCACAATCTGATTATGCATTTGGAAATATAATTAACAACAAAATGCAGTTATGTGATTGGAGTAATATTGATAAACAGATTAACATACTTAAAAATTCTCTTAAAAAAAATTTAAAAGTAGTTGCACCATTCATATTACTTGGATTAATTGATCAGCCAGATTATCATAAACTTGCATCTCAGATTTATTGCTCTGATAAATTTTCACAATTTTTAGAAAAGAAAAAATTAAATCAATATAAAGATCATAAGAAAATTAGAATAGGTTATTTTTCAGCAGAATTTCATCAGCACCCTGTGCTTCAACTCATGATGGATGTTTATAAAAATCACGATAAAACAAAATTTGAAGTTTATGGATTTTCTCATGATCCTGATAGGGAGGATATTTATCGAAGCGAAGCGAAAAGGTATTTTGACAAATTTATAGATATAACAAAGATGAACGATGTTGACATTGTAAAGCTTAGTCGTGAAATGGAAATTGATATAGCAATTAATCTTACTGGACATACAAAAAATGCTCGTGGTAGAATTTTTTCATTACGTGTTGCACCTGTGCAAATTAATTTCTTGGGTTTCCCAGGAACAATGGGATTGACTACTATGGATTATATCCTCTCAGATGAAACTATTATTCCTAAAGACAAAAAAAATAATTACACTGAGAATATTCTTTACCTGCCTTTTTACCAACCAAATCCTACAGATATATTATTGTCTAAAAAAAAATTTGAAAAAAAAGATTTTAATCTTCCAAACAATAGTTTTATATTTTGCTGTTTTAATAATAACCAAAAAATAACACCTCAAATTTTTAGATCATGGATGAAAATTCTTATTCAAGTGGAGGGTAGTGTTCTGTGGTTAAATAAAAAAAATGAAGTAGTTACGTCCAACCTTAATAAAGAAGCCAAGAAACTGGGTATTAATCCAGATAGAATTATTTTTGCTCCTCGCATGACTTTGATGGAGGATCATTTGGCTCGATATAGATTTGTTGATCTATTTCTTGATACCTTTCCTTATAACGCACACACAACTGCTAGCGACGCCATACGAATGGGTGCTCCAATTATTACACTGATGGGGCAGTCATTTGCATCTAGAGTGGCTAGTAGTATTTTAAAGAGAATTGGTCTAGCAGAACTAATTACGTACGATATTGATGCTTATGAAAAACTTGCTATTCATCTGGCTAAAAACTCAAAAAAATTAAATAGTCTTAAAAATCAATTAAAAGATACATCAAGACTACGAAAAATATTTAATAGCAGAGAGTATACCAAAAATTTAGAAAGAATTTATGAGAGTGTGGTTTAAACTTTTTTAAATAATATAAATTAAACCGGCTTATTCATTGAATTAAAAAAATCTGCATTGCTTTTTGTTTCTTTAAGTTTTGAATTAATAAATTCAATAGCATCCATAGTTCCCATAGGGCTGATAATTCTTCTTAACACATTCATCTTCGAAAGATCATCTTTATCAAAAAGTAATTCTTCTCTTCTTGTTCCTGATTTAGTTATATCGATTGCTGGGTAAATTCTTTTCTCTGCAATCTTTCTATCAAGAACTGTTTCACTGTTTCCAGTTCCTTTAAATTCTTCAAAAATAACTTCGTCCATTCTTGATCCCGTATCAATCAACGCAGTTGATATAATTGTTAAAGATCCACCTTCTTCAATATTTCTTGCTGCACCAAAAAATCTTTTTGGTCTTTGTAATGCATTTGCATCAACACCACCTGTTAAAACTTTTCCAGAACTTGGTATCA
>Ga0307998_1001889_pt1 | contig 11004 bp, 13 predicted proteins | sample Davwhametageno37_FD_203147 | JGI IMG/M metagenome (GOLD analysis project Ga0307998, IMG submission 203147) | Marine microbial communities from Davis Island wharf, Antarctic Ocean - #37 | ecosystem: Environmental > Aquatic > Marine > Unclassified | place: Antarctic Ocean: Davis Island wharf...
GAATATATAATCAAACTTGCAACCAAAGAAATAATCATCTATGTGTTTGGTGCTGCCTGTAATATACTCAACGCCTTCGTGGTGATTGCTAGAAGAACCAGCATGGTAGTTATCCAGACTAGCTACGGTATGGCCTCTAGCATTTAGCTCTTTGCACAAAGCAGATCCGATAAATCCGGCACCACCTGTAACTAGTATTTCCATTCTTTTCTCCTTAATAGTGTCTATTATATCACACTTTGAGTGCTTTGTAAACCCCTAAATGTCACTTTCTTTAACAAATATTCCGTCAATCATCACACCCTTTCGATCTTTGATATCATCGTATGCTACGGCCAGGCATTCTTCCATTGTGATATTGTTGCGTTTCATGATATTGATCATCACCACCATCATATCACCTAGGTCGTCTCTGATGTCCTTACCCTTACATACATTATCGCTCAACTCTCCCATTTCCTGAAGCAACTTCATAACTTGATCTTTATCTGTTGCTCCGTCAATAAGGTTTCTGTCTTGGTGCCATTGTTCTACTTGTCCAATCAATAATTCAATTTCCATGTTTCTCTCCAAGGGGTCTATTAGAAGGGTTTCCACGTGCATGTCCCACGGGTAGTGTTTTAAACATCTATATGCTTCAGTTCGTATCGCAGAAGGTATTCGTTTAGTTGCTTTAGCATCAATTAAACTTAACAAAAAGGTTCTGGTATTTTTAAGAGCCCACACTCTTTCTCTAGGTAATGTCATTTTTAAACCACTCTATTTTATAATTTGTGTCGTTCTCAAAGTTTTCTATCAACTGATCATATGTTAGCAGTGTCTCGCTTTCGAATGCTCGACACCATGAGCTAAGTTTATTCCAACTTGTTTGGGTCATTATACCAACAGAATATTCGTGACAACCCGACCAATATTCTTCTTCATCTAATCCACGAATATCAATACGGCCGCATGCATAATGAGTTTCTGGTATCCGGACTATTATGTTCTCGTGAGTTCCTATAGAATAGTGCGGCTTTTCAATCATCGGTACGTTCTCTTCATACCAATTCATTGATACAGGGCCCATCCAATTTGTACTATATGAGATCATAATTATTCATTTTAATTATTCCTAAAAATGTCTCGGGTGTATACTTTATCCAACGAATCTTCAATTGGTTTTTCTATACGGTTTGTTACAATAAGATCAGATAGCTTCTTAAATTTCTTGATGTCGTTCTCTATTATACATCCCATGAATTCACCAACCTTAATTGATGGCTCATGTATAATAACCTTTACTTTATTATCTACAAGTCTGTCTATCACACCTTGTATCGCAGAACTTCTGTGATTATCGGACCCAGTCTTCATAGTGAGTCTATATATACCTACCACATTAACGCCGTCAGCCTGTAGGATCTTATTGGTAATCCAGTCCTTCCTGTTATCATTAGCATATACAATGCTCTGGATAATCTTATTGGGGATCCTATGTTTACGATAGTTAGCAAGTAGTTGTTTGGTGTCCTTGGGAAAACAGTAACCACCGTACCCAAAGGATGGATTAGCATAACCTTTACCTATTCGACGATCGAGTGTAACACCTTCAATGATTTCCTTAGAGTTGATCCCAGTAGCTTCTGCATACATATCCAATTCATTAAAGAATGCAACTCGCATTGCAAGGTATGTGTTTGCAAAGAGCTTGATTGATTCAGCTTCTTCGGTGCCCGTAAATAATACAGGAGCACTGGGATATATAGGTATGATTGCTTCTTGCATAAGCTTAGCAAAGTCTTTACCTAGTTTTAATTTATCTCCTATAACTATTCTTTCGGGCCGTAAACAATCCCAGAGGGATGAACCTTCTCGCAAAAACTCGGGAGAGAATATGATTCCCTGATGGTTGAACTTAGCCCTCATGTCGTTGACAAAGCCGACAGGAATTGTAGACTTAATTACGATAGGGCACATTGTATATTCCATTGCATCTCCGATACAACCTTGAATCGAATCGGTGTTAAAGTAGTTTCTAGCAGGATCATAGTCGGTTGGTGTAGCAATTATAATCCAATCAGCTCCAGTATAAGCTTCTTCTTTATCCAAAGTAGCTCTTAGTGTGAGATTTTCCTTTGCTAAATATTCAACGACGCACTTATCTTGGATAGGTGATTTACCAGCATTTACTAGATCAACCCTAGCTGGGTCAATGTCCAATATCGTAACTTCATTACAGGCCGCTAGCATTGTAGCATTAGCCATTCCTACATAACCCGAACCTACTACAGTAATCTTTCTCACAGGGTATTCCTCATAACATATTCTAAAGCGCGTTCTGCCTCTTTATCTAAAGGCCGTTTATCGTACCAATTTCCATTATCCATATCTAATTCTCTACACATCCAAGCAATCTCCTTTGACGTTATAGGGTATTTAGCCTTAATTGCATTGTTGGCTAGAGATACCATAATCTGATACATCTTATGATACCAGCCAGTACCCGTTATAGACCTATATTCCTTTTCCAGCTTTCGGGGAAAGAATGGGCAATCTCTGTAGGAACTCCATTTCACATCAGTATTAGTCAAAGAGTTTTTCATGTGATTGACCATCGCATCCTGCATTTGTTTAGGAAGTTTGTCAAAGAATGAATTTGAAGTCCTTTCAATGTATTCGTGTTTGTCCATCAGATCTTCAGCACTCATGATAGAACCATCGTGCGAGAAGATAAAATTGTTTGCATTAATATACTTACCTGGGATGTAATACATACGTGATAAATCTTTGGTCTGGATATCACCAACTTCACCGAGTTCTTTATTTAAAGCAAACCAAAAGTGTTTGATCCTTTCTCTATCAACTTCACCCGTGAGCGGGAAGACCAATCGGAACTTAGGAGTTTCTTTAGTAGAAGAAGCTGTAGAGTAGCAAACATACTTGTAGTCGCCACACTTGTTCTTTAGGAACTCATTCATATCCCCTTGCATATCATCTACATCTACTGCACACCAGCCACCCCATTTGGTGACATTGTCATTCTTTCTGGTCGTGCCGGATAGATATGATGCTGGAGACATGAGATAAGCCGAAGTCTTATCTTTTCTAGGAATTACTGCCAACTTGTAAAGAACCTTTTCAAATTCATCAAAGGTTTCAAAGTCAATTCGGTTGACAGTCGCCGTCTTGTATAAAGATTGAAATAGTGTACCTGAAATCATAATGTATATTATATCACACTTTTGTTTGAATGTAAACCTATTTTTTCCATAAAGTTGGTTTATTGTTAAATAAACCTGTTTTGACTTGACTGTAACCTAGCTCTCTTAGTTTATTATTAAACATTCTGCTAATTTTATCTTGTGGTACATCAACGCCATAGTTTTGATAAGTTTCAAAGTGACCTATTGAATGGGTATTAAATGCATTTGCAATCACAAAGTATTTTGGTGCAATCGCATCTACTATATGGTCAACATGTTCAATGGGGTCTTGGAAATGCTCAAAGTATTCTGAAGCAAACACCAAACCACCAGTTTCTGGTATTTCAGTTACATCTTCAACCATATTGAATCCATATCTTTTACTCATTTCGGTAGAAAATTTCCATTGGTCTGTACCTCTTAAATTAGTACCATAAGTGTTTTTACTTGGATATAATTGGGATAGTATGACTGTTGAATAACCAATACCATTTCCTACATCAACTATGGAAGTTGCATCGTCTGTAAATTCAGTTAAGGCCTGTGGAATTAATCTAGTAGATTTGCTTAATGCCCTCAGATAGCTTCTTGAATATACTCGGAAGCAATTCAGTTGGTCTGTGAGATAATGCTCATCGCTATAAACTTTATACGCTGCATCAATATCTCCCTTGTGTAGTTCTTCGTACCACTTTTCAGTAAGGTAATCAAACCTTTCGTTTGTCTTTATATATTCCTTAGACTGTGCCAAGAAATTATCATCAACATTTAATATGTTTTTATAATCAGCTAGGAATGTATCCAATAGCTTTTTGCCTTTTACTTCAGTTAAAAATTCACTCATTAGTCTAAAACCTCGTCTATGTTAGTATCGTCCATCTGATCTTCATCAATGTATCGCATAAGAGAATGAGCTTTCTTATCAAGAACTGGGTACCAAATACTTTTGGTTCTATGGGTCATATTTCTCTGGCCGATTAGTTCTGCAAATTCTCTATAGTCCTCTTCATTTCTAAAGCGAATCTTGATCATCTTATGTGCTTCAGCTTGTGGCTGGTTAAAGTCTGGCATACCATCCCAATCATAGGGTGTGGTTTCCTCTTCGGTTCCATCAAGTACAAACAAACTCTGTGGTTCATAGTTAATGGATTTATTTACGTCTTTATTCGACATCTAGTTCCTCCTGTGCATTTAGATTGTCACTATTATTTAGTTTAACTAAGCGCATACCATAATTATTGGATCCTTTAGGTATCACAAGGCCTGGTTTCTTAGTCGGTTTGGTGTTTTGAAAAATGGTATAATCAATGTGATGGTGCCATCTTTCCCATTTACGAGTTATCTTAACTTCATCTGGATGTTGAGCATGTAGTGACTCTGCAAACTCTCGTCTTTCATCAAACTTCTCGTCACCCTTACGGTCATGTTTAGTACCTGCTTTCTGGATACTATAGACCTCTTCAGTGTTACCACCTTTCATTGTAAGTGTAGCAACTTTACCACATAACATATTATTAAATAGGAATGTATGGAAACCGGATTTCATTACATTTAATGACAGATCTGTATCCTCATTGAACTTACCACGCCAAGAGATTTTCGGATATATGTCATTGGACAGCAAGATGCACGAATATACTCTAGTATTGTGATAGTATGGTGGACGTTTGGTAAAGGCGGGACAGAAGAACGCATAGTTCATACCAGACATTTTAACATCGGTATACCTATCAGTAAAATCTTCGCATGTTCTAAAGCATGTAGGTGTGGTCATCTTGGTCTTTCTATTGTTATGTAACCTATAGAAATTAAGGATATTATCATCCAGAATCCAATGGCGTTTGTGACCTTCATTAATAGAGTGTTCCCATACCCAGTTTCGTACAGGGATGGAACCACCTAGCAGTCCAGTAACTTCACACCGATGGGCCCATTGTGGGTTGTTTCTAAAGTCGTCAGGTAGTACAAGAAGTCTGCTAGGATCGATTACTGCAGCATAAGCATCATATTCAGATTTCTCAATAACTACCCTATACATAGCACCCATGTCGTCCAGAGTCTTGACTGTAAGCCTAGAATCTGCACGACCTTTAGATATGATGTAGATAGGATATTTTGGTTGCATATTAAACCCCTGTAATAATTCCCTGTGGTGGTACTACAATTTTAGAGTCCATCTGCTTGATTTGTTCTGCAAGTTGAGAATTGGGTTCTACCATAAATAGAATGAACCTTTCTGCAATTGTAATACCATTCGCGGCTTCAGTATATGCCATGAAGGGCATGAACCCGATCTTACCTTCACCCGCTGGGATGAGGCTGTATCCATTTGTAATAGTAACACTATTATCTTTATTTTTTTTCACGTTTCCGATGATTTCTTCACCTGATGACAATCTAACTAACTTCATTACTTTCTCCTGTTGATGCGTATATTATACCACACTTTGTGGCAAATGTAAAGTGTTATCCGAAAAAACTTTCCAATGAGGACTGCTGTTCAGAAGACCACCCAATTGATTTCAGTATGGGTTCAATTGGACCCAAAAAGGTTTTCTCAAATTGTAATTCGTAGTCTATGTATTTAGCCAGTTTAAATTCTTCGGGTAAGTACTGGGTGAATCCAATTACATTCTCCTTGAGACTATTCGGTTGCTTGAGGTATATAAATTTGATCTTCTCGCCATTCTTAATGAGTTCATACTTTCTAGTTAAACTATAATTCTCCAATAGTTTGTTATGTAACAAGGCTGCACGAACATGAATTGGAGTACCTTTTTTGTAGATAGTAGCGGAATCTTTATATTCACGTACCTTTGATGCACCGCGGGGGAAGGCAATTCTATCAGCAGGAAGTGAGCAGAAGTATTGTTTGAATTGTTTAATTGACTTCTGTACTGTCGCCTCATCGGATACCATAATCACTTTAAAGATTTCCTTTAGAGCATCACGACATGGTTCCGGCGTAGAGGACTTAATAGCCTCAATGCCCATGATTTTTAGTTTAGGTTCAGAGTATCTTACACCCTCATTGTCAAACACATTAAGTATGTACCGTTTCTTAGCAGTCCAGATACCACGATCGGCAATCACTTCTCGTTTCATAACCATTCGGTTCTGGATACCACCCATCATCTTGTAGAGGTGATCATAAGATTCTGCGAGTACCGGTTCCAGCTTCTCCGAGGCAACCGTATCTAGGAAGTCAATAGGGTTAGAAGGGTTTACAGCCTGAACCAAGTCATCCATATTCACATAGAGCGAATCGGTGTCAATTGCAATAACATAGTCCTTCTTGGTTTTAAGAATAGACTGCATATATTTGTTAATGGCAACTTCTGCCCAACGAATAGTCAACTGACCTGAGAGTGTAATAGCCTCTGCAATTCTCTGGTCAAAGAATCGAAAGTACTTGTTACCCATAGCGCCATACAAACTGTTTAGTAGAATCTTGATTGCCATCTGTCTGTTCTCTGCAATGTTAATTCGTTTTTCAATGTCATACAGAGCCTGTTTGTCTTTCTTATTAACCTTCTGCAGTTCTTTCTGTGCTTGAATCATCTCTTGTTTGATTTCAACACGTTCACTGTACATACCATCTACAAGAGTTGGCATGAAACCTTTCTTATCGGTTCTAAACATCTGGCCATTGCCACCGATAGCTTTGCCTGGGTTGTCAAACTTGTAACCACTTAACAGTTTCTCAATGTCTATGTTCATGACTTCGCCGTCGGCAATAGTCTCGGTCGACATATTATACTGCATGATCAATGAAGGATATAGTGAGTTAAGGTCGAATGATACTACGTGTTCATGTAGACCAATCATGGGATCTTTCACATAACCACCAGGATAATCAGACTTGATCTTGTTCTCATAGAATGGAATGGCAGTCTTATTTGCATACAAGTATCTGTGGATGATTGATTCCCAGATAGATGTTACTCCGAATGTATCTGAGTAGTTCACACCACCCTGATACGCCATAGTGAGACACAATGTGATAAGACCCATCTTGTCTTCCAGCCGTTCTATTAGCTCTACGTCTTTAATGTTATAGTCAATGAATTTCTGGTGATCAAACTTATATAAGGTATGCAGAGAACCGTGTTCAGCATATGATAGTTTCTTCTCGCCGAGTACCACAGTAGCAATGTGATCCAGTCTATAGGATTCTTGGGTACCATAAGAGTATCCAAACTTCTGGAATAGTTCTAAGTAATCAATGGTTGAGATACCCTTGAGGTCGTATGTGACCTGTTCTCTACCCATCATCTTGACATCATATCTGTCAACCAATCCCCACGGAGAGTACTTTTTAACCATGTCTTCGCCGAGGATTTTAAGCGTACGGTTGACTAGATATGGCACATCAAAGAATCTGATATTCCAGCCGGTAATAATGTCTGGGCAATGAGCGGGGTGAGACCAGTGCAAGATAAACTGAGAGAGTAGTTCTGACTCTGATGCGCACTTCTTATAGATCACAACGTGGTCTTTCATTAATGCTTCCGATACATCATAGTCATTAAGACCCCAGACATAATATATGTTGTCAATGTTGTTCTTCATTGCGATGGATATTACTGGGTAATCAGCAACATCTGGTTGTGGAAACCCCTCGTCTGAGGCTACCTCGATGTCAAATGAGGTTACGTTAATTTTATTACGGTCGAATTCAATAGTTCCTGGGAATTCATCATTAATGAATGCTGGTATGTATCGGTCATTGCCGTAGATGTGTCTACCTGCTGTAGACTTATTAGCATTAATCCATTCTTTGGCATCACGCATTGAATCCATTTGGATAGGAGCAACTGGAGAACCATCTAGTGATTTCCAGTCTGTAGGTTTGGGAGTATTTACGAACAGAGTTGGTTTGTATTTGATTTTCTCTTGTTTCTTATGGCCGTTTTCATATCCACGATAGAGCAGTTGATTGCCGTACCGAGTCACGTTTGTATAGAATTTCATAACGAAGTATCACCTGTTTAATATATGTATATTATATCACATTATGGCGGGAAAGTAAAGGGATTTGTTAACAAAGTGTATTAAATTGACACTTTTATGTACTAACATGTGTATGAGGTTGGGGGAGTTTTGACGTCCCCCGCATGATTTTTGTCAGTTTGGACTTAAAAGTTAGACACGTGTAATATCATAATTAATGGCGCCAATCCTAATATGATTGTAGCTGTTAATAGACATAGTGTGCAATTCTTTAAGGCCTCGGCAACGTCTTCATACTTATTCATATATCGAATAATATGTTTCATGTTGTGCTCCAGTAGTAATTTAATTAAATTATCTACCAAGTTTCGCTGCTTACCGGAGTTACTCTTGCAAGAACTCCTTCTTCTTTGATGCCCCAGCAGACCCTATTTTGATCTCCCTAGGACGCCTCTCTTCTGGAACTTCAACTCTGGCATTAACCACGAGTATTCCGTTCACAAGATCAGCACCGTCAATAACAACAAATTCTGAGAGTCGGAAGGACTTCTCAAATTTGCGGGATGATATACCCTTATGTGCATACAGTCTAGTATCATTTTCTTTTGAACCTTTTACTAAAAGAATACCATCTTTCACCTCAATGGAAATGTCTTCCTGTGAGAAGCCAGCGACCGCAAGTTCAATAATGAAATTTTCATCATCGACCTTCACTACATTGTGTGGTGGGTAGTTATCTTGTGATCTTCCAGCTTTGTGGATTCTCTCAAGTTCGTTTAATATGGGTTCAAACCCAATGAATAAAGAACGAGGCACGTTCATAGTATTTCTTACCATAGCTTTCTCCTTATGTTTAAGCAAGTTAAATGTGGTCCCGATAATTCAGCAACCACATCTATTTATACAACCTTCGTTGTTAGTTTAGACACATTTTAGGAAATGATTTCCAAGTGTCAAGTATTCTTTTCTACATTACTGTTGCCTATATTATATTTAGGACACAGCTCCCATTGTGATTTCTCTTTAAATGGGATGACCTTTATCTGCCGCAATGGGGCAAGACCCTCTACTGTTGCTGGTTTTAGTATAGTAACTAGTCCCCAGTCAGCTAGTAAAGTAGTAATGGTGTTTCTACGTTCTAGGTCATTAGCTATCAAGTTAGATGGTTTTCCATCTAGCAAGAATAGTTCTTTAAAGTGTACGATAAAGTATCTGCCCTGCTTGTGCAGAATATGACACGATTGGTACAACTTTTGGTCTTTGCGCGAGGCAACTCCGATTCGGGTTAAAGTTTCCCTAATCTTTAAAAAGTCATCTGGCTCATTGAGTGTGATCTCCAACATGTCAGCTGGAACCCAGTTTTTGATTTCAATATTTTCGTTTTCCACCTTTATAAATCCCTTGTTTCAATATTTCAATTTGTTCATTATTAAATAATTGTAAAACAGATTTAGCCTTTTCATTACTATATCCATAATATTCTTTAATGAGTTCTAGGTTATCAACCTCCCGTGGTTTCAGCCACTTGGAGAACCTTTTCTTTTTCCTAATTATATTTATAAGAAAATGATATTGAAGCTTATTGTCTATATGGTGGTTAACATTCATCTCGTTGGCATACAACACAGTGTCATTAAAGTATGATAGTGCCCGATTAACCATGAAAGCTGGATAAGCCTTCTCGGTAATATCATCGGGCATTATATCTTTCTTAGTGACATTAATGCTGTTTACATAATCAAAGGGGTTACTCACTTGAACTTCACCTGCGACATAATTTCAGTACAGCATGCTACGATATTCAACTCGTGATCGGCAACGAAAGCATTCTTATACTGGTAGTCTGCAAGAATGAGAACTAGCTGAGGTATACTTTGTGGGTCTACGTGATCAGCCATGTTGTCATATATCTTACGGAATACAGCAGCAGGTTCAGTGTCAATATTGTCTGCAACCCATTGGCGCATTTTCTTAAAGTCTTTGCGTTGTAGGGATTGCATCAGTTCATTAACCGATACATCAGATAGGGTAACCAATATGCCCGTATCAATAGTACCAGATACTGAATATCTTTGCAACTCGTTTAATACTCTACGCCAGTCCGGCATGTGTTTCATAATGAGTTCTGCAACTACAGGAACCTCGTATGATACACCTTCGGTATCAAGAATGAATTGAATCCGCTTTAGCATTTCACCGCATAGGGCTCCAGAATCTTTCTTGGACATATTGAATTCAATCACAGAACATCTACTATGTAGTGGTTCAATGATTCGGTTCTTAAAGTTACACGTTAATATAAACCTACAGTTCGCACTAAATTCTTCTATGAATCCACGTAAAGCAGGTTGTGTTGATTGGGGATTAAGGTAGTCAGCCTCGTCAAGTATCACTACTTTATAGCCACCCTGTAGGGAGACCGACGAGGCAAACTTCTTAATCTTATTTCGGAGAGTATCAATGCCAGATTCTTCGGATCCGTTAATTAACAGATAGTCCAAATCTAGTTCGTTACACAGAGCCTTAGCGATAGTCGTTTTACCAGTACCGGCTGTTCCGGTCAGCAGCATGTTGTGAAGTGCACCCCCTCTAACAACATCTGCAAAAGTTTGCTTGATTGCGCTTGGTAAAATTGTGTCACTAATTTTCTGTGGTCGATACTTCTCTACCCATAAGAAATCATCCATTATAGTACTTCCCAACCAGTAACTGTAGAGAGTCTAAACGACCTCCAAGCTTCCTTGTCGAGCGCCCATGCAGCTAAATGATCTGTTTCAGGCGATACAGTTTCTACTACAATCTTCTGTCCATGTGCTTCTAAAACCACTGGGTTCAGAGTACAGGGCATAACGCGTATTTCGTCTGT
>Ga0307998_1001890_pt1 | contig 11003 bp, 11 predicted proteins | sample Davwhametageno37_FD_203147 | JGI IMG/M metagenome (GOLD analysis project Ga0307998, IMG submission 203147) | Marine microbial communities from Davis Island wharf, Antarctic Ocean - #37 | ecosystem: Environmental > Aquatic > Marine > Unclassified | place: Antarctic Ocean: Davis Island wharf...
GAAAGAGAAAAAGTAACTTTAGCTAAACAAAACCCAGTAGCATAATCCAACTAAAAAGGCAATAATTAATGCCAGTCGAATGTTGGACTTTTTTTCAAGGCTAGTGGTGTTTTTACTGCGTATCCATTTGTCTTTTAATCCAGTTAACGGAACTTTCCCTTCTGTTCGTTTTCCCGTTATCCTAGCTTCAATATCCGCTCTTCGAGCATCAAATTCTTCCTTTTCCTGATTGTAATATCGCGGATTGAAAGAAAACTGCTTAGCTTTTCGGGTTGTGGCGATAGATCGAATTTTCATATTTCAAATTTAAGGCTTTCTAAATAACAATTGATGCTCTTCGATAGTTAATGAAACTGAAATATGGTTTATTGCGTAAATAATTTAGAATCATTGTGTAATGTACTTAAAACTATTCAGCAGAGGCTGCGTAATTTTAGCAACTTAATGTAAATTAATGCCTTGATTAACTTAGGTTAGTTTTTGCTCGTTAACGCAGTGGTGTTCAAAAGTAGCTTGTCTCTGATTCTTGGCATTGTTTTGTATAGTTACCTTTATTAATTAAACCTCAAAAGACTAAAATCGTTGAAGAAATTTTTTTTAATAATCATGAGCATTGCGCTCATAAGTATATCACTTGGAGTAAATTTGGCTGAGACTGCTCAGCAGCCCGCATTGCCGGAAAAAGCGCCGTTTAATAATATGGCAACACCTTGGGCTGATTCTATTTTCTCAACCTTGAGTTTGGACGAAAAGATTGGACAATTATTTAGTGTTGCAGCATATTCTAACTTGGGAGCTGCTCATAAAAAGGAAGTTTTAGACCTCATTAATGAATATCACATTGGTGGCCTAACCTTTTTTCAAGGAGGTCCGGTTCGACAAGCAATGTTGACAAATCAATACCAAGAAGCTGCAAAAATTCCATTGATGATAGCTATTGATGGTGAGTGGGGCCTTTCCATGCGATTGGATAGTACCGTAAAATATCCGTGGCAAATGACCTTAGGGGCAATTCAAAACGATAGTTTGATTTACCAAATGGGGCTGCAAGTTGCGGAACAATTTAGAAGATTGGGAGTACATGTGAATTTTGCTCCTGTGGTTGACGTGAATAACAATCCGAATAATCCTGTGATTTTTGCTCGCTCTTTTGGAGAAGATAAATACAATGTTGCTAAAAAAGGAATAGCCTATATGAAAGGAATGCAAGCAGGTGGTTTATTGGCCAATGCAAAGCATTTTCCCGGGCACGGTGACACAGATAAGGATTCACACAAAACTTTACCAGTTGTAAGTCATGATATGGCAAGAATGGATTCGATTGAATTGTACCCGTTCAAGCAAATAATTCAAAGCGGAATTGGCAGTATGATGACGGCCCATTTGTATTTGCCGGAATTGACTGCTGAAAAGAAGGCTTCCTCTTTAACCAAAGAAATTGTCGACACACTTTTACAGCAGCAATTGGGCTTCGATGGTCTGATTTTTACCGATGGATTAAACATGGGAGGGGTTGCCAAGTACCAAATGTCTGAAGAGATAGACTTACAAGCCTTAATTGCCGGGAACGATGTTCTACTACTTTCTCAAGATGTGCCCAAAGCCATCGAATTAATTAAAGTCGCACTTTTAGACGGAAGGCTTTCGCAAGCGTCAATAGATAATTCGGTAATGAAAGTATTGAAGGCGAAAGAGTGGTTGAAAATTGAGAGTGGGGATTCAGTAGAATTGGAGAATTTATATGAAGATTTGAATCAGCCAAAATTTGAGTACCTGAACCGTCAACTTTCGGAAGCTAGCTTAACGGTCATTCGAAATAAGGGAAATAGAATTCCATTCAAAAAGATAGCTAAAAAACGAATGGTATCGTTGGCTTTTACTGATAAACAAGTTGATTTTGATGCTTTTCAAGACGGCTTAAACCTGTATGCTAAGGTGGATCGATTGAGTTATACCGCTCTTCCTGTTTCAGCTCAAAAAGCTTTGATGGATACTTTGTTGACTTACGATGAGGTGATTGTAAGTATCCATAAATCCAATAAACATCCTTGGATTAAAGCGGATTTGAACACTGAATTTAAAAACTTTCTCAATATACTGCGGTTAAAAAAGAAAGTGAGTTTGGTGTTGTTTGGCAATGCATATTGCTTGCAAGATTTTTTAGCTGCCGAGTTTACTGATGTTTTAGTGGTAGCATATCAAAATTCTCAAACAGCACAAAATTTAACTGCTCAGTTGTTTTTTGGAGGTGTAAAAGCAAATGGCAAACTTCCTGTGACAGTATCAACTAGAATGAAAGCAGGAATGGGTTTAGAAATAGCAGATGCCTTTCGAATGAAATATACATTACCCGAAGAGTTGGGTTTACGAACAGAAGACTTTGCTGCAATAGATAGCATTGTTGAAGAGGGAATAAGAGAAAAGGCTTTTCCCGGTGCACAGGTGTACGTTGCGAAAGACGGAAAGGTGATTTATCATAAAGCATTTGGGAACCCAACATATGAGAGTCCTGTAAAGGTAAAGCAAACCGATTTATACGACATTGCTTCAGTAACTAAAGTTACATCTACTTTACTGACTTTAATGTACTTGGAAGGAAAAGGAAAGCTATGGTTGGATGATAATTTAGGCAAGCATTTAAAAATGACAAAAGGAACAGTGTATGAGGATTTGGTATTACGCGATATCTTGGCACACCAAGCTGGTTTAGCGGCTTGGATTCCATTTTATAACAAGACGGTAACCAAAGGTCAGCCGAAAGCGGAATTTTACGCCAAAGATTCTAGTGCTATTTTCTCCAATCGGGTCACAGCAAATTTGTTTATCAAGTCAAGCTACAAAGACACTATCTTTTCTAGAATCATAAACCGTGCGAAGGTGAACGAAAAGAAAGAGTATAATTATAGCGATGTCGGCTATTATTTTATGAAGGAGATTGTTGAGAAAATAACAAAGCAGCCAATAGACGAATACAATGCTGCAAAGTTTTACGAACCTCTAGGCATGAGCAGAACTGCCTTTAAACCAACGCATACTTTCCCTTTAGCTGAAATTATTCCAACGGAAAGAGATACCTATTTCAGACAAGAACTAATTCATGGCGATGTTCATGATCCGGGAGCAGCTATGCTAGGCGGAGTTGGAGGGCATGCAGGTTTATTTTCAACAGCAAATGATTTAGGAAAGTTGATGCAAATGTACTTGGATGACGGGCTATTTTCAGGGGAGCGCTATTTACAGTCTGGAATAGTTGCGACGTATGCAAAATGTCAATTTTGTGAAGACAGCATTCCCATGAGCGTGGAGGAAAACAGAAGGGCAGCAGGTTTCGACAAACCGCAATTTCATGGAACACCTGGACCAACATGCGATTGCGTTTCTATGAATAGTTTTGGTCATTCAGGTTTTACCGGAACGTTGGCTTGGGCAGATCCCGAAGAAGGAGTAGTGTATATTTTCTTGAGTAATCGAATTTATCCAGACGCTAAGAATAGAAAATTATTATCGTTGAACATACGGACTCGAATTCAAGAAGAGATTTATAAGGCGATAAACAAATCAAAAATGCGAACTTCGCATGCAAGCATAAATTAAGAAGAATGAATATTGGAATTGTTTGTTACCCAACCTTTGGAGGTAGTGGAGTGGTAGCGACGGAATTGGGAAAAGCATTAGCTCTTAAGGGGCATCAAATTCATTTTATTTCTTATCAGCAGCCGGTTCGCTTGGACAGTTTTCATGAAAACATTTTGTACCACGAGGTTAATGTTTCCGACTACCCCTTGTTCGATTATCAACCCTATGAGTTGGTTTTAGCAAGCAAGTTAGTGGATGTTGTGAAGTACGAAAAATTAGATTTATTACACGTGCATTATGCAATCCCTCATGCCTCTGCGGCTTATATGGCACAACAAATTTTAAAAACAGAAGGCATTGAAATTCCTTTTATTACTACCCTTCACGGAACAGACATTACCTTGGTTGGAAAAGACTCTTCTTTTGAGCCTGTAATTACATTTGCTATTAACCAAAGTAACGCGGTAACAGCTGTTTCTAAAAGTTTAAAGAAAGATACCTTAGACCATTTTAAGATTAACCGCAGCATAGAAGTAATTTCTAATTTCATTTGCATTGATGGCTGTGAATTGCCGAAAATGGACGCTGAATTGAAACTCAGCATTGCTCCAAACGGAGAAAAGATACTGGCCCACGTTTCGAATTTTAGACCGGTGAAAAGAGTGTGTGATGTGGTGAAAATTTTCGCAAAGGTTAGAGAGCAAATGGAATGTAAATTGCTGTTAATTGGTGATGGACCGGATAGGCATTTAGCAGAAACATTTTGCAGAGAACGAGGAATAAGCAAAGACTTGGTTGTGCTTGGGAAAGTAAAAGATACACAGCATGTGCTGGGAATTGCAGATTTGTTTTTGCTACCATCTGAGTCTGAAAGTTTCGGATTAGCAGCATTGGAAGCAATGGCGGCAGGAGTTCCTGTAATATCTTCTAATACAGGGGGGATACCTGAAGTTAATACAGAAGGGTTTTCAGGTTATTTAAGCAATGTAGGAGATGTAGAGAGTATGGCTAAGAATGCTTTGAGTTTATTACAAGATGAAGAGAAGCTCGCCCGGTTTAAAGAGCAAGCGTTTGGCCAAGCTAAGAAGTTTGACATCCTAAACATTCTTCCGATTTACGAGAAGTTGTATAAGAGGGTCGTGGAGCATCCGAGTACTTTTTAAAGAGTACTATTTATTCAATTTCAAGCCCTAGATTTTCGAAATCAGACTAACTTGACAACAGCTTGAAGTTACTACCTTCCAACGACCTTTGTAGAATTTACATAACCTTTGAGAAGTGAGCTGTTGTTTTTATGTGTCTTCATAAAGCCGCCTGTTATTAATGGATAAATTTCTTCATTTTTTTGAGAGGTGTAAGGTGTGGAAATATCTTCTTCATCTTCAAGATTAACTACAGTAAGACCATTTAGTAATATTGGGCTGCCGTCCTTATCTCTTATGATTACTTCAATAGGAGTAAATTGAGTTAAGCAAGTGTGTCTTCCTATTTATCTTCCTTTTTATAAACTGTCTAAAACAAAAGCATAAACGAAACAACTATGATTGGGAGTATTTTATTTATCTGAAGCATTTTGGTGCTTTAATAAAAAAATGTTCAAAACGATATAGTAGGGTAACTACTTTATTGGATTCATAAAAACTGCTCAAATTAAACATAATTATAAAGAACTAAAGGTTCTTCCAAATGGTTTTTCAGAAGCCTAGCTTTACAAAATCTGCATTTATTTTGAATTAAATTCAACCCATGGAAAATACAAACTAACCTACCATTTTGATGCTTTGTGCGGATGGTGTTATGGTTTTACAGTTGTAATGGAAGCAATATATTCCAAGTACAGAGATACAATAGATTTTAATGTAGTATGTGGTGGGCTGGCTTTAAGGGAAAGAGCAGGGTTTATAAATGATGTAGCACCTTACTGTAAAGAGGGGGCTTATTTACAAGTTGAAAAAACAACAGGAGTGAGGTTTGGTGAGCTTTTTGTGAATGATGTTCTGAAGAACAATTCCATGTTTATGGATTCAACTTACCTCGCAATTGCATTGTGCATTGTATAGGAAAATACTCCCGATCAATCTATGCAATATGCTTCCGAACTATTAAAGGTGTTTTACAAAAATGGGAAGAGTCCAAATCAAATTGAAATCTACGGACAGTATGCCTTGAAAATTTGAAGTGACATTGCAGGCTTTGATAAATAAGATGAACAACAAAAAGTACCTTGACAAAGCAAAGGAGGACTTTAAGTATAGCGCAAGTGAAAGTGCAAGTGGCATCCCTTCATTAATTATTCGAAATGAAAATCAAAAAAGGAGCTCTCAAACGGCTACGTTAGTTTTGAGCAGATAGATGCTCAATTGAGTCAGTTGTTTTAGGATATTTAGTTCTTACACTTTTACACCTTTTGTAGTTAATTAGTTTTCATCAACAAATTTTAATTTACTTGTGTTGTAGAGAAAACGAATTGGGAAAGGTTAACTTCTTTTAATGCATTTTGTATGCAGAAATTTGACCAATGAAAGAGGGAGAGAAAAAAGGTGTGAATGCAAAGGCTCAAGGTCTTTTTGAGTGGTGGAACGAGAGGGCTAAAATAGAAGCAGGTGATTCTGTAAAAGCCATACTTTCAAAGATTGCTATTCGACTAATCGGTATTTTGCTCTTGATCATTTTTAGTCCCATATTAGCAGTTATTTTTATTATGGTTGTTGCCATTAGTTTATGAAAAATCCATTCCTGCACTTCAGCTTTTGGGTTCCAGCTTTCCTTTTTGTAATTCACCAAATCTTACAAAAGTTGATCGGAGTTGAAATTCCTTTAGTGGATTTTTATATTGATCCTTTTTGTTTTAGCGCTTTAACCATGCCTCTCTATATGTGGGAAAGAAAAATGTTGTTTCATCAATCTGGTATTTCGAAACTAGAAATGCTGGTACTGCTAACTTTTTTAATCCTTTTTTCTGAGGTTGTGCTACCGTATTTCTCCTCTCAATTTATTGCCGATTTGCTGGATGTTTTAATGATTTTACTCGGAGGCGTTTGGTTTTATTGTTTTCGTCCTTCAAGAAAGGTGGAAGAATAGATTTCATAAAGTAATGATTTTTAGGTTTGTATTTTTAAATGAAGTCTTTAGAAATAATTTCTGTGCTAGTATATGCCTTTTGCAGGCGAATGAATTTTCCTATTTTTCTAAATGGAATTGTTACTAATTAACCGAATCGAAAACTGTTGAATTAACCAGGTTTAAATGCTGTTAATCTTTAGGATAAATTAGGAGATTTATTTTAAGTATATTGATTATTCAATGACTACATTAAATTATGGAATTCGGAGCCAAGAAGTAATTGAAGGTCAACTATCTATATAGTAATAAATGAAGTGATAACATAGGTTACTTTCTTGTTTTTGAATTAAAAAATATTTTATTTGGGAGCTGTTTTTAGTCTCTTACCAAATAGTTAAGATTATGAAAAACAGATTTTTAATTATAGCTGTAATTACAATATTAGGCTGCGGAGATTCTGTTAAAAAACAAGCACCGGAAATAGCTGCCGATGTAATTTATCACAACAGAGATATTGTTACTATGGAAGGAGATACAGCTCAATATGTAGAAGCATTAGCAGTAAAAGATGGTTTGATATTAAAGTTAGGTGCTAAGAATGAAGTTTTGACGCTGAAAGGAGACAGTACTAAATTGGTAGATTTAGAAGGTAAATCCATGCTTCCTGGATTTATTGACGGACATGCTCATTTCGCAAATTTTGCAGGACAGGCGATTGAAGCACAATTATTACCACCACCGGATGCCGGAGCAAAGGACATCCCAACTATTATTGAAATTTTAAGGGAGTAGAACACACCTGAAAATAGAAAGTTAACTGGTTGGATTTTCGGTACAGGATTTGATGACTCCGTATTAGAGGAGAAACGATTTCCAACTAAAGAGTATTTAGATCAGGTATCAACTGAGTTTCCAATTATGATTGTTCACATTTCAGGTCATTTTGCTGCTGTAAATTCGAAAGGACTTGAAATGTTAAATATTGCGGCAGATAGTAAAAACCCCGAGGGAGGAATTATTAGAAGAATGAAAGGGTCTAATGAACCAAATGAAGTTCTGGAGGAATTAGCTGCAATACCATGCATGTTACCGGCATTGTCTCCGGCAAATCACGAGACAGCTATTCAGTTTTTTGAAGCTGGTCAAGAGTTGGCACTATTTACGAGAAAGCATTTAAACATAACAGGCAAGTGTTAACCCATGCTAATGGAGATACTGCGATGGATCAAATGATTCGAACTTTAAAACCTTTAGCTAAAAAGTATGGGAATAACGACCGTAGGTTTGTACTGATTCATGGACAATATGTTAGAGATGACCAATTAGATGAATTTAAAAAATTGGACGTAATTACTTCCTTATTTCCGCTACATACCTATTATTGGGGAGATTGGCATAGTGAGCTAATAGGAGAAGATTTACGTCAAAAAATTAGCCCAACTCGAACTGCACTGGATAAAGGATTAAACATTACTATTCATAGTAATGCTCCTGTTGCACTTCCTAACCTAATGCGAGTTGTGTGGACAGCGGTTCCAAGAACTTCTAGAAGTGGAAAAATAATTGGAGTAGAAGAGAGAATTACTCCCTATGAAGCGCTAAAAGCGATAACAGATTGTAGTGCTTTTGAACATTTTGAAGAAAGTACAAAAGATACTTTAACAGTTGGAAAATTAGCTAATTTAGTCGTTGTTTCTGCAAATCCATTAAAGATAGAAGTTGACGAAATCAAGGAAATTGAAGTATTAAAAACGATTAAAGAGGGTGTTTTAGTTTACGACATAAAAGAGAAGTAAAATGCAAAATGAAGCGGAAAAATCTTTTATACCTCGGTAACGTGGAGTGAATAATTGTACGTTTTTTGTTTTTTTATTACGGTTAGTTTTCAGTACCGCTATTTTTTTAATTCTACCCATGATGGTAGTTTAAGCATGAGAAATAATGCGTTTTCATCAGTATGAAATATTTTAGTGGGTTTATTTAAGGATGCATTTGAATTGAACTGCTAGACACTATTAAAAATTTAATTAGAGGAAAAGCTTGTCCGTGCTCAGGTTGTTTTATGAGTAGCTTTTATCTGGTTGTTACGATATATTCCGGACTTAAGTGGACACAGAGATTGTCAAGTACATGGGCTTCGGTGCTGTACTTTTAGCTTTGTAGGGAGTTGTTTCCTAATTTAAGAGTCATTTCAAACAAAAACTGCGAAGAATATAAAAGCAGAATTAAACGAATAACTTTGCTTAAATATTAAATTTTTCATTTGTACTTTTTGGAGAGTAATTCTCAAGATAGTATAGCATCTAATTCTCACGGAAGTCATAAAAAATTCGACGGTATTCTTCATCGCGTTTAGGAACGGAGGATAGGGCAAAAAATGGTTAGCCTTGCATGTTGTTTTGTAATAAAAAAGTTTTTGACAAGTGGTCAATTGGCGTTAAACCTGAGAGTATAGTTGAAGGTTTTGTTGTAGAAAGCAACAGAATAAATAGAGAGGAAATGACGCGCTAGGGAGAACGCAAGGTATTTTTAAATGCGGTTGGTACCAATTACTGATTTAAAGGTTAGGTATAGTTTGTTTTGGGGTAAATACGCAGCATTGGCTTGAGAGTAAGAAGAGATGATTTTGTCGCTGTCTTTGGGGGTTAAGCCAAGCATTGAATTTTTATTAAAATAGGAAGTTATTTTTACATTTAGATACGGGTAAAACGTGATATTTAGAATATCTTATTTGGAATAATTATATTCCAATTGAAGGTTATTTAAATTCATTCAATACTACGATTAATTCCATTTACCTTTAAATCTCGGAGTTGCAAGGTTACTTGAGTTGTTATTCGATGCAAGAAAATATTTGAATCAACTCTTTATTGCTTCTAAAATTCACGTTGAGAAGTTGTTATGTTGCTTAATTTTGCATAACAACGAAAAGTATAAATAGTAAAAGTATATAATAAAATTAGGAAGCATATTTTATGAGACAAAGCATCAAACAAATTAATCAGCTAGTTTTTAAACGTTCAGTAATGGATTTTTTCTTCATTGCTGCAGGCGTTATTATGGCGGCAATAGGTTTGAAAGGCTTTTTATTACCGGAGGATATTTTAGATGGCGGCGCCATGGGTGTTTCGCTTTTAATTCATTCGTTGACAGATATTAAACTATCTGTTCTTATCGTAATAGTGAATTTGCCTTTTATGATTTTAGGTGCCAAACAGTTTTCTGTTTCTTTTGCAGTTAAAAGTAGTCTAGCAGTAGTTGCTTTGGCAACTCTGGTTTATGTGCTTCAATTTCCTCCAATAACCAGCGACCGGTTATTAATTGCCGTGTTTGGTGGTTTTTTTATTGGAGCAGGAATAGGCCTAACCATTCGTGGAGGAGCGGTGATTGATGGAACAGAAGTTTTAGCAATTACTGTGAGTAAAAAATTCAGTTTATCGATTGGTGATTTTATTGCAATTTTTAATATTTTATTGTTCGGATTTGCTGCTTTAATCGTAGATATTGAAACTGCAATGTATTCCATGTTAACTTATTTGGCGGCCTCAAAAACGGTAGATTTTATCTTAAATGGTATAGAAGAGTACATCGGCATCATGATTGTCTCAAACGACTATTTAGAGATTAAAGAAACTATTTCAGTAAAATTAGGGCGTGGCGTAACTGTTTTTAAATCAAACAGTGCTTACGAAAATGAAAAGCATATAATGGTAGACAAAGAAATTTTATTCTGTGTAGTTACGCGGTTAGAGGTTACCAAGGTAATGTTGGAAATTGACAAAATAGATCCTGAATCATTTGTGATTCAATACCCCATTAGAGATACAAAAGGAGGAATGATCAAGAAAAGGCCGATGCAGTAAGGCTTTTTACGCTGTAAGAACTACGCTCCTTAATTCTATCGTCTGTTAACCCTCCCTTTCGCTCACCGCTTTACTGTCTTCTTTCTCATTACAATTGTTCTGCTTGTGAATGGGGCTTCAATGCCTTCTTTATCAAATTGAATTTTTAGTGCTTTTTAAAATGTCAATTTGCAACTCGAAAGATGTTAGTCAAGTCTTTGTTGCAAACTCGAATTCTTAAGGTAACAGAGGAGTTGTTTCACCTCGTGAATTCAGCTTATACACCTGGTCTATTCTGACTCTTCTCTAAATCTGTTATATAATCGATTATGAAGGGATGGTTTTTCCATTATTCTCGTATATTTTTTGACCAAGTCTGTATTGCTTTAAGAAATTTTGATTTTAATTTGTTAAGGGCATTTTATGTCACCGAAGTTGTAATTAATAAGCTTCACTTTAACAACTATGATCGGTGGAACAACAATTATTTTATTTTCAAACAATGAAATAACGTGCGGGCTT
>Ga0307998_1001892_pt1 | contig 11001 bp, 12 predicted proteins | sample Davwhametageno37_FD_203147 | JGI IMG/M metagenome (GOLD analysis project Ga0307998, IMG submission 203147) | Marine microbial communities from Davis Island wharf, Antarctic Ocean - #37 | ecosystem: Environmental > Aquatic > Marine > Unclassified | place: Antarctic Ocean: Davis Island wharf...
GACTGTGTGATGAATGGCCCTTGGTCGCCTATCCAGATCAGGCTGTAGCTGGCGCGTTCGACTATCCGCTTGAGGTGGGCATGGTGCTGTGTGTCGAGGCGGCAGTAGGCGAAGTTGGTGGTGCCTTTACCATCAAACTGGAGGATCAGGTTTTGATCACCGAAGATGGATGTGAAAACCTGACCAAGTATCCATTTGACCCCGCCTTGATGGGGTTGTGATCCCCCATACCCCGACATTAACCCTGCAACCGTTTCCACAAATCTATGCCAAACCAATCTTCCAAGAAGTTGTAGGGATAGTGCAACGGGCCATTTGACGATGCCAAAGACAGCGCAGCCAGTTCTGCTGGCTCTAGTGTGAAATCATACGCATCCATACTTCCCTGCAATTGATAATATCGCGCGCACCCAACAAAACAGATGAAACACCTGAGTGTGCAAGCAGCCATGCCAGCGCAACATGCGTCATGGGACGTGCATGACGCGTCGCTATCGATTCAACAACATCAAGGATGCGATAAGCGCTATCCGTTTTGCGAATGCCATAGGCTTCAACATTCCGATTGGGGTCCTCGCTCAGAGGTGTTGCACCGCTGGGCCTGTTGGCCGCAACCAACGCTACAGCGTGTTGGTGAAACGATACCAGAATTGTCCCACGATCAATCGATCGTCACACATCAAGATGATAGGCATTTCCCCGAAGTTCGGCGCGTCATCGACAGGGTGTGCAATGTATTGCAGTCATAAGGGATAAAAACATTATAACCGGGAAGTAGATCCAAAGGGCACCACTCTTGTCCCACCCCTTGCATTTTAAACAAGCCACCTGATAATGCGGGCAACAGATCAGCAAAACTATCTGTAAATATTTACCACAAGAGTGTTCAAGAAGACCTTAATAAAGGACTAGGAAAATGATTTCAGGGTGGAAAATCAAACGCGAACTTGGACGAATGGGACAGCAATTGCGCGGCATCAGCGATCGAGTGACAGACCCGATCGCACAACGCCGTCTGGATCGTACTGTCGCAGCGGGCCTACCCACCACACCTGGGGAATTGGCCGTTGTGGGCAAAGTTGGATTGTTCCTATTGTATCAGCCAAAAGGTATTTCGGCATCAACACTCGAAACATGCCGACTGCTGGCCAAGGCAGGTTATTCACCTTTGATTGTTTCGAATTCCCCAATATCGAACGAAGACAAACAGCGCCTCATTCCACTTGCCTGGCAGATCATTGAGCGGCCAAACTTCGGTTATGATTTCGGGGGATACCGTGATGGACTTACGCACCTCCAACAATCAGGGGCTTCGCCGAATGAACTGCTAATCCTAAATGATAGTGTATGGTTAGGTATCGTCCCCACAACGGACTTGTTTGCCCGCTTGGATGCTGATCCTGCTGATATTGCGGGCACTATCCTCAGAGACCGCGGGACAGAACGGTTTTTGGAAAGTTACCTGTTTCGTTTGCGCCGCCCCGCTTTGGAGCACCCTGCGTTCGTAAAATTTTGGACAGACCTGCGGTTAACATCCAATAAATATCATGTCATTCGACGTGGTGAGCGTGGGTTTAGTGCTGCCATGCGCTCAGCAGGTCTGCGGGTTTCTGGTGTCTATAAGAACGCAAACTTCCTACAAAAACTTACAGAACAAGATGATGAATTTCTACGAATAACTTTGCAGTATAGTGCTTATGCCGACACTAAGGCAGAGAACCGGTCACAAGAACTATTGAACAATTACGAACCAGATTGGCGCGAAACCGTACTTCAACATTTTGAAGACACCCTTTCTAAGCGCCAAGCCTATTCCAGTTTCCCATATGCCAATGTTCACCTGACTGGTTACCCATTTCTTAAGAAGTCCGCTGATCCGGTTATTAAAGCTTGGCGTCAGGCTTATTTGAAAGCTGTTCAAGCGAATGATCTGCCGCCCCCCCCGCCTCACTTATCAACAGAAATTTTCACATGTGACAGCACTTAGTTGTTACAAAATGTCTCAAAGGTAAGATCAAACATTCACCGAGGTAAGTTCTGATGCAAAGCGATAACTGTCATTCCGCGGATCACAGTTATCCAGATCTTGGCCTTTACTCCCCATATTTTCAATCCGTACAAAAATCCGCAATGTTTCTTCTGTTCTTGAATATCGCCGAGCGCGAGGCAGCGCCTCGCATGAAAAAACCGCGCCTTGAAGGGCGCGGTTTTTAATCTCAGTCATAGACTAGCTAATTAGCTTTTGCCCTTCCATGGGACCAAGATCTTCTCAGCCCAACGCATCAGCAGATCGATCCCAAAACCAATCACACCAATCATGATGATACCCATCACAACGATGTCCGTTTGTTGGAACTTAGCCGCGACCATAATCATCATGCCTGCGCCTTGGGATGCCGCAACCAATTCGGCCGCAACAACGGTACCCCAGCAAACACCCATCGCAACACGTGCACCGGTAAAGATCTCAGGCAGTGAGTTAGGGATGATAACGTGGCGCATGATCTGTGGTTTGCTTGCACCCAACGAGTAGGCAGCGTGCACCTTAGCGATGTTCACACCTGACACACCGGAACGAGCAGCGATTGCCATGATCCAAAGAGCCGCTAGGAACAACAAGATGATTTTACCTGTTTCACCAATACCAAACCAAATAATAATCAGTGGGATCAAAGCAAGTGGTGGCACTGGGCGCATGAATTCAACGATCGGATCGAACCAACCACGGAACCAGTTGCTCAAGCCCATCGCATATCCAAGTGGGATACCGATGATCGCGCCAAAGAGGAAACCAACAACAACGCGGAACAATGAGTAACCCACGTGCTCCCAAAGTGAGAAATTGCGGTAGCCTTCGTTCGCGATCTCAAGCGTACGGGCCCAAACCTTTTCAGGAGGAGGCAAGTACAACGGTGCCATCTGCCAACCTGTCTTTGCTTTAAAGTTAGGTGTGCCCTTGTCGGTCAACGTCACAGAGCCACCGTCAACCACAACGGTTGTACGCGCGACAACTGGTTCCCCATTAATCGCAACAACCTTGGCACCATCTGCTTTTTTCGCGTCATCATTGCCTTGAACAACAATAACCTTCGTGCCCCACTTGTTCACAATCGCCGTGTCATTTTTGGCGAAACCGTCGCCGGCCTCTACCTCTGGCTTAACCGCGTCTTCGCCTTGTGGACGGACCAAAACGGTAACTGTAGCATCGTCTTGTTCGCCAGCTGCATTTTCGACGGTGTAGTTAAAGGTCGTCGTACCTTCAAACGGACCAGGCATGTGCAAAAAGCTTGGGATCAAAGTAGAGCCCGTAAAGGTTGCCCACATGAAGAAGATAGATAGTACCGAAATGATCGATGCCGCACGGTTAGGGCGCACAGCACTTTCATCTCCAAACGTCACCGTCTTCAAAGATATGTAATCTTTGGTACCACGGCCTTCAGAAACCATGCGAACCACAAAAAACGCTGCAACAAAAATGGCAACGTAAAGAATGAGAGGGATCATTTGCTTTCCTCCGTCCGGCCCATGATTTCTTCTTCCATGTCCCAGATCATTTCGAGGATTTCTTCACGCTTCACAGCAAAATCCGGATGTTTTTTAACTTCACGAAGATCGGCATCAACGCCCATCTCAGCAAACGGCAGACGGTATTCTTTGTGAATACGACCAGGGCGCGGGGCCATAACAATCAGGCGTTCGCCCAACAGCAATGCTTCCTCAACCGAGTGGGTGATCAAGATGATCGTCTTGCCGGTTTCTTTCCACAACTTCAGAACCAAACCCTGCATCTTTTCGCGCGTCAAAGCGTCCAAAGCACCAAGTGGCTCATCCATCAAAATAACGTCAGGGTCGTTGGCAAGGCAGCGGGCCAAAGCCACACGTTGCTGCATACCACCAGACAGTTCGTAAACTGCCTTTTCCTTGAAATCCTGCAAACCAACAACGTCCAGCAGATGATCAACGATCTCTGCTTTATCCGCCTTTGGCATCCTTTTCATTGAAGGACCAAAGCCTACGTTTTCACGCACAGACATCCACTCAAACAAGGCACCTTGCTGGAAAACCATACCGCGGTCCGCATCCGGCCCACTGATCTGTTTTTCGTTTAATTCCATCTTGCCTTCAGTCGGAGCCAAAAAGCCCGCAACAATATTCAGCAATGTTGTTTTACCACAGCCCGAAGGGCCAAGCACGCTCATCAACTCACCTGCTTTGAGGTTGAGCGAGACGTCTTTCAACGCTTGAACAGATCCGCCGTTTGGCAAATCGAACCGCATCGAGAGTTTGTCGATTGATAGTCCAGACATGTTCCCACCTGTCATTAAGGTCGCCGCTCAAATTTCAGCGTTTGCCCTGTGTAGCGGAAAAAACCCGCTTCATGTCGAAAAAAATGCCCGCGCAGAGTGATCCGCGCGGGCAAGGATTAAGCCTTAAGGCTTACATACCTTTTACAGCCATCAATGGTGCAGTGTTTACTGTACCTGCATAGCTGTCGAGTGCTGCATCGATGTTACCTGAGTCTAGGAACACTGTAGCTACGCCACCCATGAAGTCTTGAGCGCCGCCACCGAGCCAAGCAGCACCAAGCTGTTCGTCTACAGTTGGGAACACAAAGCCAGCCAATGTTTCAGATGTCGCTGTTTCGTCCATACCCGCATCTTTTGCAATGATTGGAAGCATTTTAGCTTGGTTTGCTTCGTCAGCCCACATTGCGTTCGCGTCTGCAGTGACTTTTAGGAACTTAGCGAGCATGTCGCCTTCTTCAGCAACGAATGATGCAGGTGCTGTTGTCGCATCAAATACCAAGATGCCCAGCTCTGATTTCTCAGCGCCAGTCAACAATACGTTGCCGGATTCTTTCATGCGACGAAGCGCACCGCCCCAACCACAAGCCATGTCAACAGCGCCTTGAGATAGTGCAGCTGCACCTTCTGCTGGTGCCATGTCCACAACGTCCATGCCGCCTACGTCAACACCGAAGTGAGACATTTGCTTTAGGAAACCGTAGTGCGCTGCTGTGCCCAAAGGAACCGCAACTTTTTTGCCAGCCAATTCGCTAGCCGACATTTTGTCGATTTCTAGACCTGAAGCAACAACACAGTTGTCGTTGTCAGAGTATGAAACCGCAACGTCAACAATTTGCAAATCTTGGCCACCAGAAACCGCGCCTACGAAAGGAGGAACGCCTTGAGATACAGAGATTTGAACGTCGCCAGACGCCATAGCTGCGGACATCGCAACACCTGAGTCAAAGCTAACCCAGTTAATTTTTGCGCCCATAGCTTCTTCATACATGCCAGTCTCTTTGGCAAACTGGAATGGCATTGGCCACTCAAGGAAGTACGCTACTGTGATTTCAGAGTGACCGCCTGCAGTCGCTGCTTGACCACCAGCGATCATCGCAACACCAGCTACAGCACCCAGCAATTTGGATTTCAAAGTCATTTCATTCTCCCGTTGTGGCACCACATCATGTGATGCTCATTATTTAACGCAGGTAATCATGCCACCATGCGCAGCCTCGTCCCAAACTTCAACACTGGGATCAGGGCAACGTCGTGATCCCACTCGAAATTCGCCTAAGGATCAACGGTTTTTATTCCAATTTTGAAAATATAATTTGAACTTTTGTGTGCGTCTTGCTGCAAAAAACGACACTCCCCCCATTGATAACTTGTAATAATTCCCACTTTGTCGCTTTTGAACTATCGAATCACATCACATTCTGGCCTCATATCGAAAACTCAACTGGCCCTACTGGTTTGGGTGGAATCGCTGTCATCTAGTGAAAACGAGGCCCGACTCTGCCTTGATTTCATGGAATTCGCATAAAACAATGGAGCATCCGCTATGGACGGCACGTTTAACGAAAATGACCTAACCCGCGTTATCGAAGCGGATCGCGCAAATGTTTGGCATCACCTCAGCCAGCATCAGCAATTTATCACCGGTGCTGACCCGAAAATCATCGTCGAAGGCAAAGGCATGCGTGTCTGGGACCAAAAAGGCATCGAACACCTTGATGCGGTTGCTGGTGGCGTTTGGACAGTAAACGTAGGCTACGGCCGTGAAACAATGGGCGACGCAGTGCGCGACGCCATTGTTAAGATGAACTTTTTCGGCGGCACAGTCGGCACGATCCCCGGCGCATTGTTCGCGGAAAAACTGATCTCGAAGATGCCAGGTATGGACCGCGTATATTACGCAAACTCCGGCTCTGAAGCGAACGAGAAAGCCTTTAAACTGGTTCGCCAAATCGCCCACAAAAAATACGGTGGCAAGAAGCACAAGATCCTTTACCGCGACCGCGACTACCACGGTTCAACAATCGCAACCATGTCCGCAGGTGGCCAAGACGAACGCAACGCACAATACGGTCCATTCACTCCGGGATTCATCCGCGTGCCACACTGTCTTGAGTACCGCAAGCACGAACAAGATGGCGCACCTGTTGAGAACTACGGCGAATGGGCTGCGAATCAAATCGAAGAGATCATTTTGCGCGAAGGTGCCGACACGGTTGGCGCACTTTGCCTAGAACCAGTGACAGCTGGCGGCGGCGTGATCGAAGCACCGGAAGGCTACTGGCCACGCGTTGCTGAGATCTGCAAGAAATACGACATCCTGCTTCACATCGACGAAGTTGTTTGTGGCGTTGGCCGTACAGGCAGATGGTTCGGCTATCAGCACTACGGCATCCAGCCAGACATGGTGACAATGGCCAAAGGTGTAGCCTCTGGGTACGCCGCGATCTCATGCCTCGTTACAACAAACCAAGTGTTCGACATGTTCATGGACCCAACTGAGGACAACATGAACTACTTCCGCGACATCTCAACTTTTGGTGGCTGTACTGCTGGCCCAGCGGCAGCAATGGAAAACATGCGCATCATCGAAGATGAGGGGCTGTTGCAGAATACAATCGACATGGGCCACTACATGAAGGACCAGTTGAACGCACTAAAAGACAAACACGAAGTCATCGGCGACGTGCGCGGCAAAGGCCTGTTCTTGGGTGTTGAACTGGTCGCGGACCGTACAACACGCGAACCAACAGCAGAGAAAATGGTCCAAGCGGTTGTTGGCGATTGCATGAAGAACGCAGTCATCATCGGCGCAACAAACCGTTCGCTTCCTGGACGCAACAACACGCTGTGCTACTCACCTGCATTGATCGCGACCAAAGACGACATTGATCAAATTGTGACAGCCACATCCAACGCATTGACCACCGTCTTCGGTTAAGTCGAGTTCACGTTGAATACAAAAGGCGGGCCGTCACGGTCCGCCTTTTTTGTGTTTCATCAATGCTGTTACCTGACGCTCGCAGCCCGATAGCGACCCTTAAAAGTCATTGTTTGTCGTTATTTTATTTGACACGTGAAGAAGCCGCGACCTAGCGTTTAGAGCGACAATGCCCTCTCACTTTAGGATCTATTTATGCTCGAAGAAGCCAAGAACCGCACGCGCGCGCTGCAGCAATCAATGAAGGCACAGGGCATCAAATGTGCCGTGTTCACCAATGAAAGCTCAATGGCTTATCTGGCGGGTTTCTGGGGCTACCTCGGCATCGAATTTGGTCGGCCATCCATGGTTGTAGTTAAGGCACAAGACGAACCGATCGTCATCACACCCTTAATGGAGTCCGAGATGGTCGCAGAGATGACATGGGTCGAAGATGTACGTGTTTGGGAAGACTTTGGCGCACGCACTTGGGGTGCTGTGATGGCAAGCGCGCTGGGTGAAAATCCGTCCAAAGTTTGGGTCGAACGCAACACAATCCCCGCAATCGTGGGCAACTATTTGGATGACACCTACGTCGGCGTACCGATCAAAGACATCTCACCCATGCTAGGTACATTGCGCATGATTAAATCCTCGTTCGAGATTGGTGTGATGAAAGAAGCTGGCCAAATCGCAGGTGCAATGATGGCTGCGGCCCACGGCAGCCTGCGCATCGGTGTCGCTGAGTATGAAAGCGCATTAGCTGTGATTGAAGCCGGATCGCGCAAGGCCGCAACCTTCCTGACAGACAAAGGTTGGGACCGCTTCGTATCCCCCATGATCCACAACCTGCAGATCCTGCAAAGCGGCAAGGACACATCGATGTGTCCATCGCCGCGCCTCGGTCAAGCAATATGAATTGGCAGACCCCGTCTATTTCTGCTTCTGCAACATGGCGCAGTTCAAACAATACAAACTTGGCTTTGATCGCATGTTCCACGTGGGCGAAGTCAAAGACGATGCCGCCCGCGTGCAAGAAGCCGCAATCGAAGCACAGCAGGCCGCAATCGCCGCGATCGAACCAGGTGTTCTGGCCCAAGACGTCGCCGCAGCTGCCAACGCAGTTTATGAAGCACGAGGATACGAGACCGGTTACCGCAAAGGCGCTCCATCGGTGTGGCCTATCTAGAAGCGCCTGAACTGAAGGCTGGTGACATGACCGTGTTGCAAGCCGGTATGACCTTTGCGGTCGACGGCGGTATCTCAATCGATGGTGTGACGGCAGGGCGCATCGGCGACTCGGTCGTGGTGACGGAGACGGGGTTTGAATACATCACAAACTACCCTCGCGAATTACTGGTCACAGACGCCTAGAAATGGGCGGCATCCTTCGTCTTTGCGTTGGCCAATCCCCTGTGGAACTTTCCACTACAACCGCTAGGCTAGAGTGGCTTAAAAGTGTTTTGTCAGAAGCTGCATTTAAGCAAACCGATCTGCTGTTGCTGCCAGAGCTGTTTGCGACAGGCTATAATATCGGCGACCGAATCGCAGCCCGGGCAGAACTCGCAGACGGGCCAACCGCGCTAACGATTGCCACCCTAGCCAAGGCACATAACATCGCCATCCACTACGGTTTTGCTGAAACTGATGGCAACAACACATTCAACGCAGCGCAATGTTTCGGGCCCAATGGGATGCGCTTAGGCGGGCACCGCAAACTGGCCATCCCCCCAGGATTTGAAGCTGACCATTTCAAACGCGGCGAAGGGTGCAGTCTGTTCATCTATAAAGGTCTGCAGATCGCGACCCTCATTTGCTATGATGCAGAATTCCCTGAAACGGCACGCCATGTTGCCAGTATGGGCGCGGAACTTATCTTGGTGCCCACAGCACTTGGGGCGCAGTGGGATTGGGTCTCTAAAACAATGGTCCCGACGCGGGCCTACGAAAACGGCGTCTTCCTCGCCTACGCCAATAGTGCGGGCACCGAGAATGGTATGGGTTTCTTAGGACAAAGCTTCATCGCCGCGCCTAATGGAAAAGAGCTGGCAAGGGCAGGTGCCTCACCGGAACTGATTTACGCAGAGCTAAAGCGGGGGCAGGTAACAAAAGCACAAAGCCGCTTGCCCTATTTGAACGATCTAAAGATGTTGAAAACTTAGATAAGAGCAGAAGTCAGCTGGTTTCTGTCTTTTAGACAAAACCAATAATCACGCTAATGCCAGCCTCTAAATAAACTGCGGACGCATTGCCTGAAACACCACCGCCGCGGCCACGTTCGCTAAATTCAATGACCGTACCCGTTTGTCCAACATCGGCAGGTTAAAGGTGCGATCTTCCATCCCGTCCAAAATCGACTTTGGCAGGCCCGCAGATTCACAGCCAAACACCAAATACGCATCGCGTTGATATTCGGGTGTGTAAAAGCTGTGCTCCCCGTGCTCTTCAAAAAAGTGCAGGTTTTTGCGCAGCGGGTTGCGCTGCGTTAGAAAGTCTTCCCAATTGTCGTATTCACTTAGATTGACGTGCTTCCAATAATCAGTGCCTGCGCGGCGCACAGATTTTTCATCCAATGAAAAGCCATAGGGCTTAATAAGGATCAGTTCCAAATTCAACGCCACACAGGTCCGCCCAATCGCCCCCGTGTTGTACGGAATTTCGGGCGTGACCAATACCATTTTCATATGTGGTTCTGACATAGCTGTGGGGCTTTCTTATGCGCGGACACAGGTACGGTCCGCTGTTGGAAACCTGTTAGACGAAACGCGTCGGCAATACCAACGCCCACCATTATAATTTCGCTGTGTTAACCTGATTCTCTAGTTTCTGACCTCAAACGCCGTGAACTGTGCAATTCGGGCCCCATTCTGTACATTTCCCCGCAAAACCTCATTTTTGCGACCTCTTTTGGCCCGTCAGACTGTACAATTCATGGCCCAAACTGTGCAATATTCCCGTTATTTCACCGCTCAAGCACCCCGTTGGGGTATCGTTTGCAGGGTTAACACTGCGTCCCTCGACTAATTTTTATGTCAATAATTGCAAAATTGAGACATGTAGTCTCATTAAAAATGATCTAAACAGATGGTAAGTCACGGATATTTGTGACATTTTCATCTATCTATAAGTCCAGTTTGTGCTTCGGTTATATCCAGAGTATACGTGTTTTATGGCCCTACCTGTCGAAACATTTTTCCTTCATCCCGATTATCAGGGAACGCTGCAAAGCCAGATCCAGCAGATGATTGCGCAGGGTATTTTATCAGGCCGTTTTCAGCCCGCTGAAAAGCTACCTTCGACCCGCAAACTTGCCACCCACCTTAGCGTCAGTCGCATCACCGTGACACTTGCATATAATGAATTGTTATCAAACGATTATCTGACCTCTCGTGGTCGATCTGGGTACTACGTTTCACGCAATGCGCCCTCCCCACCCAACTTTAAATCCGTCGACCCGATTGAAGATGCCGTCGATTGGACCCGCGCCATTGGGCAACGCTTTTCCGGGGGCCAAACGCCGCGAAAACCCCAGGAATGGGCCAAATACAAACACCCCTTCACCTACGGCCAGGCGGACCCAACCCTGTTCGACCACGCCAACTGGCGTTTGTGCGCTCTAAAGGCTCTTGGCCAACGCGACTTCACGCCCTTAACCACCGATTATTACGACCAAGATGACCCACAACTGATCGAGTTTATTGCCCGCCACACCCTACCCCGCCGCGGCATCTCTGCCCGTCCGGAACAGATCCTAATTACACTCGGTGCGCAGAACGC
>Ga0307998_1001896_pt1 | contig 10988 bp, 7 predicted proteins | sample Davwhametageno37_FD_203147 | JGI IMG/M metagenome (GOLD analysis project Ga0307998, IMG submission 203147) | Marine microbial communities from Davis Island wharf, Antarctic Ocean - #37 | ecosystem: Environmental > Aquatic > Marine > Unclassified | place: Antarctic Ocean: Davis Island wharf...
TTAAGATTAAGAAGATTGAAGATAATACGTCGGAAAACGTTGAGATTTTAATTCACCTGCCGCCAAACGTATCGCCTGATAAAACAATTGATGCGTTGTATGCTTTTACGGGTTGTGAACTTTCTGTGTCTCCTAACTCTTGCGTCATTCAAGACGACAAGCCTCACTTTATGGGGGTAAACAACATCTTGAAGATTTGCACAGCCGAAACTAAGGAGCTGCTCAAAAGAGAATTGGAGATTCGGAAAGCAGAATTGCAGGAGCAATGGCATTTTTCATCCTTAGAGAAAATTTTTATTGAGAATAAAATTTACCGAGACATTGAGGAGCAAGAGACACTAGAAGGTGTCATCAAGGCTGTTTTTGACGGGTTAAAACCACATACTAAACACTTATTAAGAGCAGTAACAGCGGACGATGTAAATCGATTGTTAGAAATTCGAATCAAACGTATTTCTAAGTTCGATAGCTTTAAGGCAGATGAACTAATTAAACGAATTGAGGAAGAGATTGAAGAGATCAATATCAACTTGGCAAATTTGACTGAATTTGCAATTGACTACTTCAAAAGAATTAGAAACAAGCACGGAAAAGGAAGAGGTCGTAAAACAGAAATTAAATCGTTTGAAACTATCGATGCAACGAAGGTTGCTGTAGCGAACTCTAAGTTGTACGTGAGTATGGCTGAGGGATTTATTGGTCACGGATTAAAGAAAACTGAATCTGAATTTGTAGCAGATTGTTCTGACATTGACGATGTTATTGTTTTCCGTGAAGATGGTAAAATGATGGTTCAAAAAATTCAGTCCAAGTCGTTTGTTGGGAAGAACATTGTGCATGTTGCGGTTTGGAAAAAAGGGGACAAACGAACTACTTATAATTTGATTTACCAAGATGGTAAAGCAGGAAAAACGATGGTGAAACGTTTTCCTGTAACCTCAATTACAAGAGATAAAGAATACGATTTAACAGCAGGTTCTCCTGGGTCAAAGATTTTATATTTCTCGGCAAATGCGAACGGTGAAGCTGAGGTAGTGCAGGTCTTATTGCGAGCTAAAGCGAAACTGAAAAAGTTGAGGCTTGATTTTGACTTTGCTGATTTGGGAATAAAAGGAAGAGCAGCAAAAGGGAATACCCTGAATAAAAATTTGGTGAGTAAGATTAAGTTGAAAGAAGCAGGTACCTCTACATTAAGTGCTCGTAAAATTTGGTTTGATGACACAGTACAGCGTTTAAATACTGACGGCAGGGGAGATGTGTTAGGAGAGTTTAAAGCAGATGATAAGATATTAACTATCATGCAATCGGGCAATTATAAGCTAATTAGTACGGCAATAACCAATCATTTCGACGATGATTTAATTGTAATTGAAAAGTGGAACCCGTTAAAGCCTATTACGGCGATTCATTATGACGGGGAGAAGGAAGACTTTTATGTGAAACGTTTCCTAGTAGATGATACCGACAAAAAAACGTTATTTATTACGGAGCACGAAAAGAGTTTGTTGGAATTGGTATCGACAGATCATCACACCGTGATTGATATTTCATTTGCGAAACCAAGAGGGAAAGATGCAAAGGAGAACGAGCAGATGAATTTATTGGATTTTATTTCTGTAAAAGGAATGAAGGCACTTGGAAACAAACTGAGTTATGACAAGATTAAAAATGTTGACAGAGTTTCTGGTGACGAAGCTGCGGAGTATTTAAAAATTTCAGTAGAAGAGCTAGAAAAGGATTTTTACCCGGAACCAATAAAAGAAAAGGAGGCAGATGAAGAGGAAATAGCTGAATTTGTTGACAACGAAGACGTTGAAGATGTAATTTCTGGAAAATCTGTGGAAGTGAAGGCAGAGACTCCAGAAAAGGGGATGAAGGATTTGGATGAACCAACAACTATTCCGCTTGAGGTTGAGGCGTCTTCTGTTGAAAAACCAAAAGAAGCTGAGTCTGTAAAAATTGAAAAGCCGAAGGAGGAATCTCCCAAGCCAAAACCCGGTTCCATTAAAACGGATAAAAAGGATACTTCTGGTTCTCCATCTTTGTTCGACGAATTTTATTAGTAAGATATGGTAGCTATAATTATTATCGTTGTAACTTGTTTGGTATCCATTCCAGCCTTCAGCAATAAAGACCTCTTCTACAGATTCGATTTTGCTCCATATTCGGTTCAAGAGGGCAAAGAGTATTACCGTTTTCTTACGCATGCTTTTTTGCATGCCGATTGGGCACATTTGTTTTTTAATATGTTTGTGCTGTATACTTTTGGTCGTGCAACTCAAAACTATTTCGAAATTTACCTTGGTAGCACAGGGATCTTATACTTTGTTTTATTGTATTTAGGAGGCGTGATTTTTGCCGTTTTACCTACCTTCAAGAAACACAAGGATAATCCGAATTACCATTCTATTGGAGCATCCGGAGCTGTTTCTGCTGTTCTGTTTTCTTATATTATATTTAGTCCTTCAAGTGAGTTAACATTGATAATTTTTCCTTTCTTCGGTCTACCATCCATTGTTTGGGGAATTGCATATTTAGCATACGAACAGTACCAGTCTAAAAAAAACACTTCAAACATTAACCACGACGCGCACATAGCTGGAGCAATTTTTGGTATTGCATTTACATTGATTGCTGCTCCAAACTCACTTTCTTCATTTATTGATCAAATCGCCTACCTTCTAAACTTTTAAGCATGGTTTCAAACTACGTATGTTACGACAATAAATTTTACGAGGAAAACAAACCAATTTTTAGGCTAAACCGTGCTATGAAATTTGGAGACGGTGTTTTTGAATCCATTCGCATTGTCTCCGGAAAGGCAAAGTACCTTGAATTTCACCTCGAAAGGATGCAAAAAGGATTAAATGCTCTGGAAATAAGTTGTTCTAAAGGGGATTTAGAAATTTTGAAAGTGTGCATTGAACAACTATTAATTAAAAATGAGATAGATAGTGGCGCAATTCTAAGAATCATTGCTCAGAGATCAGGATTGGGGAAATATGCGCCTGAATCTAACCAAGTTTTCTTTTACTTAGAAACAGATCGGGTTACTGAGGATAGTTATGTATTGAACAGAGATGGGTGCAAGTTAGGTGTATCTAAAAATGTGACTATTTATCCTTCTCAGTTTTCCGGACTTAAAACACTAAATTCTATTCAATACGTAATGGCTGCTAAAGAGAAGCAAGAGTCTAAATTTGATGAACTTATTTTATTGGATACCGAAGGTTATGCAGTTGAAGGAACTTCGTCAAACTTGTTTATTACAAAAGGGAAAAAAGTGTTTACTCCAGATTTAAAGCATGGTGCAATAGAGGGAGTAATGAGGAGGGTTGTTATTAATAAATTATGTCACCTAAATTATCAAGTAGAGCAAGCTTCTATTAAATTGTCAGACCTAGAACAAGCGGAGGAAATCTTCTTTTGTAATTCCATTCAAGGCATTAGTTGGGTATCTTCTTATTCCACTAAAAGATATTTCAAAAAAATATCCACGAAGTTAGTAGATCACCTGTAGTCTTTAAATTCTAGTACCAGTAATTAAATTAGATGGAAGGATTTAAAGCTAGTGCTTGTCTTATTTTCTGTATCGAAATAAATACGGCAAGAGTTATTAAGTTGAAGCAATTTGTCACCTTTTTTACATCTGCTTTAGGGAGAAAGAACTTAATTTGTAAACACAAATGTTGGCTTTAAGAACATAAACCGTGCTGCTGTCTGTGCGGAATTAGACAATGATTAGATTTGTTCTTTAATCAACACTGTAGTATTGGAATTGATATATTACTTCAGTAAAACAATTAAATCTTACGACGTAGCTGTTCTTTTTTAACTATTATTAGTCGTAACGATTGGTAGTCTAACTTTATGTTTAGACCTGCGGATTTTTCAAACTGTAGCAACACCATAATTAGCTGAATTATTTCTTGTATTTTTTTGTGCAAAGTATAGTTTTGTTCCATTGAAATATTAATTCGATAAACAATCCAGCTAATATTGGTTTCGAGTTTGATTATATACTCCTTAATTTGATAGCTAATACTATAAATATAACTTCTTAAATTACAAATTATATTTAGGTGAGGTATTTCTTACAGATCTTGGTGCGGCATTGTTTTTATTACATAAATTTATGTCAGATGTGCTATTTAAAATTTGTTTTGTTTTTCTGTTCTATATTAATTTTATTTTCAACATCACGAGCTGCGAACGACAGCAATCAAGATGAAATCACCAATAGTACAGATATAGATGAGGACAACGACGGAATATTGGATGCTAACGAATCTCAACGCGAGAATCCTACAACTGTTGTATTCAGCTCTGGTGACCTTTACTTGCTTGCTACTAATTAATAACACCAACGATGCAGTAAATAATAATGATCAAATGACAGGTTCTTACTTTGGATCTCGCCCAACTTATAGCACAGATACTATCAAGGCAAACACTCAGTAAGTTGTCTTTAAAATAAGAGCGACTTCCATTTACAACATTCAGAGAAAACGAGTAAGCCAGATTGACTCGAGGAACGATGGGTTTGAATATCCGGCTCACTCAGGGACTTACTTTATAAGATTAGAGACGTTTAATGGCGAGGTTATAACAGATCGAATAATTAAGTTGTAATAAATAGAATACCTTGTTATTTGAATTCTTTCTTGTTTAAAACCTCTCCTATTTTAAATTGACGATTATTAGATTAATGGTACTTTAGTACTGTAATTTAGTGCGTTCATGAATCAAGTTATAAGCTTTATAAGAGATAAACATTCTATTATATTAAAGATTCTATTCTTTGGTATATCAGTGGGTTTAATTGTTTTTATTTTTCCTAGAGAAGGGAAATTTAAATATGAATTTCAGAAAGGTAAGCCGTGGCAGCACATTGATTTAATTGCTCCATTTGATTTTCCGATTTACAAATCAATTGATGAAGTAAATGAGGAGAAGGAAGTTGTAATAAGACAATTAAAGCCTTATTTCTTTAAAAATGAGCGAATTCAGTCAGAGGAATTAGAACGTTTTTCTATTGAATTTGAAAAATCTTGGTCTGAGGCTACTGCTACCACTTCGATAGAGGAAGAGCAAATTGAAATATCAAAATTGAAGCTTTTTGCAAAAGGGGAAAAGTTGCTAAATAAGATATACCAACAAGGAATTATTGAGTTACATTCTTCCATTGAAGGACAAGATGGGGATTTTGAAGTTGCTGTTTTGGTAAATAATGTAGAAGAGGTGAAGCCAATCTCATCATTTTATACCTTGCAATCAGCCTTTCAATTTTTAAATTCCTTTAATTTAAATACTTCAGGTAAGGAAAGTCAACTCTTATTAAATTCTTTAGAGAATTGCTTGAAAAGAAATGTATCGTACGATATTGAAACCAACAAATTTGTATTAAAGCAGGAGTTGGAGAGTATATCACCTACATTAGGTATGATTCAAAAAGGTGAGCGCGTAGTAGGGACCGGTGACGTATTAAATGACGAAAGTTTTAAAATAATTAATTCGCTTAGAACTGAATTTGAATCTCAATTAGGAGATAGTAGTAGTTTGATTTTAATTGTATTAGGACAGACTATTCTAGTTTCGCTATTAATTTTATCATTAGGCTTGTTTCTTTATTCATTTAGAATTGAAATAATTTCAAGTGATACTAAAATAATATTTTTGTTATTTCTGATTGTGTTATTTGTTTTTGGTGCAAAGGTTTTTCTGTCTATTGAAAACATAAACTTGTATTTGTTGCCTTTTTGTATATTGCCTCTTGTTGTTCGTACCTTTTTCGACATTCGAGTTTCCCTTTTTACTTTTTTAGTTACCATACTTATTGTTGGTTTTATAGCGCCAAACCCCTATGAGTTTATCATAATTCAAATGATAGCAGGAATGCTGACCTTATTGGGTATCGTTAATTTAAGAAATCGCTCACAATTATTCATATCATCACTCGTTGTTTTCTCTGTCTATAGTATTGTTTATTTGAGTATTGGCTTAATTCAAGAAGGAAGTTTCGAAGCAACGAATTGGATTTTTCTTGGTTGGTTCTTTGGTAGTGCCATGTTGACTTTGTTTGCTTATCCATTAATCTACATTTTCGAAAAAGTATTTGGATTTGTTTCTGATGTAACTTTAATGGAATTGGCCGACTCAAATAACAAGCTACTAAGACAGCTGAGTATGAAGGCACCTGGAACTTTTCAGCACACTTTACAGGTTTCAAACTTAGCAGAAGAAGCAATTCGAGCAATTGGAGGAAATGCATTGTTAATGCGCACTGGAGCTATGTACCATGATATTGGTAAAATGAATATGCCAAATTATTTTATCGAAAATCAAAACTCAGATTATAATCCACATGGTGAGTTAGCACCGGAAGAAAGTGCGGCTATAATTATTGAACATGTAATTAATGGTGTTGAAATTGCTAAAAAGAATAAGTTGCCGGATATTATTATAGATTTTATTCGAACGCATCACGGAACGACTACCACTCGTTTCTTTTACAAACAGCACCTGGCGGACAATCCAGGTGATGAGGATGCTGCAAAACTCTTTCAATATCCTGGACCTTTGCCTTATTCGAAAGAAACTGCAGTTTTAATGATGGCAGATTCTGTTGAAGCAGCAAGCAGAAGTTTATCTAAGTACGATGGCGAGTCTATAGAAATGTTAGTAAATAATATTATAGACTCTCAAGTAAGAGAACTTCAATTTGAGAATGCAGATATTACTTTTAAGGACATCAGTGAAATTAAGAAAATGTTCAAGCGAAAGTTGATGAGCATTTACCACGTGAGAGTAGAATATCCTGATTAAGAATAAAATAAATAATTATTAAGTGCCTTTCAATAAGCTTGTTGAAGTGTCGAATAGATACTATGTAGTTAATAATTAAATTGACAATTGGCTATTAGATTTATGCATTTCAATCGGACGACAGGAATTATAATTGGTTTTCAATAGTATGAAACCCCAATTCGTGTAAAAGAATTAGTTTTTATTTTGAAATAGCTCACTCAACTTATTACTTGCAACAACAGTAATAAAAATGGCCAAGCCAGGAAAAATAGCCAGCCACCAAGCTTGGTAGTCATTTCTAGCAGATGCGATTAGTTTTCCCCAACTCGCTTCTTCAGATGCAATTCCCATTCCTAAAAAAGATAAGCTAGCTTCTAATAATATTGCAGCGGCCATACCAAAAGATAAACTCACTAAAACAGGGCCCAATACATTTGGTAAAATATGCCTTGTTAGAATTTGGAAATCTGTAAAAGAGAGTGCTCTTGCACTCTGAATAAAGTTCTCGTTTTTTGTCTTAAGTATTTCCCCTCTTGTATATTTTGCGATAGAGGTCCAAGCGACACCGGCAATTATGATAATTGTACCCCCAAATGAAGGTTTAGTTATGGCTGACAAACAGATGAGAAGAAAGAGCAGAGGAATAGCATCAATTAGTTCTATACTTCTGCTAATAATCATGTCTAACGGGAGGTGAGTTTTTGCTTTAGATTGTTGCACGGTTTTCCCGATTAAGAACAGTATGAATAGGTAAGTAGCAGATAATATAATCAGTAAAGCGAACTTATGAAAAGATCCAACAGAACTGATGTTCCAGGGAATAACTGTTGTGATAGAAACGAAGTAAAGAGGAAGTAGTAGAATTGCTGCACTGAATTGTCGTTTTTTTAGAGTCACTGAATTGTCTCCAAAATAACCCGCAATTCCTCCTAAAAATATTCCAATTAAACCTGCAATTAAAACAACGCCTAAACCAATAATAAAAGCAGTTCTACTTCCGTGGATTAATTGTGAAAGAACATCTCTGCCTAGTTTATCCGTTCCAAGCCAATGTCTATAAAAGATGGATTCAATTTGCTGAGGCCCAAAAGGAGAAACAGAATTTGAATTGCCGTAATCAATACTTGATTGAGAGTAGGGTACAAGTGGTTGAATGAGTTGATCTTGTTTAGCATCGTTAGCTAAAATTGGTGCAAATAGGGCAATTGCCGCCCACAGTAGGAAATAGTAAATGGCCCAGTTTTTTCTCCAATTTTTCATTTGCTTTCTTTATTTTCAAATGAAAGTTGGACTCTAGGGTCAGTAAAGTAATAGAGTAAATCGGCAAGTAATAAACCGAGCATGGAGAAAAACGTAGCGATTAGCAGCAGAATGTAAATGGTAGAAAAGTCTCTTGAGAGAATGGATGTAATGGTCAGTTTTCCCATTCCCGGAATAGAGAAAATGTATTCAACAATAAACGAGCCTGAAAATAATGCAGGAATGATACTGCCTAACATGGTGATTAAAGGAAAGCATGCGTTTTTAAATAATTGGCACCATTTTATGGTAGAGGAGGAAAGCCCTTTTGCTCGTGCGGTAAGCAGGTAGTCTTTTTGGAGCTCTTGTTCTATTGACTTTCTTAATTGTTTGTATACGAAAGCAATAGACCCATAACTTAACGCAATAATGGGAAGGACAAGATGTTCTATTCGTAACATCATTATTTGCCAAGTGGAGTAATAATCCGGAACAAACCCTAGACCATAGGTAGGGAACCAGCTCAAATAATCCCCAGAAGCGAAAAATAGGATCAATAGAGTTGCGACCCAAAAGTTTGGAATGGCATAAAATAGGAAAAACAGTTTGTCTAGTACTTTTGCGATGAATGATTCCGGATTAAAACTGCAGTAGAAAGCTGAAGGTATTGCAATGGAGAATGTTATAATTAGTGAAACGAAGCTGAGTAGAACGGTCCAATAAATAGCATTGTTAATCTTTTCATTTACTGATGTAGAGTCTATTAAAGATGTCCCGAAATCACCTTTTAGTATATTACCTAACCACAAATGGTATTGATTCGCGAAACTATTCCATTTGAATACTGGTATATAATTATTGAGTGGATTACTGATATTTAGTAGCGAATAGAATTCAGTTTTTATGCGTGCAAATTGAATAAAATTGCCGGGCTTTCCTTCGTTTAAATAGAAAGTTCGTAACTCTTGAATTAAGGCTTGTTGTTTTTTAGAATTGAGAAGAGGGAGAGTATTTTTTACAGTGGTATAAAATGCATTTACTTTTTCCCAATTTCCTGTCCGATACGCTAAATCTGACAAGACATTTCGGATTCTTTCGTCTTGAATTCTATTTAATGTATCGCTGCTTGATTTGCGATAAATACTAAAGTAAAATGAAGGTTCATGAAATCCATGTTTCTTCTCGGCTGTATAACTAGCCTCCCATTCTTGTATTGTATTGCTCGATTGGGATCGATAACTATTCTCTTCCTTCTGCAAAAGCTGGTCTTGTTGTGAAAACTGAGCTATGTAGAAGACAAAAAAGCTCATGATTCCTAGGGTAGGAATAAAAAGTAGCAGTCTTTTAGTGATGTACTTTAACATGACTTAATACAGTTCTGCGGCCCAAAAGTGCGGGCGAATGCTGTAAATTGGAACATTCTGTAATCGATTGGAGTGTGCAAAACGATTTTTTGTACTCAACAAATAAATGTAAGGAGCGTCACTTGCTACTATTGCTTGAACATTTTTAATCATCTCGGTTCGCAGCTGCTTATTTGGTTCCATTAAAATATTGTCAATGATGGTGTCGAGTTTGGTGTTTTGATAATTGGCATAATTTCTACCACCGTTAGCAGCCGAGGAATGGAGCGAATTTGTAAAATCTGGCGTTATGGGAAGTGTTAGTTTGCCGCTCATAAATATTTGCACCTTGTTGTCTCTAAGTGTTTTTAGATACGTTATCCATTCTAACTCATTTATTTTAAGAGAAATACCAATTTTGTTTAATTCGTTTTTTAACAAATAGCCTACCGCTTTTCGCTGTTCACTACCGGAATTGTAATGGTATTGTAGTTCACACTCTACCAATTGACCATCAATCACCTTGTCAAGAACTCCATTGTTGTTTGAATCTTTCCATTTCAATTCAGCTAGGATCCCTTTTGCCTTCTCTAAATTTTGATTTTCAAATATAATTTCTTCATTTCGTAAATCGCTTTGTTGCATGGCAAGTGGCAAACGGTTCAGTTCTGCCTGGTTTTGAAAAACGACTTCTATAATCTTTTGATAAGGAATGGAAGCTTCTATCGCTTTTCTAAATTGTTGCTCCTTTAAAATTGGGCTGTTGCAATTAAATCCAATATAGTTATACCCATGTTGATTACATTCTAGTGTTGTTATGTTAGTGCTGTTTTCAATTTTCTCGTAATCGCTTTGGTTTACAAAGTTTAGCACATCAATCTCCCCAGATTTTAGCGCATTTATAGCAGTTTGGTTGTCGTTAATTATTTCAAATTGGAGTTCATCTGTGTTCGCTTTAAAAAAGGTATTCTCATCTTTCAATGCAGTTCCCCACCAGTTTATTTTTCGTTCTAAAATAAAACGTTCACCTTTCTGCCATTTCTTCAATTTATATGGTCCACTTCCAATAAATGATGCTGAATTTGTATTTGTCAAGCTTGAATTGAAGCTTTCTGCGAATTGAACAATACTATCGTTTGTCTTTAGTGTAGTATCTGTTTTTAGTCGTTGCAAGCTGAAGTTTTGTAGCAGGTTTAAGCTGTCGTAATGATTCTTTGGTAGCACAAAAAAGTCTCCACTACGTAGTTCATTTAAAACAGCAGCACTTTTGCAGGTAATGGTAAATGTTTGTTGATTAATTGCTTTTACTTCTTCTATAAAATTGTAATACGCAGCTCCTCCCGAGTTTGAAACAAGTGGACAAAAATTGATTTTAATTGAAAACAGAATGTCATCGAAGGTTACCTCTTGCATAGCTCCAAAACTTGCAGTCTTTCTTAAGGTATAGGTTGCCGTCATTTTACCACTTCTGTCGTACTCAATTTGAGGAGGAGCAATAGCGAGAACGCCAACTGTTTTTTCGGTTTTATAATCAACATTGGTTAATGTTTGAAAAATATGCATACCCGCATAAACAGACAGTTGGTCCGACGCTGCTAC
>Ga0307998_1001899_pt1 | contig 10986 bp, 7 predicted proteins | sample Davwhametageno37_FD_203147 | JGI IMG/M metagenome (GOLD analysis project Ga0307998, IMG submission 203147) | Marine microbial communities from Davis Island wharf, Antarctic Ocean - #37 | ecosystem: Environmental > Aquatic > Marine > Unclassified | place: Antarctic Ocean: Davis Island wharf...
TATTTGATTTCAAAACCGATGATTATAAATCATGGGCAAAAGGGCTCAAAAAAGCCGGTTATGCTACAGATCCTAAGTATCCAGATAAACTAATCAGTTTAATCGAACGTTTTAACCTGACTCGTTTCGATAATAAAAAACAAAAACAAAAGAACACTAAATATTTAAAAAAGATTTCAAAAACAAAGAGAGTTCACACTGTATTAAAAGGAGATACTTTGTATTCTATTTCTAAAAAATATAATGCCCCTTTAGATGAAATTATTCAATTCAATAAAATTAAAAATCAAACCATTTATTTAGGACAATCAATAAACATTCCTAATAATTTATAAATTTATGAAATATAAAAGAAGTAGTGCTTTATTTAAAGCCGCACAAAAAGTAATTCCTGGTGGTGTCAATTCACCAGTTCGTGCATTTAAGTCTGTTGGGGGAACTCCAGTTTTTGTAGAAAGAGCTAAAGGAGCTTATCTCTATGACTCGGATGGAAATAAACTAATTGATTATATAGCGAGTTGGGGTCCAATGATATTAGGGCATGCCTATAGTCCTGTAATTGAAGCTATAAAAAAACGTTCTGAGCTGGGAACTTCTTTTGGAATACCCACGGCTTTAGAAACAGAAATTGCCACTTTAGCTTTGGATATGGTACCTAATATGGATAAAATTCGTTTTGTCAATTCAGGCACCGAAGCCTGTATGAGTGCAGTTCGACTTGCCCGAGGAGTAACTCACCGGGAAAAAATAATTAAATTTGCTGGATGTTATCATGGTCATTCAGACGCTTTTTTGATTCAAGCGGGAAGTGGGGCAGTTACATTTGGAAGTCCAAGCAGTCCTGGAGTAACTAAAGGAACAGCTAAAGACACTTTATTAGCACCTTACAATGATTTGGAGGTAGTCACTCAGCTTTTTAAAGAATATCCAGATGAAATTGCTTCGATTATTGTAGAGCCTGTCGCAGGAAACATGGGATGTATCCCTCCGAAAAAAGGATTTTTAGAAGGACTAAGAAAGTTATGTGATCAACATAAAGCATTGCTTATTTTTGATGAGGTAATGACTGGTTTTCGTTTGGCAAAGGGGGGAGCGCAAGAGCTTCTAAATATTAAGGCTGACATTGTTACTTTTGGAAAGGTAATAGGTGGTGGTTTGCCAGTAGGTGCTTTTGCTGCCAAAAATGAAATCATGCACCATTTAGCGCCCGATGGTCCAGTTTATCAGGCTGGGACACTAAGCGGTAACCCTCTCGCAATGGCAGCAGGCTTAGCGATGCTTGAAGCTTTAAATGATGATTCTGAAATGTACTCACGTTTAGCAAATAAAACAAAGAGATTACATCACGGTTTTGAAGAGGTTTTAAATGCCAAAAGCATCCCCTATCAAATTAATCGATTAGGATCTATGATTTCACTTCATTTCACAGAAGCTCCAGTTATTGATTTTGAAACTGCTGGAAAAGGAAATAATATTCGATTCAACAAATATTTTCATGGAATGCTTAATGAAGGAATTTATCTTCCTCCCAGTGCATTTGAAAGTTATTTTTTAAATGATGCTTTATCAATTGAAGATATAGATAAAACCATAAATGCTTTTGAAAAAACCATTGAAACTATTTAATATAAAAGGGTTGAAATATTTAACTCTTTTATATTCACTGCCTCTATTTTTAATAGAGTGAGTTGTTTTTCCCGCTCTAGAAGATTTTTGCTTATTTGTGTTGATTTTCTCTAGGTATATTTATTTGAGTATTCAGAACTGCTTCTTGATTCATGCAACTTTATTCAGTGGTGTTCTGAATAAGGGCTATTAAACTGAGAAAATTTATTTAAGAATAGTTTATTTAATAAGTGACTTAACCCACATATCAGAAAATTTATCATATCCTTTAAGAGAGAAATGACAGTAATCTTTCAATCTATCTGATTTTTCAGAGAGTAAATCAGTGTTTGGACCTTCTTTAATTATATCAAAATCATCGATTAGTTGATTTTGAATATCAGTTAAGTCTTGATTTATAGGTCTTTTTTCACCACATAAACTAACTCTTGATAGGTAAATTGGAACTTCAATTCCTTCTTGTTTTAGGTTATTTATAAATTCATTAAAGTTTTTATAATAGTCTTTAGTACCTAGTGAATTATCACTCTCACCTTGATGAAATAATATACCATCAACTCTACCAAATCTTTTAATTAAACTATTGTAGTTGTTAACTAAATATTCAAAATAGTGACCCTCTTTTAGTTGTTCTATTTTTCTACCTCCCCACCCACAATTTGAGAACACAACCTGTTCGTGGATACCATTTTTAATTAATTTATCCCCAACCATTCCCCACACTGAACCTCCTAAGCCAGTAACACCAAGAGACGGGTCTTCATAAACAAAAGTCTCTCCTAATAGAAATTGAAAAACTTCGTTTTTAACAAAATACCCAAACTGTCCTGAGTTCGTGGAATTTGATTGACCGTAAGTTAAATATATTCCAGTTTGTTTTAATGTATCAGTTTCTTTACTTGTAAAATATTTGATGTTTAAGTTTCTCCCTCCTCGTTTGAAATTTGAAACTTCATTAAATCCATTTTTAACTAAACTAAATGGAAAATGTTTGTAATAACCAGATGAGACACCAAATACAAACGAACCAATTATTAGGCCTATAATTATTAGATTTTTTATCATAATTTTCATAATTATTAAATTTTAATTTATACTGGGTCAGATTAGCTTTCACTTATTTTTTCAATAAATAGACCCTCTTCGTTTTTCATTACTTTAACTATTTTTTTTTGAGTTAGACCTTTTATAGAAATATCCCACTTTTTGTTACTAAGTCCTGTGGCAGTTTTTATATCCTCTAAAACAGCAATATTTATATTTTTGACCAAGTTTAAAATTTGCTTTTCTTCATTAGTTAGAGAGATAAGTTCTTTTTCTGGTTTCATTTGAGGGAAAAACAAAACTTCTTGAATAGAACTGTTATTGGTCATTAACATGGCTAAGCGATCGATGCCAATTCCAATGCCTGAAGTGGGAGGCATTCCATATTCTAGTGCACGAAGGAAGTCTTGATCTATAAACATAGCCTCATCATCTCCTTTTTGACCCAAAACTAATTGAGCTTCGAAACGTTTTCGTTGATCTATAGGATCATTGAGTTCAGAATAAGCATTTGCTAATTCTTTTCCATTAACCAATAATTCAAAACGTTCCGTAAGCTTAGGGTTACTTCTATGTTCTTTGGTTAATGGACTCATAGATTTAGGGTAGTCAGTTATAAAGGTGGGCTGGACATAGTGATGTTCACATTTTTCTCCAAAAATCTCATCAATTAACTTTCCTTCCCCCATTGTTTCATCAACATTAAGACCTAGGTTTTTAGCCGTTTTGCGTAACTCATTTTCATCCATTTCAGAAACATCAATACCGGTATGAATATTAATAGCTTCAAGAATAGGGACTTGCGGATAGGGAGTTTTGAAATTAATGATATTTTCACCCACTTGAACTCCAGTCGATCCATGCAGATTTAAGGCTATTTTTTCTAATAAGGTTTCAGTAGTTTTCATCATCCAGAAATAATCCTTGTAAGCAACATATAATTCCATGACTGTAAATTCAGGATTATGTGTACGATCCATACCTTCATTTCTAAAGTCTTTGGCAAATTCAAAAACACCTTCAAAACCACCTACAATTAGGCGTTTTAAATATAATTCATTTGCAATTCTCAAGTAGAGTGGTGTATTTAAAGCATTATGGTGAGTTACAAAAGGACGGGCAGTAGCCCCTCCAGGTATTGGTTGTAGAATAGGGGTTTCAACCTCTAAGTAGTTTTTTTCAGTCAAAAAGTCACGAATTGTTGTTGTTATTTTTGAACGCTGTAAAAAGGTGTTCTTTACTTTTGGATTAACAATTAAATCAACATATCGTTGACGGTAGCGAAGTTCAGGGTCACTAAATTCATCATAAATATTTCCTTCTGAATCTGTTTTGGGAAGAGGTAAAGGACGTAAAGCTTTATTTAAAAGAGTAAATTTTGTAACATTTACAGTTTGCTGACCTACTTGAGTAGTGAATAGGGTCCCTACTATTCCGATAATATCTCCAATATCTAGAAGTTTCTTGTAAATCTCGTTGTAAAGTGTTTTGTCTTCACCTATGCATATTTCATCTCGATTAAAATAAACTTGGATTCTTCCAGTACTGTCTTGTAGTTCTGCAAAACTAGCTTTTCCTTGAATTCTTCGAGACATTAGTCTTCCTGCAAGAATCACTTTTTTTTCTTCACTATAGTTTACAGGCAAATCATTAGCATAGAAGCTTACTGGAAATTGAGCTGCAGGATATGGATTAATACCTAATTTTTTAAGTTCTTCTAGTTTTTCTCTTCGAATAAGTTCTTGTTCGGAAAGCTTTGACATAAAATATATTTTAATACAAAGATATACATACTGTAAAAATGAAAGGAGTCATTTTTTATATCTTTGTGATTCAATTCTAATAATGAGTTTTTTTCGTGTTTTATTATCTATTCTTTTCCCACCTTTAGCTGTTTTAGACCAAGGTTGTGGTTCCGTTGTAATTGTTTTTATCTTAACCCTTTGCGGATGGATTCCTGGTGTTATTGCAGCTCTTGTGATTCTTAATAACCCAAATAGATGGCAGCAAAATTTTTAATTTTCATAATGAATAAACAAAACAAAAAAATAGAATTAGTTGATTTAGGTTATCAGAATTATAAAGAGACACTCTCTGTCCAAGAGCGATTTTTCAATGAAATCATTTCAGTAAAAAGAGCTAATAGATCAAAAGATTCAAAAGATTTAACCAAAAATTATTTATTTTGGGTAGAACATCCCCCTGTTATTACTTTGGGGAAAAGTGGGAAAAATGAACATTTATTATTAAATGATGATCTGTTAAAACAAAAAGGGATTGAATTTTATAAGACCAATAGAGGCGGAGATATTACTTTTCATGGTCCTGGGCAAATTGTAGGCTACCCTATTTTGGATTTAGACAATTTTTTTACAGACATTCATAAATATTTAAGATTTTTAGAACAAGCTGTAATTAATACTCTCAAAGAATATGGATTAGAAACTGCAAGATCTGAGGGAGAAACTGGTGTATGGCTTGATGCAAAAACTCCATTTTCAAGAAAAATATGCGCTCTAGGAGTTAGGGCTAGCCGATGGGTTACTATGCACGGATTTGCCTTAAATGTAAATACAGACTTAGATTATTTCAACTACATCATTCCTTGCGGTATTAAAGAAAAAGGAGTAACCTCCCTGGCCAAGGAATTGGGATTTAGCGTTCCTTTGTCTGAGGTTAAAGAAAAGTTAAAGTATCATTTAAGTATCCTTTTTGAGGCACAGTTTCAAGAACAAAAGCACTAATTGATTTGATAAATTATAAATCCTTTTCCCTCTGATTGAACAACCATTTCAATTGCTTTGTCATTATCCGCATTAGATAGATCAACTATTGAATTTCCATAAACCGGAAAGCCCCCTAGGGGAATACCGTTACTTAAGAATGCATAAACTTTTTTGGTTTCAAGCTCAGTTAAGGTAATATAGATAGTGTTGTTTATATAATGGATTTTGGGAGGAGTATAATTGCCAAAAGGTAGTTCTACAGGAATTCCTTTGATCATTAATTTGTTTTCTGATAAAGTAACTATTGACTTAGAAGTCATGTCTATGAAGTGGCCTGGCTGTAAATTTAACTCATTAACTATTACGTTTCCTTTAGAGTCAATCTGAATCAGATCACCTTCTTTATTAGTTGTCGCAAAAGTATTACGATATCCGTATACTGGATTGCTTGAAGTATTGGCTGGATTTTTTAATTGGATTCGATCTTTACCCTGACGATTTATAAGACGAATTTGACCATCAATATCTTGAAGAATAATATAATCCTTAGTCCCATAACGAACGTGTTTAGGTGGATTTTTTAGGGGCCGATCTAATGATTTCAATTTAAACCCAGAAATTTTTTCCCCTTTATTGTTGAACATTTCGATTTTTTTACCATGAGTAAGTAAAAACCGATAATTACGATTTAAATCATAATCAAAAACTGAAAATTGTTGAGGAGTTTCATTAGATATTTTAATATTAAAAGGAGAAACGACTCTACCGTTTCGATCTAAAATCATGAAAAGATCAGGCGTTCTAAAGGCCATTTGTAACCTTCTATTTTTATATAAATCCACTTGTTCTATTTCCCCTACTATAGGCCCAGGAAGTTGTTTTTTCCAGAATAATATACCGGTATTTGAAAACAAATAAAGCATATTATTTTGATCTTGAACCACGATATCCATTGTTTTGTTTCTATGGTTTTTTATCCACTGTGGTGGACGATTTGCAGTCGCATCAAGTGAAAAATTAAATTGATTTATAACACTATTTTTTATTAATTGAGGATTCTCATTTTGAACAGTAATTCGTGTTTGAATAAACTCTGTTTCTGCAACTCCTTGAAATGCTATAAGCGGATATTTCTTAACATTAATGTTCTCCCATTCTTTTGTGGTTTCTTTAAGTATGTTGTTCCAATTGGATTTTAAATTTTGAGTTCGACCAAGCCATAAAAAGGAACTTTTATCAGCTAAATCTTCTTCCAGTGCTTTAAAGTTGAAATCATTTGATAAGGTATTCCCATCAAGTGAAGCACTAATAATTTGCTTTAAAAAGTCTTGATTTTCAGTATAAATCAAAAAGGCCCCTATTTTACAAACATAGTTTGGTAAAATCACTTCACCATAAGTTTCAACAAAGCTTAGAAAATCTTCTGGCAAATTTTGTTTAAAAAACGGAATTTCTCTATAACTGACAACAGTTTCTGTATTAGAAAACAAAAGAGAATCGATATTTTCGGAATTACTTAAGTGAAGAAGTAACGCTTTCTCTTTCTGAAGATGAATCCAGGCAATTTCGTCAACTCCGCTTAATATGCTGAAATTTATTTTATTTAATGCAATATTTTTAAAGCGGCTATATTGCTTAAAGTTTTCTTCGAGAGCTTTATAGTCATTAATAGAAAAGGCAAGAAAACTATCAAAATTTTGAGGGGTTTTATTAGGACTATATAGAACCTTAGGATCTAGCCCCTTTAAAAGACTTAAGGCATCAGGCAATGAATCATTTATGAAACTCACACCGTCAAGAGTGAAAGGGTCTTTTTTGGTATTGAAATCAAATGAAAACCAGCTGCTACCTATAAAAGGGAAAAGTGGAGTTTGAGGGAAAATGAGTTCTAGTGTCTTAGAAAAATCGTGGTGAATCAACAAATTCATAGGGGCATTCTCATCACTTATTTTAGCTAAATCATAAAAATATTTTTTTTGAATTCTAGATCGTTTATTTTGAATATTTCGTATCCCATTTTCAATAACTAGTTGAGAAGTTGAAGTAAAATTCACACCATTAATAGAAGCATTATATATTTTTTTATTCTCAACGTTAACAATACTGATAGGAATATTGTTGTATATAATTCCTTTTCTAGAAACGCTTGAAATACTATCGCTGGTTACTTCTTCATAAATAAAAGAAATTGCAATTTCAGATTTACCCTCAGAAGTAAAAAATAATAATGATTTTTGGGGAAAATTTTCAGGAATAATTTGAGATAAATTTTCATAAAAAGTTTTCTTAATCTTTATGATATCTTTGAGTATTGAAGTATTATTAATTGAACTTTTCAACATATTTTGATCGTTTATCTGAAAAGCTGCTAGAGTATTTTGGGGCACGAAATCTAATAGATTAGGCGCTATTTTATTTTGTTTTTCGCATCCTATAATAAAAAGTAAAACGAGGGTGATTTTTTTAAAGTTCATAGAATTCAAAATTAAAAAACTCAACCGTTACTTATTTTAAAATTCATAAATTTTATTAACTAACTGTTAAATGATAATTTATTATATTCCAATGAAGCTTCAAATCAAGAAATATTGATTTGAAGCTTGATTTAATTAGGCAACAATTGAAAAGATTTTCGGTGATGACAAGTTACGCCATGGTTTTTAATAGCTTCTCGATGTTCTTTAGTTGGATAACCTTTATTTTTTTTCCAACTATACTTAGGAAATTTAAGATCCAAGTTAATCATAAATTCATCTCGATAGGTCTTAGCTAAGATTGAGGCAGCAGCTATATTTTGATATTTTTCATCTCCCTTTATAACACACTCGTAGGGAATGTCATTATATGGTTTGAAATGATTTCCATCAATCAAAATAAAGGAGGGCTGTACTGATAGTTTTTTAAGTGCTAATTGCATTGCTTTAATTGATGCATTAAGTATGTTTATTTCATCAATTTCTTCTTGAAATACATGTGTAACGGCAAATGATACTGCTAGTTTTTCAATTTTTGGACGAAGATAATATCGCTGTTTTTCAGTTAGTTTTTTTGAATCATTAAGTTCAGGTAGGTTAAGGTATTTAGGGAAAATCACTGCAGCTGCAGTCACCGGACCTGCAAGACAACCCCTACCTGCTTCATCTGTGCCAGCGATATTTTGGGCGTATTGAATTTTAAGCATTTATATATTCTTTCGTTTTAGTTTAACCACATTATAACAAATTACTCACATTTATCATAACTTCGCAAACTAATAGATAGGTTGCATGCGTATATGCCTTTTCGTTTTGTTTTTCATTTCATTTTACTCCTCAAGGAGTCAGGAATTATTGCCTTTTGAAAATGACAGCTTACCCCAAACAGAAGATTCTTCTTTTTCAAAGGAGTTTGTTTTAAAAAAACAATCCAAAGACTCACTTGGAATTCTTGAGAAAAGTAAAACAACAAGCAATAAAAAAGAACGTTTTCAGCCTTTTGTTAAATCTATGAAAGATGTTACCGTTGATGATTATAAAATCCTTCACTTCGATGGAACTGAAGAATCCGTTGATACTTCACTTTCAATCGAAGGAGAGTATCGTCTAAACTTCCTAAGAAAAGACTACTTTGAATACCTTCCTTTACCAAATATGGGTGAGGGATTTAATAAAATGGGCTATGATTTCCATGAAGATCCCTTGATTCCTAAAATGGGAGCTCGAGTAAAACACTATAGTTATTTTGAAAAAGAAGACGTAAACTATTTTGAAGTTCCTTCTCCTTACACGGAATTATTTTTTAAAAGTACTTTCCAACAGGGACAGAATCTTGATGCAACCTTAGCAATCAATACTTCTCCTAAGTTTAATATAGCAGTATCATTTAAGGGGTTTCGTTCTTTAGGTAAATACTTCAGCTCTTTAAGCAGATCTAGGCAGTTTAGAATAAGTTCTCAGTACCAGACGTATAATCATCGCTATAGACTTCGATTACATCAAACAACACAATCCATAGAGAATGAGGTTAACAGTGGGTTGACAAATGAAGGAGTTTATTTTTTTGAGAATGCACCAAATTATATTGTAGCAGATCAACAAGGTAGTCCCATTTTAGATGAAAATGGAGAAGAACAATTTCAATTTTATGATGGTTTTTTAGACAGATCTCGACTCGGCACTCAAATTAGAGCAAGTAATGAGCTAAATGGGAAAAGTTATTTTATGGAACATCGGTATCAAATGTTTCCAATAACTAAGGATACAACTTTATATAAAATGGCTCTGGGTTATCGCGTAGGATATGAGTCAAAAAACTACTTATATAATCAATCAAGACCAGGCCCATATTTTTACGAAACATATGAAACCTCTAGCGTTGAAGATATTACTAGTTTTAATACGTTAGAGAATAATCTATTTGTTGAGTATAAAAATCCTGTTTTAGGCAAGTTTAATTTTGATATATACCATTTTAATTGGTTGTATTCATTGGAAAAAAATTCATATGAGAAGGAAATTCAGTTGCCGAATCAAATAGATGCCAATCAGATTGCAGTTAAAGGAAAATGGAATAAAAATATTTTTGGAATTAATGCGAAATTAGAAGGTTACAAATCGTTTAATGAAAAATATGCTACTTCAAATTGGGGGGCTTCTTTAAATAGATCTATTTTAAAAAAAATTAGCCTGACAGCAAGATATCAATACCGATCTCAGCCATTAAATTTTAATTTTTATTTATTTCAGAGTGATTATCAAGAGTATAATTGGGATAATATAGGTTTACTGAATCCAATATTTGCTACAAGATCTATTGAGGTTTCTCACCCCAAATGGGGAAGTATTTCTAGTTCATGGACTAAAATAAATAATTATACTTTTTTTAATAATATAACTCCAATATTTAATTTCAACAAAAGCTTCAAGACTGAGGTTCTGCAAATAGATGGGCAAATAGATTATATTAAAGTCCGTTTTAATCAGCGATTGGACTTTGGAAAATTTTCTTGGATTAATACTGCACAATATCAAAATGTAAAACAAGAAAAAAATTCAGATGATCTTTTTAACACACCTATTGCCCTAAATGTCCCAGAATGGTTAATTCGAAGCACCTTTATGCTTTCTTCTTCAGTTTTTAATAACGCATTGATTTTTCAATCAGGAGCTACTTTTGTTTTTTTTACTGATTATTATGCAGATCAGTATAATCCTTTAATTTCCGAATTTGTTACACAAAACAATACGAAAATTGGAGAATATCCGCGAGTAGATTTTTTCTTTAACGCTAAAATTAAGAGTTCACGAATTTATTTAAAGCTTGAAAATGTTTCTGCTCCCATAGAACATTTAATAAAAGCAGATACTCCCTACGATTATTATGCAGCTCCTTTTATTCCTTATCGTGATTTTTCAATTCGCTTTGGTTTGATTTGGAACTTTTTTGAGTAGAATTAAGGTACTGAAATTCAGTACTTAAAATTCAAATCCAACATTTAAAAAAAAATCATTGTAAAAGTGCTTGTGGGTAAGTAAAAGCGTTTTATATTTGCACCCGCTAAAACACCTAATGATTTATTAAATCGCAGGTTTTTAAAAGTTTTAGCGAACGT
>Ga0307998_1001900_pt1 | contig 10986 bp, 8 predicted proteins | sample Davwhametageno37_FD_203147 | JGI IMG/M metagenome (GOLD analysis project Ga0307998, IMG submission 203147) | Marine microbial communities from Davis Island wharf, Antarctic Ocean - #37 | ecosystem: Environmental > Aquatic > Marine > Unclassified | place: Antarctic Ocean: Davis Island wharf...
CCCCTACTGGGTTTTTAGACAAGGCATTACAAAACTTCACAAATACTGATTTTAGAAATTGGCTAGATACAATAGCCATACCTACATACATTGGAAGTAGCAAAAGAGTTTATCCAAAACAGGGCATTAAACCTATTGAGGTTTTAAATGCAATTGCTAAAACGCTGAAAGAAAAAGGCGTTACGGTAAAATACGAGCACACCTTTAGTGGTTGGAATAATACGGATGAGCCACTACTTAATAAAGTAGCAATCAAGACAGATTACACTATATTTTGTTTGGGTGGCGCTAGCTGGAAGATAACCGGATCTGACGGGAAATGGCTAGATTCTTTTTCAGAAAAAGGAATTAAAACCAAGATATTTCAAGGCTCAAATTGTGGCTATAAAATTAATTGGAACAAGGATTTTATAAAAAACCATGAAGGAACTCCTCTTAAAAATATTACTATTTCTTGTGATACCAAATTGCAAAAAGGAGAAGCTGTTATTACCACCTTTGGGCTAGAAGGAAACGCTATTTATGGCCTTAGTCCTCAAATTAGAGCACAACTAGCTGCAAATTTAAAAGCGGCAATATATATCGATTTTAAGCCTTCACTTTCTATAGAAAATTTATATGCCAAGATGCAAGTATCTGGCTATAAAAACACAAGCCAGATTTTAAAGAAAGAGATAAAACTAAGCGCTGCTCAAATAGATTTATTAAAAGCATATGTATCAAAAGAGGAGTATTTAAACAAAGAGATCTTAGCAAAAAAAATCAAAAGTTTTCCTTTAGAAATTCTAAATACCGCCTCTATTGATGAATCAATTTCTACCGTTGGCGGGATTGATTTAAGTGCAATTTCTCAGAATTTTGAGCTTGAAAAATTAGCAAATCAATTTTGTATTGGTGAAATGTTAGACTGGGACGCCCCAACGGGCGGCTACCTACTGCAAGGGTGCGTGAGTACTGGAGTTTGGCTGGCGAAATATTTAAATACTGCAGATTAAAAATCTTTAGAGTAAAATATTTCTACTATCTTGTCAAAAGGTTTTTAAATACAGAAATATCCTTTAAAATACAGTCCATTGGCACAGTACACTTCATTAACAAAAAAAGATATTGAATCTATTTTAACACCCTATGGGGTTAAGCAAATAATATCGTTTAAAATCTTAAACGGTGGATCAGAAAACACAAACTATCAAGTACAGACACATGGCAGAACCCTGGTAGTCACAATTTGTGAATTAAAGACTAAAAAAAACGCATCAGAGCTTGGTCTACTTCTAGAACATCTGGCCAAAAGCAATTTTAAAACCTCTAAAATTATTAGAACGCTAGACAATGAACTGCTTACCTCTTGGCAGGGAAAACCTGTTATGGTAAAAAGCTTTGTTAAGGGCGCTATAATAGAGCAATTGCCCAATAATTTAATCACATTGGTAGGATCAGAGCTTGGGAAGCTTCATAAAATAGCAGCACCAAAGTATCTTCAAAATCATGCTAATTTTGGGAAACAAGAATTTAGCAATGTAAAAAAATATGCCCCAAACTCATTGTTTGATTCATGGCTTTCGCAAAACCTTGAGTACATACAACCATTTATTAGCTCAAAACTACCGCAAGGGCTCATTCATGCAGATGTATTTAGCAGTAATGTTATTGTAAATAAGTTGCAGGACAGTGCAGTTATTATGGATTTTGAAGAGGCCGTAAAATACTATAGAGTGTATGATATTGGCATGACTATTATAGGGATTTGTGGAGAAGGTGTTACTATTAATTTTGAAAAAGTCAGCGCGCTTTTAAAAGGATATCAAAAAGAGGTGCAATTACTAGATATAGAAATTAATGCCCTGCAAGCTTTTACTGTGTATGCCGGATCTGCCATGACTTTTTGGAGACACTCGCATTTTAATTTTATAAAGCCAGATCCTGATTTTTTTGACCATTACAAGTCTTTACAAACTTTGACAGACTTTGTAAAACAACAACCCGCAGATTGTTTTGTAAAACTAGCCCGATAAAAATAGCGTAATGGAACTAAAAAGAGTAAGCTACAAACACAAAAACAATAAACTTACCTATTATCTTATTAATTACATAAGGCAATGCATACCAAGTATGTATTATCAAAAAAAGATAAAACAAAAAATAAATAGCAAGAAACATCTTAGTGGTATCCAAAAAAGAGTTGATTATTATAACAAGCTATCAAATACCACAACCTTAAAAGACCCCATACCATTATCTGATATTAAAACAATCCCGGGATCAAAAGTGTATTTCTTTGATTTGTATCAATACAGCAGGTATTTTAATCAAAAACTAAAAGGAGTATTTCTATTTGGTGATATTGTTCATGTACCTGGGCAACCAACTTTTGTGAAAAGTAGACCTATTAATGACAACAATGAAAATGCTGTACTACTGAAATGGAATGAATTGAGGCATTTTATGTTTATAAAAAAGGAACAAAAAACCTATCTAGAGAAAAAGGACATGCTTGTTAGTAGAGGTAAGGTTCATAAAACACAAGGGCACAGAATCAAATTCATAGAAAAATACTTTAATCACCCAATGTGTAATATTGGAAGAGTAAACACAAATGAGTTGAATCCTTTATGGAAGGTGGCTAGGCTAACCATAGACCAGCAACTTGATTATAAATTTATTCTATGCCTTGAAGGAAATGATGTTGCAAGCAACTTAAAGTGGGTGATGTCCTCACAGTCTATAGCGGTAATGCCTGAGCCAAAATTTGAAACATGGTTTATGGAAGGGTTACTAGTGGCTGATGTACATTATATTAAAATCAAAGATGATTATTCAGACCTTGAGCAAAGGCTCACTTACTTTATCGAAAATCAAGACAAAGCGCTCCACATCATTAAAAATGCAAATGCATATGTGCAGCAGTTTAAAGACAAGAAAACTGAAGCGCTGATTTCTCTTCTTACATTAAAAAAGTATTTTGAAAAAACAGACCAATCACAGCTGCTTTAGAACACCTTTTTTAAAATTTCAATACAAGTAAATTTATATACCGGGCAGGGGCAGCAATTGTGTTGTTAAAAAAACACACAAACAAATGTTAAGGATTGTATTGCATATGTATCTTTTTTATCTTTGCAAAGTATATTTTTAAATAGGACTAAATTTTAACAATGAATACAATACTACACATAGAACAGGAGATTTCAGGATTAAGAGAACAACTAAAAACTCACAAACTTTATGAAAATTTAAAAACCATAGAAGATATTAAGTTGTTTATGGAGAATCATGTGTTCGCAGTTTGGGATTTCATGTCACTTTTAAAAAGTCTTCAAATACAAATCACAACAGTACAAACGCCCTGGACACCACCGAAAAACCCAACATTATCAAGGTTTATCAATGAGATAGTACACGCAGAAGAGAGTGATGTAAACGAGTTTGGAGTTGCCAATAGCCATTATGAGATGTACCTAGAAGCAATGTTACAAGTTGGTGCAGATACCGATAAAATTGACAGATTTATAAATCTTATCACAGATGGAAACACCCTGGAAGATTCATTCAAAGAGATTACCCTAGACCAAAGAGTTGTAGATTTTGTTAGGTTTACATTTTCAGTTATAGAAACTGAAAAAACACATATGGTTGCCTCTGCCTTTACCTTTGGTAGAGAAGATGTGATTCCAGATATGTTTATGGAAATTTTAAAAAGTGCTGATTCAGAAAACAAATCATTTAATAAGTTAAAGTATTATTTGGAGCGCCATATTGAATTAGATGGTGATGAACACGGGCCGCTGTCTCTAAAGATGATCACAGAATTATGTGAGCAGGATACTCAAAAATGGAGTGAAACCCTTACCATAGCAAAGCAATCTCTAGAAAAAAGAATAGAACTATGGAATGCAATTAATGATATGATAACTGTTAAAAAACATCACTACAACACTGTAAGTAATTAAAAGTCTAACTTACAAATTGCTATATAAGGTATCCTATCCTTTTTCATTAGGTTTTTATTTCCTAATTTAGGGGTTCAAAGCAATTACTTATTTACATAAATAGTTTTAAAAACATCTCTAAATGAAAACTAAAACAAGCATCACAACCTACATTTTTGACTTGTTTCTTTCAGAGAAAACCAGAGCAAAGACAGAAAAATTAATTCTTAAACTGGCCCTGTTTAGTTTTTTTATTCATCTAGTAATAATCTACTTAATCAAGTTTGATTTTTTAGCGCAACCTATAAACTCAGAACTATTAACAAATCCTATATCTGCAGTTTACACTCCATTTTCTTTTATTTTAATATATGAGGTGTATCTATTGATATACTACCTGCCAAAATCTTTCACCACCTATATAACAAAGCAGTACGAGATCATCACCCTTATAATTATTCGTAAATTATTTAAAGACTTATCAACCCTTGAGCTTACCGCAGATTGGTTTGAAATAAAAGGAGATTTGCAATTTACCTATGATTTATTAGCGTCGCTTGTTTTGTTTTATTTAATCTTTTTATTTCAAAAACAAGGCAAACAAAAAACTAAAAAAGCCGTTGGAGAAAACAATGTGATTCAGAGGTTTGTGAAAAGAAAAAAAATAATTGCAGTGATACTTGTGCCATTATTTTTTACCATGGCATTGTACACCCTTATTGATTGGTCTGCAGGGCTCTCTATTACAACAGATACAATACCGTCTTTTGAAAGCATCAACAATTTATTTTTTGATCAATTTTTTACGGTACTAATCTTAGTGGATGTAGTACTGCTTTTGATATCTTTCTTTTACACAGATCAATTTCATAAAATTATTAGAAACTCTGGTTTTGTTATCTCTACCATACTAATTAGGATGTCCTTTGCCGTAACTGGGTTTATAAGTACTATTTTAATTGTAGTTGCTGTACTTTTTGGATTGGCAATAATAGCAATTCACAACAAATATGAGGAAAACCCCCTACCGAGTTCATCTAGCAATTAAAGCTTTTTTTTAGGTGTTTGTTTTTAAACGCCCTTTAACCAAAAAATGATGCAAACTATAAAAATATGCGCATCTAATGTTTTATTAATTCTTATTTTTTTAATAACCCATAAGAACAAACTCAACTTTAAGGGCATTAAAAATTATTAATAAACTTTATTTAGTAAATTGTAAAATAATATCTTATTTATAAAAAATGAAACAAAAATACACCTCCCTAATATTAATTATTTTATGCGTATTATTTGCCCTAGAGATAAAGGCACAGTATACAGATTTTGAGCATGATGGTATTACCAGACAGTATATCTATTATGAGCCTGAAACCTTAAATCAGCAAATGCCTCTGGTAATTGTAATGCATGGCTACTCTGGTGATGCAAATAGTATTAGAAATTACTCTGATATGAATGATTTTGCAGATCAATACGGTTTTGCCGTTTGTTACCCAAGGGGTACTGTAGACGATGGAGGAAATAGATTTTGGAATGTAGGCTATGCATTTCATCCAAATGAAACTGTTGATGATGTTGGTTATCTAACTCAACTAGCACAATACCTGCAGCAAACCAATGGGTTAAACCCAGACTATACTTTTGCAACCGGTATGTCTAACGGTGGAGAAATGTGTTATATGCTTGCCTGCCAAGCTTATGATACTTTTAAAGCTGTAGCGCCAGTGGCTGGTATGATACTGCAAGATATTCTAGACCAGTGTGATGCTGCTCCTGGAATACCAGTGTTTGAAATTCATGGATCACAAGATGGGGTAACTCCCCTTGCTGGAGACCCAGACAATAATGATGGATGGGGCTCCTACCCTAGTATTGCAGAAACCATTGATTATTTTGTACAAAAGAACGCCTGCACTACATTAATAGAAGGGACGGTGCCAAATACAGATACCTCTGATGGTAGCTTTATAGTAAGTGAAAAATATATATATGGTGTTAATCAAAATGAAGTTTGGTACTATAAAGTTGTAGGTGGAGGTCACGACTGGCCTGGTAGCGGCGGTAATATGGACATAGAGGCTGGAGAACAGGCTTGGCTCTTCTTTCAAAATTATATTGACAACAATATAGTTGTATTAGATTTAGACGCAGCTATCTCTGTAAATGTTCCAGAAACTACCTGTGGTGATACTATAATAACACCATCTGTGAGTCTTACTAATTTTGGATTAAATAATATTACAGTTGCCCAAATGACATGGCAAATTAATGAAGGTGATATACAGACAATTAACTTTGACGGCACCTTAACTCAAAATGAAACTCAAACCTTTATACTTGACCCAATTGATTTGACAGAGGGATCATACGTTTTCAACGCAGAACTAGTTTCTGTCAATGGGGTTATTGACCAAAATACTCAAAACAATACCGCAGCAACATCTTTTGATATTGGTGGTAGTGGCAATGAATATGTAACACAGCAGGTTACTTTAGAATTATTTACTGATGAGTGGGCAGAAGAAACTTCTTGGGAGTTTAGAGAAATTGGAGGTGCTGTTTTATATTCTGGTAGTTATAACCAATCAGATGATAACACAACATTTATAGAGGCCTTTGACGTTGCACCGGATAATTGTTATGAGTTTGAAATTTTTGATTCTTACGCAGACGGTATTTGCTGTGAATTCGGAGATGGTTTTTATAGCTTAACTGCAGATAATGGAGATGTTATAATTGATGGAGGTGAATTTGAAGGTAGTGAGATAACAGAAATAAGTATTGGTGAAGAACTATCTACTAGTGATGCTTTTTTAAATAGTATTTCTTTGTATCCAAATCCAGCAAACAGTGAGATTACACTAAGTATTGAAAATACAAATGATATTTCTTCATACCGTGTTTATAATACCCTTGGACAATTATTACAAACAGGAACCCTACAGGCAAATAAAGAAGTAATCTCTGTTTCAAAATACACTATTGGAGTGTATTTTATTGTAGTAAAAAATACAGTAACAAGTATGGAGTCTACCTTGAGGTTTGTTAAAGAATAATAAAAAAAAGTATGAGTGCTTTAAATATTATGGTTGTAGAGGACAACAAGATTGTTGTCTTGGGGATAAAAAAAATCTACAATAAACATATACCTGGCGCTGTTATAACTAGTGCAGAGAATGGCTTACAGGCAATAGAATTATTGTCAAAAATAGAGAGTCCTGAAAACCTACCTTGTTTTATCATCCTTGATATAAACATGCCTATACTCAATGGTATAGAATTTCTTGAAATTATAAAAAAGGACGACTCATTAAAACAAATACCTGTGGTAATTCATACCACTAGTTCAAACCCTGAAGACTACAAAACATGTAAGATGCTAGGTATAAGCGGCTATTATGTAAAACATATAGACTTCTCAACATATAAAAGCAATTTAATAACAATTGCAGATTATTGGAACAACTCTTATCGAAACAAATAATGAAAGGATTTATTTTTACTAATTTTTTAGATTTTGTAGAGAAATCCAATGGCCTTGATATGGTTGACCAAATGCTTGGTGAATCTGATCTGGCCTCAGAGGGAGTCTATTCTGCCTTTAATAGTTATGAGTTTGAAGAACTCGCTACACTTTTAACCTACGTCTCAAACAAAACAGATATTGCACCTCAAGTGTTACTAGAGGCATTTGGTAGGTTTGTATTTCCGTACCTAATAGGAAAACATTCTTATATTGTTGAGAAATATTCAAACGCCCTAGATCTTCTAGCTGGAATAGAGAGCCATATTCATATAGAAGTTAAAAAACTATATGAAGATGCTGAGTTACCTACTTTTTCTGTTGCAGAAAAAACTCAAAATAGTTTAACGCTAATATATTCTTCTTCTAGAGGGCTCACTTATTTTGCTATTGGCCTTATGAGAGAAACCTTAGACTTCTTTAAAGTCAAAGGAGAGATTACCATGAAAGAAAACTACAATAACAATGGTAGTATTAAATTTGATATCCATGTAGAGAGCTAGCTTGGCAATTGTGGTATTCTAAACATTATTTACACCTATGCTTTTATTAATTTTATTTCGGTTATAACCCCTATACATTGTGCTTAGTAAAAAAATTGACATTCTAACAAGAGCTCTTAATAGAGAAAGAAAAGCAAAAGAAATTGCTGAAGGTATTATTGAAAATAGACTCAGAGAACTCTATGACAGTAACCAAAATCTTACTGAAGAAAAAATAAGACAGCAAGAGTTTCAGAAAAACTTAATCGATAATTTAGTTGATGCCCTTATTGTGTTTGATTTTAATATGAACATATTAAAAATAAATAAGGAAGCTTTAAAATTACTGGGGTATAACAAAGACAATATACCTACCAGTATTAATGATTTTAAAACAAAGTACATCAAACAACTACAACAGTTTTTTGAAAAAGACAAATTTAATGGGCAAGACAATACAAATGAGTTTTTATTCAGTTTCATTAACAGAAATAAAAAATTAAAATATGTTAATATTAAAGCTAGCCTTTTAAAAGACTCAGAAAACAAACCATACGGATACCAAACAATCATAAGAGATATAACCAAACAGCATGTCGTAGAACAAGAATTAAAAGAGCAGCAGAAGTTAGTAGTAACTGAAAGCTTAATTCTAAAAAAACTATTAGAAAATCCAAATATTTTCGATAATGGTTTACATATTTCTAATATCATTGCAAAACATCTAGGTACAGATGATTGTGTTTTTTATGCAGTTATAGACAAGAAACTTGTGCAAATAGCTGCAACAAATCAAAAACTAAATAATCAAAATAAAATAAAAAATGTATTAGAAATATCAATTGGCGAGGGTGTTGTCGGGAAAGTTGCTCAAAGTAAGAAAGGAATTATTATCAACAATACTAGTAAAAATAAAGACTACATAGTTGATGATCAAAATAGACTTTCAGAGATAACTGTCCCTATTTTGTTAGACAACGAGCTAATTGCGATAATAGACGCAGAACATCCAGACAAAAACTTTTTCAAACAAAACCACTTAACCTTTCTCTCGCGTATATCATCCCTTATTAGTATTACGTTAAAGAAAAATATTATTGAGCTTGAAAAATCAAATAAAGAAATAGAGTTAGATTTAACTCGAAATAGATTGCAACTTATTTTTGAAAGCTCCTCTGACGCCAAAGCCATTGAGTCTATAGACGGTATTATAGAGCAAGTAAGCAATGCATTTTTAAATTTGTTTAACATACCAGTGAGTCAAAAAGCTAACATTATTGGAACAGATTGTGAATCTGCACGCAAAATGCTAAAAGCGATGTTTATAAATGAGCAAACATTTTCTGGAAGAATAGAAGAAATTGTAAAAAAGGGTAAGATTGTTATAGATGAAATGTTAGAGTTAAAAGATGGTAGAATTTTATCTCGTGATTATAATCCAATTTTTAAAGATGGTAAGGTTGTCGCACATCTTTGGACTTATAAAGATGTTACATTGATCGTAAACTATGATAAAAGCCTAAAGTTTCAAAGCAAAAAATATAAAAGTATCATAGAAAACATGAATTTGGGACTCATGGAGGTTGATAATAATGAAACCATACTCAATGTAAATAATGCATTTTTAAAAATGTGTGGGTATACTTCTAAGGAGCTTGTTGGCTTTAAAGCCAGAGACATTTTACTGGATGGTGAAAACCAAAAGTACATGCAGCAAAAAGTAAAGTCAAGACAAGAAGGTCTCAAAGATTTATATGAGATGGAAATACGAACCAAAACTGGAGAAATAAAATACTGGCTTATTAGTGGAGGACCCAATACCAATATTAATGGAGAGATTATTGGATCTATTGGGATACACCTAGATATTACAGAATTAAAAATGTTAAACATAAAGGCAGACTCATTAATTAATGATTTAACAGTAAAAAATGAAGCGCTTTCTCACTATGCCCATATAGTATCACATGATTTAAAAACTCCACTGAGAACAATCTCAACATGTATTAATTGGCTTTTAGAGGACAATACAGAAACTTTAGACAAACAGAGTATAGAATATATAGATACCGTTGAAGAGGCAATTAACGACATGGATAAGCTTATATCCAGCACCCTACATTATTCAGAAATTAGGACATCAAAAATAGAGACTGTAAATCGTTTAGAATTACAAACTGTTATACATACAATTAAAACACTTTTTGCAAACAATGAATCAAAAGATTTTGTCATTAATGTTGTAAAACCTCTTATTGAAAATGCTTATAAATATAGAGATTTAGATAAAAATAGTTTTGTTACTATAGACTATGAAGAACACCCTTCTTATTATGAGTTTTCTGTTAAGGACAACGGTATAGGAATCGATAAACAATACCATGGCATTATTTTCGACGCCTTTAAAAAACTAAACAACCGAAGTGATTCTAGTGGTTTTGGACTCTTTATTGTTAAAAAAATAATCACCTCTGAAGGAGGAGAGATAAGACTAGAATCTGAAATAGGCCTTGGCACGACATTCTACTTCACGTTGATGAAATAAAAAAAAACCATAAAGTTTATGGTTTTTTTTTATTTGATTTTATAGTAGGTGTTTTGTCTTATTAAAAGATAAAATTAAGCTGCTTTTAAACCTCTCTTTTCACAACCAACACATTTGGTTTTAAATGAATAAGCCCTATTAAGTGCAAGAATTGCATGATCTTGTAAGTAATATCTATTTCGTGCCAGCGCACCCCTCCGAAATTGGCTCTAGTACTATGTTTGTGATGGTTGTTATGATACCCCTCACCCATCATTAAAAAATCAAATTTAAATAGGTTTTTGGAAGTGTCTTTTGATTTGAAATTTACATATCCAAAAATATGACCGTACCAGTTTATAATAACCCCATGTATAGGAGCCATTAACAAAGCAACTGGAAATAACAGCCATTGCCAAGCAGAAGTAGTATACACAAAAAAGAAAGAGAAGTAGGCAATACTCCAAGCCAAACGAGAAAACCAAGAACTTGCAAAGGCATCAAAACGTTTCCACTGGGGTACAT
>Ga0307998_1001901_pt1 | contig 10984 bp, 9 predicted proteins | sample Davwhametageno37_FD_203147 | JGI IMG/M metagenome (GOLD analysis project Ga0307998, IMG submission 203147) | Marine microbial communities from Davis Island wharf, Antarctic Ocean - #37 | ecosystem: Environmental > Aquatic > Marine > Unclassified | place: Antarctic Ocean: Davis Island wharf...
AAAAAGATTACTAACACATCTTTTACATATTGTGGGGTGTTCAAGGTTTTGGCCTATATCTTCAATATAATGCCAACATCTGTCACATTTATTATTTTTACTAGCATTTACCTCAATTTCTAAATCATTTTTTGATTCTTCAAGGGTACTTTTTGATGTAATTAAGATATATTTTAGTTCTTCAGCAAAAAAAGATAGGCTTTTATAAATATCTGAAGGTGCTGAAATTTTTAATTCAGCTTGTAGTGAGGATCCAACCACTCCTTTCTCTCTAAGTGCTTCTATTTTTTTATTAGCTAAGTTTCTAACATCAAGTGCATGGCGCCATCTTAATAACTCTTTTTCAGAAAGACCGTGACTAGGAAGCTTGTACCAACTCTCAACAAAAATAGTACTTTTATTTTCTTTATTCACCACATCCCATAACTCTTCCGCAGTAAAGCTTAAAACAGGCGCCATAAGTCTTATGAGTGATTGCGTAATATGAAACAATGCAGTTTGTGCAGATCGTCTAGCACGAGAATTTTCAGCTGTCGTATACAATCTATCTTTTAATATATCAAGATAAAAACCCCCCATATCTTCAGAGCAGAATGCTAAAAACTTTTGCATTGCTAAATAAAAATCAAATTTTTCATAATCTTCAACAATACTATTCTGAAGTTCCTCGACCATATATAGTCCATACCGATCAATTGATAACATTTCTTTTGGATTAATTAGCATATTCTTTGAATCAAAATCTTCTAAATTTGCTGATAAAAATCTTAGTGTGTTTCTTATTCTTCGATAACTGTCAGCAACTCTCTTTATAATTTCATTTGAAATATTTAATTCGCCTGAGTAATCTGTAGTAGCAACCCATAATCTTAAAATATCAGCACCGAATTGATCCATTATTTTTTGTGGTGCGATAACATTGCCCTTCGATTTGCTCATCTTATAACCCTGACCATCAACTACAAAGCCATGAGTCAAAAGAGACTTGTAAGGTGCATTTCCATTAATTGCGCAACTTGTAAGAAGGCTTGATTGAAACCATCCTCTATGTTGATCTGATCCCTCAAGATATAAATCAGCTGGGGAAGCCAAATCCTCTCTTTGCTCTAAAACAGATTGATGAGTTGTTCCGGAGTCAAACCAAACATCAAGTGTGTCATTTATTTTAAGATAATTTTCAGCATCGTCACCTAAAATTGATTGGGGCTCAATATTAAACCAGGCATCAATGCCATCTTCCTCAATTTTTTGAGCAACAATTTCAAAAAAGTTAAGCGTATTTGGGTGAGGGGTATTAGTGTCTTTATGAATAAATATAGGTATTGGAACTCCCCAGCTTCTTTGTCTAGAGATACACCAATCAGGTCTATTTTCAATCATAGATTCGAGACGTTTTTTGCCCCATTCTGGATAAAATTTAGTGTTGGTAACCCCTTTTATTGCTAGCTCTCTAAGAGAAATTTTATCAGAGGGCTTATGCTCCATGCCAATAAACCATTGGGATGTTGCTCTAAAAATAATTGGGGCTCTGTGCCGCCAGCAATGTGGATAACTATGAATAAATTTTTCTTCGTGCAGCAATAAATTCTTATTTTCTAAAATTTCAATAACCTTAGGATTAGCCTCCCACACAGTTAAGCCTGAAAAATATAGGATGTCATTTTTAAATTTCCCTTTTCCATCTACCGGATTTTCTACTGGTAACCCATATTTCATTCCAACAATGTAATCATCTAGTCCATGAGCTGGGGCAGTATGTACTAGGCCAGTTCCAGCTTCAGTTGTAACGTGATTGGCCAATATAATTGGGACACTTTTTTTCAGGAATGGGTGAGAGAATAATATTCCTTCTAGATCAGAACCTTTGCATGTTGCAACTTTTGTTCCTGACAATTCATAAACCTTAAATCTAATATCAGCTAATTCTTCAGCAAGAATAAAGAATTTATTTTTACACTTGTATAAGCCATATTGAAATTTTGGATTAACTGCAATTGCTTCATTTGCAGGTAATGTCCAGGGAGTGGTTGTCCAAATAATTGCGGAAGCCTTATCTACATCTTTAATTTTAAATATATTTTCAATATCTTTAGTGTTAACACAATCAAATTGGACATCAATTGCAGGGGAAGGCTTATCTTCATACTCAACCTCCGCCTCAGCTAAAGCTGAAGCACAATCAGTGCACCAATGAACTGGCTTATTTCCCTGATATAAAAATCCTTTGTCATAAATTTTTGCAAGAGCTCTGACTATATTAGCCTCTGTTTCAAAATTTATTGTAAGGTAAGGATTATCCCAATCTGCAAGAACACCAAGCCTCTTAAAATCTTGTTTTTGTTTTTCTACCTGAATTAATGCATATTCTCGACATAGCTTTCTAAATTTGTTTGGATCAATATTTTTACCATGTTCTTTCTCAACGACAAGTTCGATTGGAAGGCCATGGCAATCCCATCCAGGGACATAAGGTGCATCAAAACCAGAAATTGTTTTAGACTTAATAATAAAATCTTTTAGAATTTTATTAACGGCATGGCCAATATGAATATCACCATTTGCATATGGTGGTCCGTCATGAAGGATATATTTTGGCTTGCCTTTTCTTGCTTCTCTTATTTTTTTATAAAAGTTTTTTTCTACCCATTCTTTTGCCCACTCTGGCTCTCTTTTGGCCAAGTTGCCTCGCATTGGAAATTCAGTATCAGGAAGATTTAATTTATATTTGTTTTCAGTCATAATTTTTTTGGAAAATTTCAGCGTTAATAATATCTTTCTTTATTTGTATTTTAAGATCTTCTATTGATGCAAATTTTATCTCATCTCTTATTTTCTTTAAAAAAGTTATGTGTACATGATGTCCATATAAGTCCTTCGAAAAATTTAAAACATGCACTTCAAGATGTAGTTTCAAAATGCCTTTTACTGTTGGTCTTGTCCCTAAATTTGCTACCCCAAAATTTTCATTCAATTTTACAGCAAAGACTCCCTTTATTGGTGGGCGATTATGAAACATATGTATATTTGCAGTCGGATAACCCATCTCTCTTCCTCGATGATCCCCATGAATGACTTTACCAGATATAGAATAATGCCTACCAAGTAAGTCTCTTGCTAAGCCTAAGTTGCCAGAAGACAATGCTTCTCTTACATGAGTGCTAGAAACTCTTTTATTGTTATTTTTTATTTCTTTTAAAATAAAGGTTTTAATATCACTTTCCAATAAATCTGTTATTCCGTATTCCCGATTCCTACCAAATCTAAAGTCTTCGCCTACCAAAATAGCCTGAGCTGAAATTTGCTCTTTAAGTCTTAAAATAAATTCGTCACCAGACATATGAGAAAATCTCACGTTAAATTTGACAATGTAAATGCGATCAATATTTCTTGATTGAAAATATTCAATTTTTTCACGAAGACTTGTTATTCTAGTTGGTGCATTTTTTGGGGTAAAAAATTCCCTAGGATGAGGCTCAAAAATCATAATTGAAGATTCTATTTGAGCTTTTTTTGATTTAATCAATAATTCATTAATAATTTTCTGATGCCCTAAATGTATGCCATCATAATTACCAATCGTTAAAACACAAGGAGGATGGGACCCAGAGTTAGGGATATGTCTATATATTTGCATTTATTGAATAGTTTTCTTAAAAAACTCACTAATATCTAATTTACACATCCGAAGAATAACAAAGTATACAGTTCCACCGAATAATATTAAAATTATTAGATGTGTAAATCGAGAAAAAGCTGAATAATTTATCCATAAATCCATCGTACCCTTAAAATAAATTAATGATAAAGCCATAATAGAAGATGCAAAAACTATTTTACCAAGGAACATCGCCCAACCAGCACTAAGTTTAAATATCTTTCCCTTTTTTAAATGGTAGAAAAGAAGACCTGCATTGATACACGCCCCCAAACCAATGGCCAAAGCTAACCCGGTATGCTTTAAAGAGCCAATAAAAATTAAATTCATGAATTGAGTACAGAACAAAGTAAATAAAGCAATTTTTACTGGAGTTTTAATATTTTGTTGGGCATAAAATGCCGGCGCTAAAATTTTAATTAAAATTAAACCAACTAAACCAACGCTATATGCAGTAAGTGCATATTGAGTCATTAAAATATCTTTCTCTGTAAAAGCTCCATAATAAAATAAAGTCGATATTAAAGGGATGGCCAAAATTGCTAAAGCTGTTGCAGCAGGAACTGCTAACAAAATTCCAAATCTCAATCCCCAATTAATAAGATCGGAATAATCTTTTGTTTTTTTCCTTGAAAAACTTTTAGATAAATTTGGAAGCAAAATGGTGCTCAGAGCAACTCCAAGAACACCGGCAGGAAACTCCATAAGGCGGTCTGCATAATAAAGCCAAGATACACTTCCTGAAGCTAAAAAAGATGCAAAAATAGTATTAATTAATAAAGAAATTTGTATTATTGAAACACCTAGAATTGCTGGGGCCATTAACTTTAATATTCTCCACACCCCTTTATCTTTTAAATCAAAATTAATTTTGGGTAAGCATCCGATTTGCTTCAAGAAAGGAATCTGAAAAAACAACTGTAAAATTCCACCGAAAAATACAGCCCAAGCTAATACCTTAACAGGCTCATCAAAAATATTTGAAAAGTATAATGCTGCGATAATAAATGAAACATTAAGCCAAACAGGAGTAAAGGCCGGTACAGCGAATTTTCCATAGGTATTTAATACTCCGCCTGCCATAGATACTAATGATATAAAAAATATATAAGGGAACGTTATTTGAAGTAAATTAACTGTTAGATTAAATTTTTCAGGGTCTGAAATAAACCCTGGGGCGCTAATATAGATTAACCAAGGTGCTCCAAATACTCCTAAAAGAGTAATTACAACCAGAAAAATGCCTAGCAATGTAGCTACCTTGCTAATTAAATGATTTACTTCTACTTTTGTTTTTTTAGTTTTGTATTCAGCCAAGATTGGAACGAATGCCTGGGTAAAAGCACCCTCAGCAGATATTCTTCTCAATAAGTTTGGTATTTTAAAAGCTACGAAGAATGCATCTGTTGCAATCCCTACACCAAATACCCTTGCAATAATACTATCCCGTATAAATCCTAATATACGAGATAGAGTAGTCATCCCTCCAACACTAGCAAATGTTTTTATTAGGTTCATAAATAACGCTTTAAAATATTTAATTTTATTTTATCATGCTAACCCCAACTAAACTTAGAAAGTAAATGTATTCATTTAACTTGTATCTATAAGCGAAAATGGATAAAATACGTTTTCATTTAATATAGTTCATAAGGATGTTATATGGCCAACACGGCTCAAACGAGAAAACGTGCAAGACAGAACGATACTCAACGAATTCATAACGCAAGTCTGAGATCAACATTAAGAACTGCTTTAAAAAAAATTACTAAAGCTATACTCTTAGGTGATAAAAAGGTTGCAAAAAAGACTTTTGATGAAAATGTACCTGTTATCGACAAAATTGCTGATAAAAAAATTATCCATAAAAATAAAGCGGCGCGGCATAAATCAAGATTAAATTCTGCATTAAAATCAATGTAATCACTTTGAGCTTTTTATCTTAGAGGCTCTTTAGTTTTCCCATAGAATTTTTCTTACTGCTTCGGCTTTTTCGATAAGGGCGACTTGACCTTCTTCTGTATTGTCTGAGCCCAAAATTGTTATATGTCCCATTTTCCTACCAATCCGTGGCTCTGCTTTACCATATAAGTGAAGATGGATTCCAGGTCCCTTAATCATCTCAAATTTTGGCTCTTTTTTTTCCTCAGTCCTGAACCATAAATCCCCTAAAAGGTTTAGCATTAGAGATAGTTGAGGACCATGAAGCGCAGTATCTCTTGGTTCATCTCCAATCAGAGTCAAGACTTGCTGATCAAATTGATTGTAGGCACAAGCATCAATAGAAAAATGTCCTGAGTTATGAGGCCTAGGTGCAACCTCATTAACATAAAGAGCATCGTTACTTATAAAAAACTCTACTGCCATGACGCCAACGTAATTTAAATTACTGGCTACTTTTAAAGCGAGCTCATATGCTTCTTCCTTATGATGAGATGTCGTTCTGGCCGGAATAACAGAGACATCTAATATGCCTATTTTATGGTGGTTCTCAATATAAGTAAAAAGTTCGCAGTTGCCATTAATTGACCTAGCTAAAACTACAGATAACTCATAAAAATTACCATCTAAACCAAGCTTTTCCTCAAGAACACATGGTGCATTCTTAAAGCTTATAAATGCATTTTCTACTTCGACAACATTGTTAACATGTACCTGACCTTTTCCATCATAACCAAATTGAGCTGTTTTAAGAATTGCAGGAAATATATTGTTTCCATTATCAATTTTTCTTATTGAGTCAATATTGTCAATAACAATATATTGCCCAACAGGAATGCCACATTTTCTAAGAAAATCTTTTTCTTTGATACGATTTTGAACAATTGATACTGGTTTAGATCCAGGACGAACAATAATATTTTTTTCAAGATATTGGAGCGTCTCTGCAGGAATATTCTCAAATTCAGTAGTAACTGCTCTACAACAAGTTTTTAATTCATCGAGTGCTTTGAGGTCGTTATAAGCCTTACATATATGTTTGTCAGCAACCCTGCCTGCCGGACTTTTCTCATCTGGGTCGAATACTACAACTGAATACCCCATTTTTTGAGCTGCAATAGTAAAAAATCGACCTAATTGGCCACCACCCAAAATTCCTAAAAATTCAGGGGGTTGAATTACTTTTTTCAACTTACTTTGCATCCAGCTTCATATTCAAAACTTTTGTAACTTGTTTTTTTCTAAAGTCTTTTAGCTTTTGATTAATTTCTTTATCATTTACCGCAATTAAAGAAATAGCAAATAATCCAGCATTATATGCCCCGGCCTCACCGATAGCGAATGTTGCAACAGGTATGCCTTTAGGCATTTGCACAATCGATAACAGTGAATCATGACCCTCGAGATGCTTAGATGGCACTGGAACTCCTAAGACTGGCAAAGTAGTTTTTGATGCCACCATCCCTGGAAGGTGCGCAGCACCTCCTGCCCCGGCAATAATAACTTGAAAACCCTTTTTTTCTGCATCTTCTGAAAATTTAAACATTAAATCAGGAGTTCTATGAGCTGAAACAACTTGAGCCTCGTACAATATATTAAAATCATCAAGCGCCTCTGCCGCATGCTTCATAATTGGCCAATCACTATCTGAACCCATAATAAGTGCTACTAAAGATTTTTTTTTAGTCATTACGCTTTCCTTACAGTTTGTATAATTATCATATTATTTCTATGAATTAAACTTGATTCATTAACATACCCTAATACCGATTCAATTTTATCACTTGAAAGCCCAATTATTTTTTTAACTTCTTCTGAATTATAATTAACAATACCTTTTAAAATTTCATCTCCAGATTGATTTATGCATTGAATAACTTCACCGCGATCAAAATTCCCAGTGACTTTTGTTACACCGGCTACTAACAGACTTTTACCCTCATAAATCAAAGCGTTTTTTGCGCCATCGTCTATATATATTTTTCCATTTGATTTTAGATTGTCTGCGAGCCACTTCTTCCTTGCCACTAACTTAACTTCTCTACTTTGAAGAAATGTACCAATATCTTCATCATTATTTAAATCTACAAGGATATTATCCCTCTTCCCAGAAGCGATGATAGTATGTGTTCCGCTTAAAGCTGCTTTTCGTGCAGCTAAAATTTTTGTAGTCATCCCTCCAGTCCCTATTTTAGACTTTGTTCCAGAAGCCAAATTATCCAAACTTTTATCATCTACATAACCATGGTGGATAAGCTTTGCATTATTATCTTCTCTTGGGTCTGAAGAGAATAATCCATCTTGATCTGTCAGTAAAACTAAAAGATCTGCCTCAATAAGATTGGCAACCATTGCAGCAAGCGTATCATTATCTCCAAAACGAATTTCTTCCGTAGCTACAGTATCATTTTCATTAATTACGGGTATTACATTATTATTTATTAAATTAAAAATTGTGGATCTAGCATTTAAATATCTTTTTCGATCACTCAAATCATCATGAGTAAGTAAAACTTGTGCCGATATTAAATCGTTATCCGCAAATAACTCTTCATATGTTCGTACTAAATCCATCTGCCCCACTGCAGCAGCAGCTTGTAACTCACTTAAAACTTTTGGTCTTTTTTTAGCCCCTAATTTTTTTAATCCAGCAGCAATGGCACCACTTGAAACTAAAATCACTTTTTTATTTTGAGAGCTTAAGATTGAAATTTGCTTAATCAAACTAGATAAACATTTTTCATCCAACCCCTCTTCATCATTGGTGACAATACTAGACCCAAGTTTAATAACTATTTTTTCGGCTTTAGAGAAATTAAATTTTTTCATAATTATTTTTTTTCAATTCAATATGTTTCATAATTTCATACGTTAATTCCTTACATCCCTTGCCATTTATTGCAGATATACAAAAAACTTTTCCTGTCCAATCTAATTTTTTTAAAATAGCATTTCTAACACTATCTATATTATTTATTAAATCTATCTTATTTAATACCAACCACCTTTCTTTATTGGCGATATTTTCACTATATTTTCCTAATTCTTTAATGATAGCCTTAGCTTCTAATACTGGATCTATAGAATCATCATAAGGTGCAATATCAAGAATATGAAGTAATAATTTTGTTCTTGATAAATGTCGAAGAAATTGATGCCCTAAACCGTGCCCATCGGCAGCTCCTTCAATCAAGCCTGGTATATCGGCGACTACAAAACTTCTTTGTATATCAATCTTTACCACCCCCAAATTTGGCTGAAGAGTTGTAAATGGATAATCTGCAACTTTTGGTTTAGCTGCAGAAATGGACCTTATTAATGAAGATTTACCCGCATTAGGCATTCCTAGCAAGCCAACATCAGCTAATACCTTAAGTTCTAAATAGATCTCAAATTCTTCGCCTGCATCACCTTGTGTACATTGTCTTGGGGTGCGGTTAATACTCGACTTAAAATGAACATTACCCAGCCCACCTTTACCCCCTTTAGCAACTAAGATTTTTTGTCCATGTAATTTAAAATCTGCTATTATTTCGTCTGTCTGTCTCTCAGATATTACTGTTCCTACGGGTACTTTAAGTATTAAATCTTCTCCTCTAGCTCCATAGCATTCAGAGCTTCTTCCATTCTCACCTCTTTTAGCACGATAATTCTTAACAAATCTAAAATCTATTAATGTATTAATGTTTTCATCTGATTCAAAATAAATAGACCCTCCATTTCCACCGTCTCCTCCATTAGGGCCACCCATCGGTTCATATTTTTCTCTACGAAAAGAAGCAATCCCATTTCCACCATCTCCTGCATAAATATTAACTGTTGCTTCATCAATAAACTTCATTTTTATCTTCCAAACAAAAAAGCCCTATCACTTGATAGGGCTTTAGATTCATTAAAATTTCTTTAAACAGCTAGTATATTTACTAATTTTCGTTTTAAAGCGCCCTTCGTCGTGAAGTGAACTTTACCATCAGTTTTAGCAAATAAAGTATGATCTTTACCCATACCTACATTCTCACCTGGGTGCATTTTTGTTCCCCTTTGTCTTAAGATGATACTTCCAGCCCTTACAAATTCATCTCCAAAAGCTTTTACACCTAATCTTTTTGCATTTGAATCTCGTCCATTTCGAGAACTTCCACCAGCTTTTTTATGTGCCATATTTAATTACCCTTCTATTTAACTGCAATCTTATTAATCTTAATCTCAGTGAAGCTTTGTCTGTGCCCTTGTGATTTTCTATACCCTTTACGACGGTTCATTTTAAAAATCTTTACCTTGTCACCCTTGCCATGAGATACAATTGTTGCATCAATACTAGCGCCTGTAATCATTGGTGTACCAATTGTGACCTTATCTCCATCAACAAGTGTTAGAACTGAATTTAAATTAAGAGTTTTTCCGACATCAGCTGTAAGTTTCTCAACTTTAAGTACGTCGCCTTCAGCTACCTTGAACTGTTTACCGCCTGTTTTTATTACCGCGTACATTTAACACACCTTATCAAAATTATATTCAAATTAGACCAGCGATTATACTCATAAAATTAAAAACTATCAATTAATTAAAATCTCTTGAAACAAAGAAATTATTAGTTAGTTTTTTTCTTTCAAATTAAAATATATATTTAATGTGATAAGATTTTAACTAAATTTATTAAATTAAGTACATATTCTCCTTTGTCTATAGAAAAAATCATCTCTCCAATTCAGATTCACTTAGAATCAGTTAATACTGTTATTAAAAAATCGCTTAGTTCTGAGATTCCGATAATAAATCAAATTTCTAGCCATATTATTAGCAGTGGTGGCAAAAGAATGAGGCCAATTTTACACCTTTTAATTTCCGGAATGGGGGGAGAAATTAATGAAGTTAATCATAAAATTGCTGCAATTATTGAGTTCATTCATACCGCTACTCTCTTACATGACGATGTAGTTGATCAGTCCACAAAAAGAAGAAATATAAAAACTGCAAATGCGCTATTTGGTAATGCAGCTAGTGTTTTAGTTGGGGATTTTATTTACTCTCGATCATTTCAAATGATGGTAGGCATAGATAATATGGGAATAATGAAAATTTTATCTGATACAACAAATTTAATTTCAGAAGGAGAGGTTTTGCAACTCTTAAATAGCCACAATCCAGATGTCAATGAACAACAATATTTTAAAGTTATCCAATTTAAAACTGCTAAACTTTTTGAAGCCTGCGGAAGTCTAGCAGGAATATCGAATAATAAAAGTTCTGAAACAAATGATCTCTATTCAAGATTGGGGCATCATTTTGGAATAATTTTTCAGCTAACAGATGACATTCTTGACTATTCAGGCAATGCAACTCAAATTGGTAAAAATATAGGTGATGACTTAAGTGAGGGGAAGATTA
>Ga0307998_1001902_pt1 | contig 10978 bp, 1 predicted proteins | sample Davwhametageno37_FD_203147 | JGI IMG/M metagenome (GOLD analysis project Ga0307998, IMG submission 203147) | Marine microbial communities from Davis Island wharf, Antarctic Ocean - #37 | ecosystem: Environmental > Aquatic > Marine > Unclassified | place: Antarctic Ocean: Davis Island wharf...
TAAGTGTTTCATAAGCATCTTTTCTTCTTTTAATTTTATTTTCTAAACTTAAAGTTCTTTTTTCTTTAGCCTTTTGTTTATTATCAACTTTCTTTGTCTCCTTAAGTTGCATTTTAATTAAATCATCTTCTTCATTTTTAGCGTTAACATCCCAAGACCTAAAACCAAGAGCCATCATCACTCTTTGAGATGTAGTATTTCTATCATCAAACATTTCAGCTACGTTTTGTACCTCAGCATACATACGATCCAATGGTATATTTGCGGTACCGGCAGCTAAACTACCTAAAACTTGATAAGTAGGACTTAAGTTTAATCTACCATTAGCGGTCAAATCAAAACCTCTTTCCTCCATAACTCCAATACCGTATTTTTCACCTTTTATTGCCGCGTATACTTTACCAATCTTAGATCCGACTGGAGGTGATATATTCGCCATTTGTATTATAGTGTATGCTTGATCACCTTTAAATCCTCTTTCTTTTTGCTTAAAATATTCCATTATGGTGTTCTTAATCTGAGCAACTACAGCGCCTTTCACCCCTGTACCTCTAAGTAAAGAATCTATAGAACCTTGAAGTATTTTACTGAGTTTTTTATCCTGACTTAAAGCTACAACTTCTTCATCATCTTCGGTATCAAATCCTGGGATTAATGCAAAAATAGCCGCAGATAAACTATTAAATATAAGGTTTTGTATCGCTCCAAAATAAACTATTTTGCTAAAGTTAGAAAAATCACTTTGCAACATAGATGATGTACCGGGCATTTGACGTCTTTTTATAATATCTAAAGCACTTCTTTTCATTATCCTTCCATATTGTTGAGTAGTATTTTGGAAAGCTAAAACTAATCGTCCTAATATACTCGCTTGCTCTGAAGACACTAATGAAGGGTCACTAGATTGTTGAGATTGATCCGATATTTCACTAAAATCTATAAAAGCTTTATCTTCAGCTTGCTTTTCAGTATACATTTTATTACCATCCGCATCAACTTTTTTCAAATAAGTGTTAATTCTGTTTCTATAGAAAGACGCACCACCTCCCGCGATCGCAAGACCATCGGCTGCTTGGGTTGGTAGAAAACCTATTTTTAATAAATAACTTAAAGCTGCCTCAGCCTTGTTTGTTGCGCCGTCAACTGCTGAGTATAGTTCTGATGAGTTTATATCATTTTTTAATTCAGTTCTACGCAGCCTTAACTTAGGTGAATTAATTATAAACCACCAATCTTTCCAGTATTGTTCTTGATTAGCAAAAGTAGCAGCGGCTTTAGCTGGATTATTATCACTCCAATTTAAAAAGTTACCCACAGAAAGTAATTGAAGAAGAGCTGATCTACGATTAAAAAACATTATTGATCCAACAGAATTATTTAACCAATTATTCCACTTATTGACTTGCGCATTGGTGCCAGATGGCCTGTTTCTACCATTAATCATTCTATATATGGAGTCCTCTAAAGCGTCTCTATGCCTTTTACCGTATATAGCCTCTATTTTATTAGCGTTATCGCCTTGAAGCTTCCCACCAGCACTCAGTTTACCAAATATTTCCTCTACATTTTCAATCCATTCGGCTAAGTATGCTTTTCTGCCACTTTTTTCAGTAAGATTCCTAACGTCCTCAAGTATCGAACCAGCGTCCCAGTATTCGCTAGGCTTTATCCATTTATCACTTTTAGATATTGTTAGTAGAGAGTTTGCATATATTGCTAATTCAGGGTTACCCGTTACGTAAGAAACTAAATCATTAACTTCGCTTTCGCTTAAACCGGGAATTTCAAAGCCGGCTTTTTTCCATAAGTAAACTCTAATAGCTTGGTCATTTGTATATCCATTACTAGGAATTTCTTTTTTTAAGCTTTTGCGTATGATAGGCATTGCTTTATTTAATTTTTGAAAATCCAATAAAGCTGTTCGTTTTGCCACATCCATAGCGTTAACACCTTCTGTATACGGTCTTATTAAGGTTTTTTCAAACCAAGCCATATCTTCAGTACCTTGTTTGCCTTTACCAGAAAAAGTATAACCTACAAGTAATCTAAAATCTTCTGCTGTTTTAGGCAAGTAATATTGGAATCGACCAATTTTAGCCCCTAATTTTCTAGCCATAACTCTAGAATAAGTAGTTTCCGCAGCAATACCTTTGTTTCTTTCAATTATTTTATTAAACTTTTTACTTAAACTAGCACGGGATTTTTCTTTTTTAGCTTTTTGATTAGCGTTATTTGATTCAGAAAGTTCTTTAGTTCTTATTAAGTCTTCAACAATTTGAGCCATTTCTTCTTTTCCTTGCTCAGATATTAATTCTCCGTTTAAAGCGAAAATAGAATTGTTAATTTCTTTGCCTACAGCTTCTACTCTTGATTTTTTGAGTGGACTTGTTTTACCAAATAATTTATCTTGTGCTTCAGAAATAAACCTAGAATTTAAAACAATGCCAAATCCACTTGCTATTCTAGATAATTCGAGATTAAAAATATCGTTAGCAACTTCTTTAGACTGATTTTTTTCAAGTATACTTATTGCGTTTTTAGCTACAGCTCCTGCTAATTCTATACCTGTTTGCCCCATTGATTGCTGGTGCTCTCCCATAATTTGCAGCGAACTAGCTACATTTTGATCTTTTATAAATTGCTCAAGATTATTTAATCTATTTTTTTCTTTTTCTTTTTTGCTATTATTTATTTTTTGTATAGCTGTTTCAGCAGCCTTCCAATTGGTATGCTTTTTGTTTATTACAAGTTGACCCTTTCCTGCTGTTTCTCCTTCTACAACCGTCATATCCGATGTTACAGAATAGTATCCTCTACCTTTAGGATCTTTATACACCGCTTGATCTTCTAAAATTTCAAAACCTACTACGTGAGCTAACCCTTTTAAACCTGAATCGTTATTATTATTAGTTTCTAGCCATCTTAAATAGCCTGCAAAAGCTTCATTCGCAGATTTTTTGCTTGTTTGATTTACAACAACTTCTTTAGCTAAAATGTTTAAATAATTAAAAAGTAAAATATTAGCTTCTTTTGCTAATGTTATTTTATTGCTTATTTTGTCATTCACAAAGGCTTCTACCAAGCCATCCGCGCTTTCATTTGTATTTAACATAAACTCTCTAATAGCGTTCATGTCAGATGAATTTCCGGAATATACTACAACGTTTTTTAGTTTATCTTTTAATATATCAAAAGCTTCTTGAGCCTCAGGAGAATGTTTTGTTTTATTTTTTAAATTTGCTGTTATTTTTTCGCTCGGGGTTGACGTTCTAGTTGCCGACCCTAAAAAATTTAACCCTTTTACGGAAGAAATAACGGGATCAATTGATTCGGAAAGTGATTCCCAAAAACCTTGTAATTGATCTATCGCTATTTTAGATTTATCTCCATCGGGATTATTTAAAAATCCTTTACCATAAGATTCAATAGCTTCTTTAAAGTAAGGAAATTTAGCAATCATTTCCTTTGAATTTTTAGTATATTCAGTTCTAACGGCTCCGTCTATTTTGCTAAATAATCTACCTAATGATTCATCCCATATTTTAACAGCATCTTTATGGATTGGATTATCTAACCATTCTTTAAAAGAAGATGACTCTTGGTCATAATTATTATCCCGCATAATATCCATAGCGTTAAACAACTGTTTTTTTGTTACACTATACTTAACATCTCCTCTTTGCATGTAACCATCAAGAATGTCTTCAAATTGTTCTGTGATAACAACTCCTAACGCTTCTTGATTGTTTTTCAAAGCCTCTGTAATAGGTCCGTTCGTTTTAAGATCCTGACTAATCATATCAAACCCAATTTCTTCACCCATAGCTTTTGCTAAAGATTCTTTTCTTCCTGGGATAGGCTTACCATTGGAGTCAATAATTTTGCTTACGAAAAAATCGTCTTCAATTTCTTGAGCAATATTCGGCAATCGACGTTGAATGTCTGCTCCGGAAGTTTTACCTTTTGCTCCTGTAGACGTTTTTTCTCCATCAATGTTATCTGAATTTTTCCACACATCGCTATTAACAAATTTAGGAATAAAAGTATTATCGCCAAAGCTGTTAATAGTTTTTTCACCTTTTGCGTTAAGCATATATTTACCACCTACAGACTTTTGAACACCTTCAGGCATAAAAGTAAGTAAATAAGTAGTGGTCATGTTCTCCAGAATAGCCTTTTTATTGGCTTTAAGGTACCTTTCCAGCTCGCCGTTCTTAACACCACCCATTTCTTTTTTAAATACGATGTCGGCTTGTTTTCCAATAGCTTTTCTAATTTCAGCAACAATAGGTGTAACGCTAGCGTTCTTGCCTATAACTGCATCAATTCTTTTCTTTAAAACTCTAACTGTAGATATTACTTTTTCTTTTACTTGTTTTAACCCATCAACACCTAATACTTTTTGCTGAATAAGATTTTTGTATTTAGCTTTTTCCTCAGCAATCTCGTCAAAGGTTGTTTCACTGGCTGTAACCCCTTTAGCTTCCGATACATCTTCATCAAAGGCTGAATCTGTTACTCTACCCGTATTTAAGGCGCCTTTCATTCTGTTGCTTACATTAGCCATTAAATAACCGAAAAAAGAATTGTTTTGCTTCGGATTAAATTTAGCAATATAAGGTATTAAACTTAACATAGTTTCACTAACCATATTATCTATATTAAACCCAGGTAATGAGTTAAGATTAACAATATTACCTTTTTTGGTTTTAAAGGCTAATGACTTAGACTTTATCATACCTTTTAATATAGCGTATATTCTAGGATTATCTTTGTTAAACCCGTCTGGATTATTACCTATGTCGTCAAGTTCTTTTTTAGACTTAGCGGTAACCTCTTTTAGTTCTGAACTATCTTTTTTAATAGACTTCGGTTTTGGTTTAGCTACCGGTTTAGCTGATTGGTTTATAATTGTTTTATCTAATACAACTATATTTTCAATATCATTTTTAAGTGTTTTTAAATTCATATCTAAAAACCTAACAGCCTTAACTCCTTTTGCTTTTAAAGATTCCGCTAGTTTGTTTAAATCTGATTGACTTAAGGAAGTTTCAAAAGACGGATCTATCATTTCGTATAGATTCAATTCACTTGCCTCAAACCCACCATTAGGTTTTAATCCAAGTTTTTCTATTTCAGATAAAACAACTTCTTCGTTTTGTATATCTTTTTTGTTTAATACAAACTTAGAAACACTACCTTCGTTACCTTTTGCATACCTAGCGGCTTGTTCTTTATTTTCTGAAAAATAAGCAAACCCTTCAATATCTTTAGTGCTATTAATAGAACCCCCGTGAAATACTTCAATCTCATCTTTAGGATCTTTAGATATAACCGTTGCTTCTTTTTCAGCTGCTTTAATTTTATTTTCTAAATTTGCTTTTTGTTGTTCGTAAACATCAAAATCAATTTCATCTTGATAGTAGTCTTCTGTAAGTTCTTCTAATTGAGCGTTAAGCTTAGTAATACTCGCCTTGCTTTTAGGATTGCTTTTGTCTTCGTCATTAGAAGCTCTTTTAATTATAGGGTCTTGTGTTATTTTGCCTCCGAAGTGACTAGCTTTGTTATAATCTTTTACAAAATGATAAGCCTCTTCTCCATTTTTTAATTGAACTTTACTTGGCAAAAATTTATTTGCAAAAATTCGGATTCTATCAATCGTACTTTCTGTTACTTTTTGTCCATCCGCTAGCACATCAGACATTGCATTCATAGCCTCTTCGTAATAAAACTCAGTTTTATCTGTTATTTCATCGTTAATATCTTTGGAAGCATAGCTTTCGTCAATTCTAAACTTAACTTTAGCATATAAATCTGGTTGGCTTTTTTCTAAGTATGTTAGCAAGCTTTTCCCGGCGGCATCAATTTCTTTTTGTCCTTTACCGTAAAACTGTTTAGCATAAGCATGTAAAACCTCATGAGCAAAAACACCTGTTCTTTTATTTGCTACAGAAGATTCTAAGCTAATTATAATTTTATTACTATTAGGTACGATCAATCCCTCTAGTTTATTTTCTTTAAAAGCCATTTCTGTAGTTACAACTTCCCCCTTATCATTGGTATATTGGGATTCATTTAGCGTATCTGGGCTAATATTTTTAAGAGCTTCTATAGCTTCTTCATTAGTTTCTGCAACTACAAACTCTACATTTAAGCCCATGTCTTTTGCAAACTTTTCAGCGTTTGCTTGACCTGATTTAATTCTTGTTTTATAAGTTTTTGCAACGTAATTATCTAAGGCTTTTTGTTTTATTTCTTTTGTAGTAGGTTCTTTTGTGCCTTCTTTCGGATTTTCTTTTAATAACTCTATTGCTTCGTCTATTTCAGCTTGTTTAGCCTGAGGAGATAAATCGTTAAAACTGTTTTTTACGTATTGATTACTTTCCGCAAGCATCTTTTCTCTATAAAGTTGGTATCCAAAAGAACTATCCATAGATACCTTTTGTTCCGCAGCACTTTTTTTAGCGGCTTTTATGTCTGTTTCGTTAGTTAAAATTTTTTCTCTTTCACCAGCTAATTCATTAAACTCACCTCTTAATACTTTTTCTATACTAGCTAGTTGGCCAGCTTTTATATTGGGATTAGCGTAAGCGTCAATTAATCTTTGATTTATTCTACGTATTTTTTTATTTACTTCACCTACTTTTTTTAATGCTTCAGGAGATAAATCATCACCTATTTTAAATAAGACCCCATCCTCTAAAGCCCTTCCTTTTGCTTTTAAATCATCTATAGTTTTTAAGATTTCTGGAGCTAAAACATAGCCAAGATCATTTAAAGCAGGATCAGAAGGACCCTGAATTTTCATATTTGTTAATTCGCGTAATTTTTTGGTTATGCTAAATAAACTTTCAACTTCAGCTTTATTTGCTAACTCACTTATTACGGCTTGTTTAACACCTTTAAAAGCGGTAACCGCTCCAATACCACCACCCATTAAAGATCCTTGAGCAAGAGCCTCAAGACCCCCTTCAAAATAGTTTTTATCTTCTCCTAAAATATGAATATCACCAAAGTTTGTAACTAGCGTAGTACCAAGTTCGGAACCCCCTTCTACTCTAAAGCCTTTCTCTAAAGTTTTAGCAACAAATTCAAATCCTTCTTTTACTGTTTGTGGAGGTAACATTTTAACCCCGTTTTTTAAACCATTCAAAAGACTCATTGTACCTATTCTTTCGAAGGCTACTTCCGCTATACCTGCTACAACCTGGTTACTCAATATTTTCCAGTCTGGTATCTTAAGAATTTCTGAATCTTTATTCATCTGGGTTTCAATCGCATCGCGATCTAATTGATCCATGTCTGGTTTTTCATCCAGCAATTTTATATTGCTAACCATTCTAGAGGCAGCGTCTTTTTGTTTAATAGCCATTGCCATACCTGATCCACCAGCTCCGGAAAGACCGAACAAAGGCATAGCTAAGGGTCCAGTTAAAGCCATTCCTAGAGAAGGCAATAAGTTAGGTATGGATCCAGCGACCCATCTACCTGCATCTTTAATGCTACCTATCTCATCAACAGCAATTGCTCTTTGAAAGTTTTCCATTTCTTTTTGCATATTACCACCTAATGAAACTAAACCGAAGTTCTGTTCCACTTGAGTAGATAACTTAACTCCACCTGCCATTTTTGCTAAAGCATTAGGATCTCTAAGTAAAGCCAATTGTGCCATGCTATACATAACATCTGTACCCATCGACTTTGTAGCCGTAACAAGCTGAGCTACCCTATCGAAGTTTCTATTAAAATCATCAATAGCATAAGGTACAGCTTTTTCTCTGTCTGCAGCACCAGAAGCCTCTAGCTTTGCTTGATCTTCTTGCAAATCATTTTGCTGTTTCAAGTATGACGATTGCAATTCAAATGCTTGCAAGTAATTTTCTTGAGTTTTATTTTTACCGTAATTATCTAAAGCTACGCCTAATTCTTCCCTTGTATTAAAATAGGATTTAGCATTTTCTTTAAAATTTAATATTTTTTCTTCATCTTCGGAAGCTAACGCTAATATAGCTGTTCTTTGAACGGGGCTCAAGTCACTAACGTATTCAGAAGATTTTTCTAAAGCATATTTTTTCTTGCGCTCGTTGTCATAAAAAGCTATTTCATTATCACTAACATCTTTTACAAAGCCGTCTTTTTGCCAGTCTTTGTACGCTTTAAACTCTTCAGCGCTAGCAAAGTCTTCTTTTGTAGCTTGTGCTTTTACTTTTTTAACTCCGCCTCCTTTATAATATTTAGCCTCCTCTGGTTTCATTAACCCTGATTCGCGATACTCGCTGTAAGACATTGTGGAAGTTTTAGAATCTTGTTTTAAAAACTTTTCTAGTCTTTCACTTTTTACATTGGAATTTATTTCTTTTTTAGATAAAGAGGGAGCTTGAATTTGCTCAACATAGTTTTCATACGTTGAAGATTCAACCTCATTAGATGTGTTTAAAAAATCTAAATTACCATTTTTTTCTATATACGAATTAATTGCCGCTGCAGATTCTTCTAAATCTTTTTCGCTTTGGTTTTCGCCAACTTTAATAGCTGAAAGAAGATCTACTAAAACACCTAATTCCGGGTCAGCTTTATCTACTCTAGATAGTGATACTGCGTCTAGACTACCTAAGGCAGTAGATTGTTCAACAGTTAGCCCTAATCTAGACAATCTTTTATTTAAGTAAGGAGCTAAATCTTCTTCACTTCCTTTTTTTAAATCCTCTGCAGTAACAAAATATTTAGATTTTGGGTTAAGTTCAGGTTCCGTTTTAGTCTCTTGTAAATCCGGAGTAGTACCTTCAAAAATATTTTCTTTTAGAAAAGCTGTTGGATCAGCTTCTGGTAAATCCGAAGAAGTATTTTCCGAATTTAAAACCATATTCGTTTGCGCTTCTTTTTCTTTTGGCAGAACATTTGCACCGGTCGCACTGCCTTGTTGAAAATCCGGTTTACCCGCATCGCTTGTTATAATTGTAAATTTTGCTTTTTCTATGTATTCTTCAAAAGTATAAACCGTATTTTTTGCTAAGTTTCTTAGCTTTTCTTCAGTCATTACTTTCCCTGTTCCTTCTTGACGGTAATCGTTCATAATTGTTTTTGTATACTTATTGTTTATTTTATTATATTTTTCTAGGAATTAAATCACCTGTTGAAGCTCTCCATGCTTTGTAATTTAACTCCAACGGGTATTGTCCGTTTTTATCTTTCTTTTTACTTCGATCTTCAATGTACATGTTAAAATTTTCATTAGAATTAGTAACCATACCATTTTCATCTGTCCTGTAAGGAGCAACCATCGTATTAAGTTTGTTATTGTAAACTTCTGAAGCAGGACTGTCATTCCTAGCTAATGGCGCAGTTATTTGCCACGAACCTAGTCCTTTTATATTAATTGTGTTCAAGCCACCCCCGAGTTTTTGTTTTGATAATTCTACGAATTGTTTATCTCTTTCAAAGTATATAGTTTCTTTCTTTACAGGCTTAGCGGTTGTATATTTTATAGCTACACCAAATTGATTTTTAGCATTGGCTATAGCTTTCTTTTTATAGTACTTTTGAATATCATCTAAAACTTTGGCTTTACCTTCCTTAGCTATGGCTTCTGTCATCGTATTACTATTTCCTAACCTGTCTTGCCATATGCTGTTAGCGTAATTATAATTTGCAGGAATATTAACTAAACCAGTGCTTAATTTAGAAATTGCTAAATTTGCTCTAGCATCGTCTAACTCATATAAATCCATTGGCTGACCTGATCTATCAAAGCCCCTGGTTTTTACAAGTAATTTATTACCTATCATAGCGTCTACGCTTGATTGACCATCAAGACCCAAAGCGCTTTGGTATTTTTTTATATCAGCTGTATCGTCTTTAACTGTTTTAAACAATACTTGATTAGGGTTTGAAGTCAAACCATTAGTTATTTTTGATATGTTAAGCCTATAATCTTTTCCATCTTTAGTTGTAACTAAAATCCTAGATCCAGCTTTGTTGGTTTCAATCTTTGTATTTTTTCCACCATCTTTCATATCACCAGCTACAGCTATCAAATTAATATCATTTGATTTGCTTATAGATCCTGTTTGACCTTGCTGCAATTGTAGAGCTTCGTCGTACATGTCTGTAAGATATTTACCTGTAGTGAGATCCGCTGCGAGGTTTTCAGGATATTTATTAAGCCTAGCTATTTCCGCTTTAGCTTTAGCCCTTGTAGCAGGAGAAGAAAAAGTTTTACTCATTGCTTCGTATTGAGCTGCGATAGCTTTTTTAGCGGTTTGGGCTTCTTCGTATATTTGAGTTTCAAAGTTGGCTTCATCGTTGTCTGTATCAATACCCGATTTATTAATGTTGTCATCAATAGCCTGCTGAGCGGCTAAACTTTCTGCTATTAATTTACCTTTACGGTCTCTTTCGTCACTTAAAAATGTAAGCGCATCGCCTGTAAGCTTATCTATACCTTCGTATACTGCAGCACCTGTAACTATTGGAGCTGCTTTTGGATTTCTATAACTCATATATTGTTTTTAATTTTTTATTTCTGTACTACTTAAAATCCACGGCTAAGCCGCATCATCTCCGCTGCTTGATCCGCTGCTTTTTGCGCTTTTGCATTCGCTGCTGTTTTGGCTGCTGCGCTTTCCTCCATTACTCCACCTACAGCCGTGGCTACTCCTCCAATCGCTCCTATAGCGCCCCCGACAGCTCCGTCTCTAGCGTTTTGGTATCCGGCAACTCGCGTTTCAGCGTTTGATATTTGAGTTGAGGCTCTATCTAATCCGACTGTTTCTCTTTTTTCTCTAGCTTCAAACTCATAAGCTGCACCTTGAGCATCTGCATTTTGCATTCTTTGAGCTTCACTCATGTTTATGTTTTGCAATCTTTGTTCTTCAGTCATTTTAGCTCGATCAATTTGCATTTCAGCTGCAGCCGATTTCTGTTGATTAGAGACCTCTTGCTGTTCTATACTAGCAGATACACCTTTTTTACTTTTTAA
>Ga0307998_1001903_pt1 | contig 10970 bp, 8 predicted proteins | sample Davwhametageno37_FD_203147 | JGI IMG/M metagenome (GOLD analysis project Ga0307998, IMG submission 203147) | Marine microbial communities from Davis Island wharf, Antarctic Ocean - #37 | ecosystem: Environmental > Aquatic > Marine > Unclassified | place: Antarctic Ocean: Davis Island wharf...
CTAAGTGACTTTTAATTACGTACACCCCTTCTTTTGGAATGAGTTTGTAGGAATAAGTGGGCTTTATATTTGCAGTGGGAAATCCCATAGTACGCCCAATTTGTTTGCCTGAAATGACTTTCCCGCTTAGGCTAAATGCACTGCCAAGGAATTGATTCGCTTTTTTGACCTGTCCTTGCGCCAAAGCTTTTCGGATTTTTGTAGAACTAATGGCTACTGCTTCTATGGCTTGCGCAGAAATTTCTTCTACCTCAAAGTTGTATTCTTTCCCATAATTTCTCAGGTCTTCTACATTGGCATTTCTGTTTCTGCCAAAACGGTGGTCGTAACCAATGAGCACACTTTTGGCGTGAAGCCCCTTTACTAAAATGTCCGACACAAAAGTCGCTGCCTTCATTCTAGAAAAGCTTTTACTAAAAGGGTATACCACAAAATAATCTACCCCAAGGGCTTCTAATTTGGCAGCCTTCTCTTGCAGACTGTCTAAGAGTTTAATTCCGCTGTCTTGGTGTAAAACAATTCTAGGATGCGGATAAAAACTTAAAACTACAGCGGGGACTTTTAATATTTTAGCTTTTTCAACAAGTTGCTTTATAATTTGGGTGTGCCCTAAATGTACCCCGTCAAAAGTCCCTATGGTGACGGCTGTTTTTATACTGGCATCTAATGGCGGTAAGGAATGGGTGGTAATCACGCTTGTTTTATAATAAAATACTGTATTTTTATGGGATATATATCCCTATATGCGTTCAAAATTACGGCTTGTTTTTGCATTATGCCTACTTTTTTTAGTCTTTTCTGCCCAGGCGCAGCAAAGCTATTGGTCCAAAGCAAAAATCCAATCTCCTCAGTCTAGCTTTGGTGCTAAATCTATTCAAGATAAGGTGTTTTACGACTTGGATGAGCTTGAATTTTCTAGGGCCTTAGAAAAAGCGGTAAACACAGCAGGTGTTTTGTATTTTCCTAATGAGTCTGGAGTTATAGAAAGCTATACCATTGGTTTGCAAGAAACACTTTCAGAAGGGCTGCAACTAAAATTCCCCAGCATTCGCTCTTATAAAGGATTAAGTGCCCAAGGGTCAAAAGTGTTTTTCTCTTTTTCTTCAGGCACAAAAACCCAATTGTCTGCAACTTTTACGTACCCTAGCTCTGGAGACTTTACTTTTTTAGAAAAATCAAAAAACACCACCCAATACACCCTTTATACTGCGGATAATTCTGGAAATAAAGATTTTACTTGTGACACCTTTACTGGAGCAATAGAAGATAATACAAGGGCATCGGCCGGAAGTATGACGGCCAAATACAGCCAGGGAAAAGGGCCAAATACAGCCGCCAAAACAACCGTAAAAACATACCGCTTAGCGGTTGCTGCCTCTGGAGAATACACCCAGTATCACGGCGGAACGGTAGCAGACGCTTTGGCAGCAATTAACGCCACTGTGACTCGGATTAACGCAGTATTTGGCAGGGATTTAGGGGTGCAGCTTTCTCTAGTAGCCAGTACGACCAATGTGATTTATACCGACCCTGAAACAGATCCATTTGGGTCGGATTTAAACAATGAAATTCAAGCCACTTTAACCGCTAATATTGGGGAGGCGCAATACGACATAGGACATCTTTTTCACCAAGACAACAACAACGGTAACGCGGGTTTTGTGGGGGCAGTTTGTCAGGACAATAAAAAAGGCAGTGGTTTTTCTTCTGGACAATTTCCAGAGGGAGATACCTTTGATATTGATTTTGTGGCCCATGAAATTGGGCATCAGTTTGGGGCCAACCACACCTGGTCTTATGAATCTGAGGGAACGAATGTTCAGGTAGAGCCAGGAAGCGGCAGTACGATCATGTCTTACGCAGGGATTGTATCTGGTGAAAATGTGGCCCCAAATGCGTCGGATTATTTTCATGGGGTGAGTATCCTACAAATTTTAAATTACCTAGACACCTATGCCTGTGAGAATAATGAATTAAGCACTAATGACGCACCTGTTTTAGAAGCCTTAAGTGATTATAAGCTCCCCTTAGGAACACCTTTTTTACTTGAAGCGAAGGCTTCAGATCCCAATACAGAAGACGTACTTTCTTACACTTGGGAACAGGCAGACAACGGGGTGGTTACTGCAGCTATTTTTGGCCCTCAAAGCCCAGTGGGAGCTGCTTTTAGGTCATTGCCCCCAACGACTTCTCCCCAGAGATATTTTCCCAAATTAATCAATATAGCGGCCAATAAATTAACCACAGACACCCCTTCTTTTACCCAGTGGGAGACCTTGGCCTCCATTCCTAGAGATTATAATTTTTATGTCACCGTTAGGGACAATGCAAGCGAGGGTGCCGGAATAAATATGGCTAAAACACACTTAAGTGTTCAGTCTAATGTAGGGCCTTTCTTTATTCGTTCTCAAGACAGTCTGCAAAGTTATGGCGGTGGGCAAGCTATAGCAGTGCGCTGGGATGTAGCCAGAACCAACGGGCCTGAATTGAATACCAAAACACTCAAAGCATTACTTTCCTTAGACGGTGGTCTTAGTTTTTCAAAGACATTGGCCACTGGAATTCCCAACAATGGGGCGTATACTTTGGTGCTCCCAAATACCAATGCGACCAATGCGCGCCTCATGCTTAAGGCAGAGAACAATCCATTTTTTGCAGTAAATACAGCAGATTTTGAAATAACCCAGGCCCCATTGGCCTTGGTGTTTAACCCAATATTCGCCTCCTTATGTCCAGACTCCTCACTAAGCTTGTCGGGTGTGATTGAGTACAATGCCACTGCTGAGGCTTCTGAAATATCGTTTTTAAACCTTCCTTCAGGTCTTTCAGCGACCCCCACTTTAGGCACTCTGTCCAATACACAAACACTTGGCATTACGTTTAGTGCAGCTAAGGAAGTAGTTGCGGGTACTTACTCCATTACTGCATTGGTAGAGAGTGGTACCGGGACCAACAGTCTAGATTTTAGTATCACTATTTTGCCGGATGCTTTAGATCCTCCTTTATTATTCGCCCCACAATCAGGGAATACCGCTGTTTTTTTAGACGCTACCTTGGAATGGTCTGCGGTTAAAGGGGCAAGCACATATAAAGTAGAAGTAGCTAAAACACCTGATTTCAAGGAACTTTACTACAGCAATTCCACTGCTTTTTCTCAAGATTATTTGGTAGACTTGGCGCCAGATACCACTTATTTTTGGCGGGTAATAGCTTTGAATGATTGTAGCGGAAACAGCCTTTCAGAGGTGAATAGTTTTACCACTGCAGCAGAAAATACCCAAACCAAGTCTGCAGATTTACTCCCTATTACCATAGGCAGTAATGATCCAAACACCATTAATGCTAGGATTGAATTCAAGGAAGACTTGCCGCTTTCCTCTTTAGAAGTTTCATTAGATATTGCCCATTCTTACCTTTCAGATCTTGTCGTAAAGCTTTATGCACCCTCAGGAAAAGTAGCTGTATTAATTGCCAATTCCTGTGGACAAGGGGAAAATTTAGTGGCTACTTTCTCAGATACAGCTCCTGCTTTTAACTGTGAAAATAATCCTGCTATTGAGGGACTTGTAAAACCATTGGGAAGTTTTGATATTTTTAGAGGAGACTCTGTTAAAGGAATCTGGCGCCTAGAAATAGAAGATGTGGCAGAGGCAGACGGTGGCAGACTCAATCTTTTTGAGATGAAAGTATCTGCAGCAGGTAATTTTAGACCAGACGCAGACAACGACGGTGTCTATGACGACGGTCCAGACCAATGTCTCAATACCCCTGCTGGCGTCCCGGTAGACACCAAAGGATGTGCCGTTTACCGTTTAGACCCTCAAAACTTTAGGGTGTCTCTCAATAGTCAATCCTGTTTAAATGTTTCTGACGGATCTGTAGAAGTGACCGTAGCGGAAGTGATGGATTATGTGGTATACGTTAAAAATGCATCAGGTGCCCAAATAAACCAAGCCACTTTCACCAGCTTTTTGGCACTAGAAAATATGACAGCAGCCAATTATACCCTTTGCTTTGAGGGCACCAAAGCTGGAATTACCTATGAGCAGCAATGCTTTGAGGTGCGTATTGGTGCTCCAGAACCACTGGCTGTAACTACAGCGGTATCTTATGACAATGGGGGCTTTTTATCTGTGAATTTATCTGGGAGTAGCCGCTATTTTGTAAGCTTAAACGGCCAGTCCTTTTCACAAGAACAGCCACAACTATCATTGGCGTTAAAGCCCGGAATAAATAGTCTCAAAGTGGCCACAGGATTAGATTGTCAGGGTGTTTATGAGGAACAAATTTTTTATACCCCCAAGCCTGTGGTTTATCCAAATCCATTAAAAGAAACCCTTTATATACAGATAACGGAATTCGAAAAACCCGAGATGAAAGTGCACATTTTCACCCTTTCAGGTGCCGCTATGGGTACATACAATTCAACGGCTACCCAAACACCATGGCGTTTAGATACCTCTCGTTGGGACCCAGGCGTTTATATTGTTCGAATTGAGTTAGATGGCACCACCACCTCTTATAAAGTTTTAAAAGAATGAAAAAGTATTTTTTAATAGGCTGTTTTGCGGTTTTTTTAGCTTGTGGAAAAGAGGCTCCTCCGAGCCCTCCTGGGCCTATTTCTCTAGTCTTTCCAACCCAAAATTTGGACTGTGCCCAAGGAAGTTTGGTCAATGAAGTGACCAGAAGAATTCCTTTTGAGTGGCGTGAGGCTACAGAATCAGAATCATATCGTTTAGAAATTATACAATTAAGAACCGGCCAAAAAACTACTCAAAACACCCTACTCACTTCCATAGAAGTGCCCCTGCGAATGGGAGAGGCCTATTCTTGGCAAGTGATTGCCTCAAATACCAAAGTGTTGGAAACCACCCCAAGCGCCCTCTGGTACTTTTTTAATGCAGGTAGTGAAACCACCCATGCCCCTTTTCCGGCAACGGTACTCACGCCTCTTTCAGGAGCGCAAATTACTATGCCTGCTGAAGGCCAAGTTTCTTTGCGTTGGTCTGGTTCGGATATAGATAATGATATAGTTAGTTATACACTGCTACTAGACAACCAGACTCCACCGAGCACCAACCGTAGTTTGAGCGGCGCAACTGCCACCCAATTTACAGCCAATGTAGTTCAAGGAGCCACTTATTATTGGCAGGTTGTAACCACCGACCATTCCGGGAATAGCACCCCTTCTGCAGTATTTGATTTTAAAATAGACTAATTACTGGGGCGGTTTAATCAGGCCAACAGTTATTTTGACTAGTTATTATTGAACTGATTCATGGTTCTAGCCAAACCCGCAAGGACAAAAGATTCTATCAATGCAGCAGATTTTTCCAAGCGTTCTTTTAGTTTTTCACGTTCCTCCATAAACCATTCTCCTAACACATAATCTACCTGTCTTCCTGCACCAAAATCTGCACCTACACCAAATCTATAGCGGTTGTATTGGACGGTATTTAATTTTTCTTGAATGTCTTTTAAGCCATTGTGGCCGCCGTCTGATCCCTTCGCCTTAAGGCGGATGCTACCAAAGGGCAAGTGAATGTCGTCTGTGATCACCAACACATTTTCCATAGGAATTTTCTCTTTTTCCATCCAGTACAAGACCGCTTTTCCGCTGAGGTTCATATAGGTACTAGGCTTTAAGAGCATTAGGCTTCTTCCCTTGATTTTAACCGTAGCCAAGTCCCCTAATTTTTGGGTTTCAAAAGATTGCTCGTGCTTGTGTGCCAAGGCCTCTACTATTTTAAAACCAATATTGTGTCTGGTTTCAGCATATTCAGCGCCTATGTTTCCGAGGCCAACAATCAGGAATTTTTTCATGTGCTACGCTTGTTTGTAAGATATAGTGGTAAAAATAAAAAAAGCATCCCAAACCAGGTGGCTTGGGATGCTTAAAATAAAAAGTTTCTACTAGATTACTCCGCAGCAGCTTCTGCAGTTGCCTCAGCACCATCTGCACCTTCTTCATCTTCTTCTTCATCTCCTCCAACAGCGGTTCTAGATGTTTTCACTTGAACAATAGCAGTACTTTCAGGTTGTAAGAAAGTATATTTTTCGTTTAATAATGAAGATACAGCAATGGTACCACCAATCTTAAGTTTTGAAATATCTACAGAAAAGAAATCTGGTAAGTCACCTGGCAATGCCTTGATCATTAACTTACGTTTTCTAAACAACATACGACCCCCGTTTCTAACCCCTGGAGAGTTTCCTTCTAACTGTACAGGAATACTCATAGTTACTGGCTTGTCGCTGAATAATTGATAGAAATCTATGTGTAAGATTTTATCTGTTACAGGGTGGAATTGAATGTCTTGTAATACCGCATCAATTTTAGTTCCATCTGCTAAATCTACCGTTACTGTATGTGCGTTTGGAGTGTAGATTAACGGTTTAAATGCCAGCTCTGCAGCTGAAAAATGTACTGGTTTGTCTCCTCCGTAAATTACGCAAGGAACCATTCCAGCATTACGCAAGGCCTTTGTTGCTTTTTTGCCCACGCTTTCTCTTTGTGATCCTTTAATAGTAATAGATTTCATGTTCTAAATTTAATTATTAATAAATAGTCCCCCTCGGGACGTTCTTACATTAAAAACTTTGAGCTAATAGAAGTGTTGGTGTGCACCCTTTGCATTACGTCTGCAAAAAGGTCTGCACAGCCAATAACCCTAATCTTATCGCTTTGTTGTTTGAGTGGAATAGAATCGGTAACGATCAATTCCGCTAATTTTGAATTTTCAATACGCTCGTAAGCGTTCCCAGAAAGAATGGCATGTGTTGTAATAGCCCTTACGCTTAAAGCGCCTCGTTCCATCATTAAATCTGCAGCTTTGGTCAGTGTTCCGGCAGTGTCTACCATGTCGTCTACCAAGACCACATTTTTACCAGTTACTTCACCAATCAGCTCCATATGGGAAATTACATTGGCCTTCTCTCTTTGTTTATAGCAAATCACTACGTCGCTTTCTAAGGCTTTAGAATAGGCATAAGCTCTTTTGGAACCGCCCATATCTGGAGACGCAATGGTTAAATTTTCTAGGTTTAGGCTTTTTAGGTAAGGCAAAAATAGGGTAGAGGCAAACAAATGGTCTACAGGTTTTTCAAAGAAACCTTGTATTTGGTCTGCATGAAGGTCCATGGTAATGATCCTTGTTGCGCCTGCTACTTCTAGCATTTTAGCCACTAATTTAGCAGCAATAGGCACCCTAGGCTTGTCTTTTCTGTCTTGTCTGGCCCAGCCAAAATACGGCATCACTGCCGTAATGTGCCTGGCCGATGCTCTTTTGGCAGCGTCCAACATTAACAGCATTTCCATTAAATTCTCAGAACTTGGGTTGGTAGAACCCACAATAAAAACCCTAGATCCACGAACAGACTCTTCAAAAGAAGGCTGGAATTCTCCATCGCTGTATTTAGACGTAATTACTTTTCCAATAGGGGCGCCAAAAGATTTAGCAATCTTCTCTGCGAGGGCCTGACTTTGGGTGCAAGCAAAAATTTTAGGTTCTGGTTGTATATATGGCATGCTTAAAGCGGGTTTGGTTCCAGTTCTAAGTTCCTTAATATTAAGGAGCTGCAAATTTATACATTTATTTCAGTTGCCACAGTGAAATGTTTCTTTTTTTTAGGAAGATTCTCAATTTATTTTCTACTTTTGCCTTCCAATTTTAGGAGAACCTAATTCTTCAACATTTGCTCGAGTGGCGGAATTGGTAGACGCGCTGGATTCAAAATCCAGTTCCTTTGGAGTGTGGGTTCGATTCCCACCTCGAGTACTTTAACCCTTGTTAATCATCTGATTTTCAAGGGTTTTTTGTTTAATATACTTTTATTTGTACAGATAATGTACAGTAATAATAAAAAACCTAAAACTTTTGAAGCACACCAGCAAAGTTTAAGGCCCCCTGGGTAAAACAGGATTGGTTTTCTTTTTAGGCTTTGTTCGTGATATCTATATATAACCTACAAGCTCTTTGTCTTAAACTTTATTAAATATCCTTTAATCTATTGAGTATTTTAACCATCGCATAAGTATCCAACTTACAGTACTCGAGTAGTTGTCTCCTTGTTTCTTCAACATTACCGTCAAAGGTCCCGTTTACCATTGAAAGAAATGTATTGGATGCTGTACCTCCTTCTTTTATTTCAAGGTCGTTGTATGAAAGTTCAGGAACTAACGCCGGTAGAACTGACTTAATAGAGTAACTCCCTCTCATTTCAGGAGTGTAGTACCACTTCTGTTGAAACGGTATCATTAGATCTTTTAAACGATTTACAATCCCCCTCAACTCATTAGAATGCTCAGGGAATACATCGATTAGATCATTTAGTTTACCTCGTTCAAAACCAATATTATAAACTAATATGTCTCCACTGTTGCCACAGTCCTCTATGAGTTGTTTTATGAATCCAATTCTTGGGTCTTCATTTGGATTCGCGAGATATTCTCTGTGTTGTAATTCAGATGTAGGAGTTTCTTGAATGTGAAGTGAATACTGAAACACTAATTGTTGGTAAGGTCTACTACCATTATATTTTGGAACAGCGGGACCGATAGTCTCAAAATCTAAAAAATATAAAGGATAACTTAATCCATTTGTGAATTTTCGAATCTCTTCAATGTCAATATGACTTGTTCCATTCACTTCTGATTGAACCTGTAACACTTGATTTGGATTCAGGTCTATTTGACTAAGATCAATATCATCCAATGTGATTACTCCCTGATTATATAAATCAAACTTCTTGTCTTTGTTTAATCTTGATATATTAAAAACCGAGTAGTCAGGGATGTGTTTCCAACACGTTCCCTTGAAATCACAGTCATATGGATCGGAACAATGAGGTCCAATATCTACATTTGGTATGTCAGTACTTTCAATTACGTTCTTAAGTCTTCTAACTTCATTTGGAATTCGTGGGAGAAACCCTAAAACTTGATCATACACAGATTCAATGGTAAATAATTGATGAATGTCTAATTCTCCATCTTTCACATATTGGTTATTGATGTGAACTATTGATATGTCTTTAAGATCTATTCCTGAGTTTGTGATTGTATAGTACTGTATTGCTGCGTCCTTTATATAGGTTTCTGATACTTTGGTTGAACTTTTTACTTCATACGCTTTCCAACCTTCTTCATCTTTTACCAAGATATCTAATGCAGCAAGAACATCGTTGTATAGAAAAGTAGCTTCATAGATGATTGACTCCCCATTAGAAATAAAATCTTTTGTTTTCTCCACAGACTCAACCATTTTAAAATGATTTTCGGGAGAAGCATCAGCACCATTAGGAAATAATTCTTGTGCCAATAAACCAATATTATTTCCTTGGTCAAACACCGCCTGAAGTGATGACGGAGTAGGGTCTTTAAGTCTATAATGGTGCTTATAAAGATAGAGTGACTTTTCACACTGAAGTCCTCTAATGAATGTTGATTTGGAGAGTCTACTTTTTGACATTATTTATATTAGAGATAACAAATTATAAAGTCTTAAAAACTCCTCCCATTCTTGTTTATTAATATTTTCGGGTTTATAAATCTTAAATGACACAGACGGTTCTAAATCTTTCATTCGAACCATTACTCGTGACTTGTATAATTCTGTAGATGTAGTTACTCCAGAAAACATAAAAGTATCAGGTGATGGTTTAACACTTGAGTCAAAACTGAAATTATCGTCATGGGAATGAAATTTATCAGTTAAATCCCCAGGAATAAGATTCTTCCCTGGTTCCTCTTGGAATAAAGAAAAATAATATCCAATAGATTGTTTTGGGTTTTCTGAGTTACTTAGAACCCAGAGTAACCTTTCAATTGAGTTTTGACAATCAGAAATATTTTTATTTACCTCTTTTGAAGAAGGTAATTGATCGATAAGTCTTAGGGTCTGTTTGAATTTCTTCTTATCAATATATAGGTTGTCTTGTTCTCCCTTCTCGAACAATACAACATCTGTCCACGAAAGAGACCAATGTCTAATATTCGGAGTTTTACCTATAGCCTCTCTAATATCAATATCATCATGAAATCTTAAATGTTCTTTAGATGCGTGATAAGTATAACCATCTAAGTAAATAGACATGTCTTTGTATGTAAAAATCATACCCGCGGAGGATGGAAAATAGAATGAAGATAAGTTTCTGTAGAAGTTATTAAATAGTAAAAGTCTTTCTGACCTAAAATAGCGGTAACATTTTGATGCTCTACACTTAATTCAGTATCACAAAACACTAATTGATCCCATTCTAATACTGGAATTGTTTGTTCTTTTTCTGATGAAGTATCGTTACTCACTTTACTTAAGTAACATTTACCATTGCATTGTAATTGAGGCTTGTCTTTATTCTCACATAATTGCTCAATAAAACTCTCCACGTCTAAAGTATACCAGCCATAAACAAGAGATACCCTAGCGCTATTGCTCAATAATAAAATGGATAATATAACTACGCTAAATAGCTTCACAGTGCAAAAATAAGAGATGTTTTGAAGTAAAAAACTGATAAAAATCACTTAGAGCTATTGATACATTTTTCGCTTTCGCGAAAGCGATATCTCCTTAGTGCTAACTTATCTAAGTCTTTACTTAAGCAAAAATAAAACTGAAATACTATTTTTAAAGCTACCTAGGTTACACAAATAAAAAAATAAAAAAAATATGCCTATATGTAACCTGTGTTACTCACATAAGTGGGATATATTTTTAACTTTGTTAAGAAAATATTTTACGACTATGGATACAGAAATTCTTGCTAGAATCCAGTTTGCTTTCACCATTGCTTTTCATTATATCTATCCACCATTAAGTATTGGTATAGGTCTAATTATGGTTATAATGGAAGGGATGTATTTAAAGACTGGGAACAAACACTACGAGATATTAACTCGTTTTTGGTTAAAAATATTTGCCATCACCTTCGGAATTGGTGTAGCTACAGGTCTTATAATGGAGTTTGAA
>Ga0307998_1001905_pt1 | contig 10962 bp, 8 predicted proteins | sample Davwhametageno37_FD_203147 | JGI IMG/M metagenome (GOLD analysis project Ga0307998, IMG submission 203147) | Marine microbial communities from Davis Island wharf, Antarctic Ocean - #37 | ecosystem: Environmental > Aquatic > Marine > Unclassified | place: Antarctic Ocean: Davis Island wharf...
CCAGCGGAAACAGACGAACTGAATGACTACTTTGATGGACATCGACTTATTGGCAGTAAAATCTATGATGGTAATGCCACAGTTTGGACGTCGATGCGCAGCCACAGTGATGGTTTTAGCAGAACCTTAGTCATTGACGAGGGTATTGACGCCAGTCAGGCAGGTAGGGCGGTGCGTAACTTACTAGAGATATCAACCTATCGGTCGATGACGCTACTGGCGCTGCCTACTGCGCGAGAACTTTTGCCAGAAATAAGCATTTTGGAGCAAAGCCTTAGTAAGACCAGTGCAAAACTTAAGCAATTGGAGACTCTAGAAGACGAACAAAATTTAATGGCGGAGTTAATTGCCGAAGCAACGCAAGTTGAAAAGTTAATTGCTGACCATAGTTTTCGGTTTTCTGCGACTGAGGCCTACTTTAACTTGACCGAAACGCGACTGGATATGCTTCGGGAAGAAAAAATTCCCACGATCAGAACACTCAAACAGTTCCATGTGCGACGGTTTATACCCGCCTACAACACCTGTGTGTCTGTAGTTAAGCGTAAGCAAAACCTTTCGCGTCGTATTGGTCGGACGAGCGAACTACTGCATTCGCAGCTACAGCTATCGCTGGAGGATCAAAATCAACGACTGTTGGCGTCTATGGACAAACGCAGCGAGCTACAACTGCGTCTTCAGCAAACAGTGGAAGGTCTGTCGGTCGTGGCAATAACCTACTACTCAATGGGCTTGCTGAAACTAATGATTTCGCCGTTACCCATTCAAGATTACGTGGCACTCAGTAATGCCTTAATTATTGCTCTAGCAACGCCCATAATTTTTTGCTCGACCTTATTTACGGTCAGACGAATACGTAAGAAGTTAGGGGGCCAAAACTAGATACACCGAGAGACTCTCGTGGATGTCAGTTGTTGCGTATATTCCAGGCAACACAGTCGGCCAATTTTACACCTGAGCCACCAAAAATATCCAATGCACTGCCAATGGTCAGGTCTACCTTGCGATTCGACAGATTTTTCACTGTATCTAAATCGTGTAGTGACTTAGCGCCACCAGCATAGGTTGTTGGTATATCGACTAAGCTGCCAAGCAGGGTAATCAAGTCACTATCAATACCCGATTGAAGCCCCTCTACATCAGCGCTATGAATTAAAAATTCAGCACAATAAGGCTGTAATTGCTGAATAAAGTACTCATCAATTTTAGCATTGGTAATCGTTTGCCAACGATTGGTGGCTACCATCCAACCCTCATTAGTTTTTCTACAACTTAGGTCTACTACCAGATTATGAGCACCAACCTCGGCACTAATCTCTGACAGTCGCGCCCAAGAAAAATCATTTTTCTCAAATAAAGAAGACGTCACAATAACCTTAGCAGCCCCGGCATCTATATATGCTGCGGCATTATCTCTGGTCACACCACCACCAAACTGTAAACCTTTTGGGTACGCCTTAAGACCACCTAGCGCGGCTTGCTGGTTGTTGGCCCCCAGTGAAATGATGTGCCCGCCGGCAAGACCATGACTTTTATAAAGCGCTGCATAGTGGCTGGCCGGTTTATCGCTAACAAAGTTGGTATCAGCACCCGCATCACAGAGGCTACCACCAACAATTTGTTTTACTTGGCCTTCATGCAGGTCAATGCAGGGGCGGAAAACAGTCAAGAGTCTTACTCCAAGTAAGCATGTTCAGCGCATTATAAGCTTTTTATGTAAACATAAGTCATGTATACAAATCGGTCATAGCTGGCAGTCGAACAAAGTCACATACGCGACTGCGACAATGGGGTGTCGGCGTTGCGCCAGGCATACTCAAAGTCTTTAAATACACTTTTAGCCTCATCTGACTTACCTTGGGAGGCGAGACTTTTCCATAGGCCAAATAGCGCCCAGCCATTATTTTTATGCCATGCCAAGTCTTGTCGATAAACTGCTTCTGCTTCGACTGCACGACCAGCCTCTAATAATGCAGCGCCTAGGTAGTGGCGTATCGGCTGGGGCCAATCAGGTGGCTCTATGTAACCATTTTTATCTTCTATTGCTATGGCACCTTGGTAGTCTGCAATGGCTGCATCAAGATCACCACTGGACTGATTGATTTCACCGGATAGCGCTCTTGCAGCGAGCTTAAGGATTGATGTAACGGGAGTTGGGCCAACACCATTCTGATCAATATTTTTTAATGAGATTATTTTCCATAGATCGCCAAGCTCCCGTCTTGCTGACGTCAAGTCGCCCTTTGCTATAAGAGCACCGCCACGACAATAGTGCCAGATACCGTCTAGGTAGGGCGTACCTTTGGCCAGAGGTTGGCTGTCTAGTATTGCATCCCAGCGACCGAACATTTTATTGACCAAGCACACGCCTGATATGCGCTTTTGGTTTCGTCCTCTTTGGTAACTATTAGGGTTAATTTTACTGACGAGTTTGTTGGCAGCATCTATTGCTGTGGCATAGTCACCTTGAAAGGATGCCGCATATTTTATGAAATCAATCGCGTGGGGAGCATGAATCTTTGCTGACAGTGGATAAGTGCCAAGGTTGGGTAGTGGTCGATCACCCCAGATTTCTAGGAATTTTTTGTCAACCTCTTGAGAGCGGACATTACTCGCTACAGCCTTTTCAAACTGCCCAACGCGAACATAAATATGTGAGGGCATGTGCACTATATGCCCCGCCATAGGCATTGTGGCAGCTAATCGATCAGCTGAGGGAAGTGCGCGTTCAGGCTCCCTAGAGGCTTCCATTAAGTGAATGTAAAGATGATTAGCCCCAGGGTGATCCGGTCGAGAGGCTAGGGTATTTTCCAGTACCGCTGCAACTTTTCCAGTATCACCTACGGGAGATCCATCGTGGTTCCAGTAATTCCAGCGACCTATGTTCATAAATGCGGCGGCATATAATGACGCTATATCGGGGTCATCTGAGTATTTCTGTTGCAAGTCTCTGGAGGCATTCATGTAGGCAACATCACGTTGGTGGTTGTCAGTAATCGAATTTTGGTCATACAGAATATACAGCGCATTGATCATATCGCGCTCAATGGGAGAGGCATTATCGATCAATGTGAGCGCTTGTTTAATGGCTTTTAGTCCCTCGCGCTTGGGATCATCCGGCATACCGCTGTAACGACTATTGGGATTTGGTCCCATGGCATGAGCTAATCCCCAATAAATCATTGGATGATTTGGGTCATGCCTTGCTGCTTGCTGGTATGACGCGATAGATTCTGGGAAGTAGAAGCCCCAAGAGTAGCGTAGGCCCTGATCAAAAAACTGTTGAGCCGCTGTGTTTGAAGTAGATATGGTGCGGTGATAGACACCAGAGCCTTTAATTAAAATGGCGCTCTCAGTCTCACTATTTTTCTCTGAAGCCGCGATAGCAGTCTGCGGATATAATGGGCAGGCAGCAATTAGTACCGTAAAAAGAAGCATCGCTAAACAGTTGACGAAAATACGCATTGAAAGCCCCTGGGTTAGATTAATTCGATACTGAGTATAGTAGGTTAGCACGGGTTCGGTAAGGTATTAATGTTATGCCATAGAGGCATTGGCACTAGCAAATTTAGAGCCATTGGCGCGGTTAAGCGCGGCGGATATGGTATTTCCAGCCAGTAGTAATTTATCGATGTTCACGCCGTGCTCTATACTCATTCCGTTGAGCATATAGACCAGATCTTCACTGGCAACATTACCTGAGGCTCCATTGGCAAAGGGGCAACCGCCCAATCCTGCCACAGCGCTATCAATTACTGAAATACCCATTTGTAATGAGATTAATATGTTGGCCAGCGCCTGTCCATAGGTGTCATGCATGTGCACTGCCAGCTTACTGGCTGAAACGCTAGCCAATAACTCACTTAATAATGCATATGTAGATGCTGGGGTTCCAACACCAATGGTATCCCCCAGGGAGACTTCATAGCATCCCAAGCTTAAAAGCTGCTGGGCGACCTCTGATACTTGTGCGGGGCTAACCGCCCCCTGATAGGGGCACCCAAGGACACAGGATACATAGCCACGAACAGCTATGTTGTGACTTTGGGCTTTTTGCATCACGGGTTTAAAACGTTCTAGGCTTTCGTTAACAGAGCAGTTAATGTTTTTTTGGCTAAAGCTCTCTGATGCTGCAGCAAAAACGGCGACTTCTTTTACACCGCACTCTATCGCTCTATCAATACCGAACTCATTGGGTGTCAAGGCACTGAAGATGGCTTTGGGGTGGGCTAATTGAAGCGTGTTACCTATGTTGTTGAACACTGCATCACTACCCGCCATTTGTGGTACCCATTTGGGGCTAACAAAACTTCCGGCTTCGATGTTTTTTAGCCCAGCCTCGGCAAGCTGACTGATCAGTTGAATCTTAGTGTCTGTGTTCACTATTTGTTTTTCGTTTTGTAGTCCATCTCGAGGGCCTACTTCAACGATACGTACACTTTTTGGAGTGTTCACAGATCACATACCTCAAAAGATAGTAGCTCAGAACCGCCCTCAACAAGTGCGCCAGTCTGAAAGTAAAATTCAGTCACTACACCATCATAAGGGGCTAGAATGGTATGTTCCATTTTCATGGCTTCCATAATTATTAGGGTGTCGCCTTTTTTAACCGCGACACTAATATCGACCATGACAGCAATAAGAGTGCCGTTCATGGGCGCCTTAAGACTACCGTTGTCTGCGTCTAAATCATCTGTGCCCAAATCAGGTAATAACTCACGACAAGAAAAGTAGCCCTGGGGTGTAAATAACCCAAAACCATTATCCTCAGTAACGATGGTTGAATGGCTTGAGTCAGTTTCATTGTCTGCGCATAAGGAGCGCTCGCTCTGTTGTATTTGTAGTCTATGGATGGGGTTTGGTAGCCCCCAGTTATTACTTAAATGCCAGGGTGAATTAGTATCATTAGACTTTTGAGCTAATGTTAGTGCCCTCTTCTGGCGCTGTTCTAAGACAGCGGATGCAGCTAATGGGGCAGCATAGTCAATATCTTTGCTACGCTGACGGAATATCTCCTGGTTATGCTGCTCAATGAACCCAGTATCTATATCTCCATTTCTAAACGCAGCGCTGGTGGAAAGGTTGTAAAGAAAACCAATATTTGTCGTCACACCCGAAATACGATAGTGACTGAGCGCGTCGGTCAGGCGAGCCAGTGCTCGTGTTCGATTTGTATCCCAGACTATTAATTTGGCAATCATGGGGTCGTAATAGATGCTGACTTCGTCACCTTGTATGACGCCGGTATCTACCCGCACATGAAGACTTTCTATAGGCGGTCGTAGTAGATCTAGGCGTCCGGTTGCCGGTAAAAAGTCATTGTCGGGGTCTTCAGCATAGATCCGTGCTTCAAAGGCATGACCGTTGATTTTCAGTTGATCTTGGGCGCAGGGCAAAGGGTCGCCAGCAGCAACGATAAGTTGCCACGCCACTAGATCTTGTCCACTGATCATCTCGGTGACCGGATGTTCAACCTGGAGGCGAGTATTCATCTCCATAAAGAAGAAGTCGCCGCGGCTGTCTAAAAGGAACTCTACGGTACCCGCACCTTCATAGTTGATAGCGCGCGCTGCTTTAATCGCCGCTGCGCCCATTTTCTGGCGCAGTTCTGGAGTCATTCCCGGGGCTGGTGCTTCTTCAATCACCTTTTGATGTCGGCGTTGCACCGAACAATCGCGCTCAAACAGATAAACTGCATTTTGGTGGCTGTCACAGAAGACTTGTATTTCTACATGGCGTGGTTTAAGTAAATACTTTTCGACCAGCATTATGTGATCACCGAAACTACTCATAGCCTCGCGTTTTGCCGCACTTAAGGCCTGGTCAAACTCCTCGGCCGAGTAAACCGCGCGCATACCTTTGCCTCCGCCACCGGCTGCGGCCTTAAGCAGCACGGGGTAGCCCATTTTGTCAGCTTGGCTTTTTAGAAAAACAGGATTTTGGTCCTCACCATGGTAACCGGGGACTAGCGGAACATTCGCATTAGCCATGATAGTTTTAGCCGCAGACTTAGAACCCATCGCTAAAATAGCCTCAACCGGTGGGCCAATAAATGTGATGTTATGCGCAGCGCACTGGCGACAAAATTCAGCGTTTTCAGAGAGGAACCCATACCCTGGATGCACTGCTTGAGCGCCTATTTTTATAGCTGCTTGTATGATTTTATTAACTACTAAATACGATTCGCTAGAGGGAGCAGGTCCAATGTAAAAAGCTTCATCCGCCATTTTTACATGCAACGCTGTGCGGTCTGCATCGCTGTAAATAGCGACAGTTGTAATGCCCATAAGACGAGCGGTTTTAATAATACGACAGGCTATTTCACCACGATTAGCAATGAGTATTTTAGTAAACATAATGAGCGTCAGTCCTTTAACCAGTTAGGCTTTCGTTTGTCTAAAAAGGCAGTTAAACCCTCTTGTCCCTGCGTGCTTACACGGACACCAGCAATGACCTCACAGGTATGTTCAATCAAAGATGCGTCGATAGTTTTACCGCTTATCGCTAAGACTAGTTGTTTAGCGGAGGCAACAGCGTCAGGTCCATTATTGAGTAGTGTGCTAATGAGTTGTTCTACCTTCTCATCTAGTACCAGCTCATCAACCACTTCATGAACTAGGTTTATCTGCTGTGCCGTGTTGGGATCAAAGCGTTCTGCTGTCATGAAATAGCGCTTTGCTTGACGCTCACCAATGGCGGCAATAACGTATGGGCTGATGGTAGCGGGGATAAGACCTATTTTAACTTCGCTAAGCGCAAAGCTAGCATTTGATGAGGCTACAGCAATATCACAACAACTGATTAGGCCCACTGCGCCACCAAAGGCTGCGCCCTGTACGCGAGCAATAGTCGGTTTAGGCATTTTGTGCAAAGCGCTAAGCATTTCAGCTAATGCATGTGCGTCATTTAAGTTTTGCTGGTAGGAGTAGCTAGCCATGCGTTTCATCCATTGGAGATCGGCGCCGGCTGAGAAACTTTTTCCCTCAGAGGTTAACAGCATCACTCGCACGCTAGGATTAGCCGCGATGGTGTTAAAAGCATCGCTTAGCTGGAGAATCATCTGATCATCAAAGGCATTGTGCTTGCCTGGATTGTTCAAAGTGACCCGAGCGATACCGCGACTATTAATATGGGTAATGACTTTATCCATTAATTTTTCTCAATCTACGTTATGCCTTGCGTTACATTCTAAAGACGCCAAACTTGGTATCCTCAATGACACGGTTGTGACTGGCAGAAATTGACAGCCCCAAGACCATGCGAGTATCTACAGGATCAATCACACCATCGTCCCAAAGGCGGGCTGACGCATAGTATGGGTGGCCTTGATGCTCGTAATTATCAATAATAGGTTGCTTGAAATTAGCTTCGTCCTCGTCACTCCACTGGGTACCATCACGCTCGTATTTGTCTCGTGTGACTTGGGCCAATACTCCAGCGGCTTGCTCACCACCCATAACTGAAATGCGCGCATTAGGCCACATAAACATCAAGCGAGGATCATAAGCCCGACCGCACATTCCGTAATTACCTGCGCCAAAAGAGCCGCCAATTAAAATGGTAAATTTAGGCACATTGGCAGTGGCAACCGCGGTCACCATCTTGGCACCATGTTTTGCGATACCATCGTTTTCATATTGTTTTCCAACCATAAATCCAGTGATATTTTGTAAAAATACTAATGGAATTTTGCGTTGGGCACAGAGCTCAATGAAGTGCGCTCCTTTCTGCGCCGATTCGCCAAAGAGAATGCCATTGTTGGCGACAATACCCACTGGGTAACCAAATATACGAGCAAACCCACAGACTAATGTGGTGCCATACAGTGCTTTGAACTCATCAAAATCAGAGGCGTCCACAATACGTGCGATGATCTCGCGTACATCATAAGATTTCCGAGAATCTGCAGGTACAATTCCGTAGATCTCTTCTGCAGCAAAGGCCGGTTCAATAGAATCTTTTCGATCCCCGTTGATGGGCTTAACACGATTCAGTCGCGCCACGGCCTTACGTGCCAGATCGAGTGCATGGTGGTCATTGTTAGCTAAATGATCTGCAACACCGGAGGTGCGAGCGTGCACATCTCCGCCACCAAGTTCTTCTGCGGAGACGATTTCACCTGTTGCGGCTTTTACTAAGGGGGGACCGGCAAGAAAAATAGTACCCTGTTCTTTGACAATAATAGACTCATCAGCCATGGCGGGCACATAGGCACCACCGGCAGTACAAGAGCCCATGACCGCAGCTATTTGCGGAATATTCTTTGCCGACATGTTTGCCTGATTAAAAAAGATGCGCCCAAAGTGTTCACGGTCGGGGAATACTTCATCTTGCCTCGGTAGATTGGCGCCGCCCGAGTCGACCAGGTAAATACAGGGTAAGTTGTTCTCTGCGGCAATAGCTTGGGCACGCAGATGTTTTTTCACAGTTAGAGGGTAGTAGCTTCCGCCTTTTACGGTAGCATCGTTAGCAACTATGACGCATTCTTGGCCACTGACGCGACCAATGCCGGTAATAATTCCAGCCGCAGACACTTCTTCACCATAAACATCATGAGCAGCCAATGCTGATAATTCTAGGAAAGGTGAGCCAGGGTCAAGTAATTCTTGGACGCGCTCTCGCGGTAATAATTTACCGCGGCTAACATGCCGGGCACAGGCCTTAGTGCCACCACCTTTAGCAATATGCGCTAAGGTGGATTTTAAATCATCCACTCGGGCTTGCATGACTTCTGCATTAGCTGCAAATTTTGCACTGTTACTATTTATCTTACTGTTGATGATGGACATAGGAATCCCCTAGACGCTTTCGGCAAAAAGTTCGCGGCCAATCAGCATGCGTCGCACTTCAGAGGTGCCAGCGCCAATCTCATAAAGTTTGGCATCGCGCAGTAATCGAGCAGCGTGATAGTCATTGGTATAGCCATTACCGCCCAGTGCCTGAATGGCTTGGAGAGCCATTTGTGTAGCCTTTTCTGCGGTAAATAAGATAACCGCCGCGGCATCCTTGCGTGAGTCCTGGCCAAGATCGCACGCCCTGGCTACCGCATAAAGATAGGCGCGAGATGCGTTTAAATCTGTGTACATGTCAGCAATTTTGCCTTGCATAAGCTGAAATTCGCCAATTGGTTGATCAAACTGCTTGCGCTCGTGAATGTAGGGCAGCACCACATCTAAACAGGCCTGCATAATGCCTACAGGTCCACCAGACAGCACTGTACGCTCGTAATCTAGACCTGACATGAGTACTGCAACGCCAAGGCCTTCGCCACCAAGAATATTTTCAGCAGGGACATGGCAGTTTTCAAACACTAGTTCACAGGTATTTGATCCACGCATACCTAATTTGTCGAGTTTTTGCTGACGAGAGAAGCCTAGATAGTTGCGTTCGACAATAAACGCAGTGATGCCCTTAGAGCCCGCAGTGGTATCAGTTTTGGCGTAAATCACATAGGTATCTGCGTCCGGGCCATTGGTGATCCACATTTTACTGCCATTGAGTACGTAATGATCGCCGTGCTTATCAGCTTTTAGCTTCATACTCACTACATCGGAGCCTGCATTGGGCTCACTCATGGCTAATGCGCCAATATGTTCACCCGAACACAGCTTGGGTAGATATTTATGTTTTTGCTCTTCGGTGCCGTTTTTATACAGTTGATTGACGCATAGGTTGGAGTGGGCCCCATAGGATAAACCAACCGAGGCTGAAGCCCGAGAAATTTCTTCCATGGCGACACTGTGAGCAAGATATCCCATACCCGTACCACCATATTTTTCATCTACCGTAATACCCAAGAGCCCCATATCACCGAGCTTGCGCCATAGGTCCATAGGAAATTCGTTACTACTATCTATATTTGCAGCGCGCGGCGCAATTTCTTTGTTACAGAACTGGAAGACACTATCACGGAGCATGTCGATATCTTCACCAAGATTAAAATTCAGGGTAGGGTAGGGAGTGTTCATAGATTAGCTTTCTCCAGTAGTTTTAAGCGCAGCAATACACGCCGCTTCGGATTTATTGAGGTCTTTTAGAAGGTTTCCAATATCATCCAATTGCTGATTTAGTTTTTCGCGCTGTCCGCGAATCGCATTAATTAGAGTGTTGAGTTGGTCTACATTCGTTTTTCCAGGTTCATACATATCAATTATTTTTCGAGAATCCTCTAGGGATAAGCCCAGACGCTTACCTCTAAGGATCAGCCTCAGTCGAGTACGATCTGCAGAGCTATAGACCCGCGTTTGACCCCGCCTAGACGGGCTGAGTAGGCCAATATCTTCATAGTGCCGCGCAGTACGGGTGGTAATTCCAGATTCTCTGCACAGATCAGTGATACTGAATTCAGCAGGTAAGGTGCCACGATTAGTCATAAGCTAACTCATGTTCTTCTTAAAGAGATTTATTCTAAGTAACTATTACGTTAACGTCAACGTAAGCCTGAGGGCACTGGTTTTGTGTCTAGGGACTTAAAATGATATGCGGGTGTGCGGTCGCTTTGTCAAAACTACGCCATGGTAGTAGTTTTTTAGCTAATTGATACTGGTGTAGTACTCTTGTGCTTGCTTATATATTGCGTGATCCTCACAATCATACGACCGTTGTTAAGGAGCATTATCATTGTGCAAGTAGAGTTAGATGATTTTGATAATAAGATTATCCAAGCATTAACAGACAATGCACGTGTATCAGTGAGCGATTTATCTCGCCATGTGAATTTATCCCGCAATGCGGTAACTAATCGTGTGAGCAAGCTAGAAAAATCGGGCGTTATTAAGGGCTATAAAGTGATCTTGGGTGATGGCTTGCCAATTAATGAAATGGTAGTTGCCATTATGATGGTCTATCGTAAAGACCGTATGCGAGATACCGAGGTAATTAAGTACGCAGCGAAGGTGCCCGAAATAGTGTCCTGTTTTATTATGAGTGGCGATTATGATGTGATCCTTAATTTACAGGCGC
>Ga0307998_1001907_pt1 | contig 10954 bp, 10 predicted proteins | sample Davwhametageno37_FD_203147 | JGI IMG/M metagenome (GOLD analysis project Ga0307998, IMG submission 203147) | Marine microbial communities from Davis Island wharf, Antarctic Ocean - #37 | ecosystem: Environmental > Aquatic > Marine > Unclassified | place: Antarctic Ocean: Davis Island wharf...
CATAAATAAGAAAGAAAGTGTATTTGAAAAAGCATTGTTGGCATTAGTGTTAATCTCCTATATTCAACCATTTATGGATGGAAATAAACGAACAGCAAGAATTGTTAGTAATGCAATATTAATGAATGCAAACTGTTGTCCATTGTCCTTTAGAACAGTAGATTCGATGGATTATAAAAAGGCTATGTTACTATTCTATGAGCAGAATAATATATCAAATTTTAAAAAGATATTTATTAGTCAATTTGAATTTGCGGTAAATACATATTTCTAAGAATGAAAAAAAGGAGCCACAACAACTAAGCATTCGGCTTGGCGCTCGCCGAGCGCAAAAAGTTAGGTTGACCGGTTCTCATTTTCCATAACTCCAACTAAAACGCAACAAAAGGGGGGATTATTAATTACCACAAAATAATTTAGTTTTGGAGGAATAATAAACTCAATGAAAGCCTTTCCATTTTTTTATTTAGATCTAGGTAAACGGGTAAAAACGTTTGGGATATATTTGCCTATGATTTATAGAATGTTAAGGGTTTTTAATGAAGGAAAGATATAATGCGGATAAAGTACATGCACTATATTGGATTGTTATGGACCATTGGTGTTACCTAGATAAATTGAAATTCCATTGATTCATATTACATTTAGTAATTTAAAACTTAACTTATGAAAATTAAAAAAATTGGAATACTTCTAATGACAGCCAGTCTTATAATTTTAATGACAAGTTGTAAAAAGAAAGGCTGCGTAGATTCATATGCCGAAAGTTTTGACTCGAAAGCTGAAAAAGATGATGGCAGCTGTACTTATTTAAGTGACAAATTGCTCGGAACATACTCCGTTAGTTCAGATTGTTACTACGGAGGAATGACTAACTACAGTATAAATGTAATTGAAGGCAGCAACAAAGGAGAAGTAATTCTTCAGGGACTAGATGATTCGATTGACATAAAAGCAACTATCAATGGAACCCAATTTACTTTTGGTGAAGATAAAACTGGTATAACCTATGAAGGAAAGGGTTACCTTGTCGGTTCCAATCAAATCACGATAAACATGGAATTGTGTGAGACCTACTATTATCCTTGTTCAGACCCTGAATCTTGTACTTTAACTTGTACAAAATAAGACAAGTCTAAAGAAAACGGCTCATAACAAAAAGTAAACACCATTAAAACGGAGGTTACTCAAACGTTTCATATAATTAAACTAAAACACATTTGACAATAGATTCAAGAGATATATTAATAGGACGTATCAGCGATGGTAATGATACTACGCAGGCAGGTGTCAACTCGAACAAGAGTATTCTTGCAAGAGGATGTGACCCAGAAATGGGTAGACGTGCGATTGAGTTATTACCCCAAATGTTAGGTAACCCTGAAATGGTTTCGGTTACAAATGATGATAATTTCATCACAGAATTACAGAGAAAAAAGTGGTCAGTCATTCACTTTGCACCAGGAGCATGTAGATATGATGCGACAAAATCACCCATTCCAGGTAGTAGTTCACTAACGGAAGGTTGGGGACTTGTAGAGTATCGAAACTTAGTGCGAAAATATCAAGGTGAGGATATTAAAATTATTGAAACTACCGATGAGCGTCAAATAATTCCTCTACTTAGGAAAGCCTTAGAAAGCATTAATGAAATCTAAAACACTACATACAACACAGTCTAAACTAAATTGAATAACTTAGTTTAGACGCACCTTTATGCGCAATAAATCACTCCTGAAATAGTTATGTTTGATTGTAAACTTTATCATACTGAAATGAAAATAAACTTCATAAAAAAAATTTTATTCTTGATGTTGTTCACATCCTTTTGCGGTGGCCTAAATGCGCAAGTATGGAGTAAATCTTTCACCGCAGGAGGCTATGATTCGAATAATAAATTACTAGGGGGATCGGAAGTTTTACAGCTAATTGGACATAAGAATATGTTATTCGCATCTGTTGGTTACTGGGAAGATGGTAACAATATTTGGTACGGGGGATCAAACAGCAACATTGGCTGGGGCCAAATTAACCGGTTGGATAATCCTTTAGCAAATTGGCAGGAAGATTTTTTTCTTGGTGCAAGTTATCTTCGCCCTGAAATTCTTAAACAAATAATTTTTACAAAAGATCAATTTGGTAACTCACTATCTTCTCCAGATACAGTTTTGATTTGCGCAGGTTACTCACCAAACTTTATAACTAGATCAGTTATTGTGAAGAGTTTTGTACGAAACGATGTGAATGGTTCTTGGGGAGAAAGTAAAATTGTGCAAGGAAGTTTCCCTGGTGGTGAGAACTATTCCGTAAGAGATATTGAAATGCATGTCGACCAGCAAACTGGTTTAGAATATGTATTTGCTACTGTTGGAACCCAAGGGATTTATAAAGGGAAATACAATTCCGCAAATCCAGGAAAAATCGATTGGATTCCGAAAGCAGAATTCGGCCCCTTAAGTATTAGATCTTTAGGAATTGAAGTAGCAAATGGTGCTCTCCATTTTTCATCAGGAAGTAAACTCTATAGACGTATTGACGGAATTTCACCAAGTTATGTCATAGACCATGACTTCAGTGATCTTGGCGCTAAAATCAATTCTGCTGTAGGTGGAATTAGAGGTTTAACAACAATCGATAACCCAAGTGGGATTGATGATGCCTTCCTGTTGATGTGGTGCCCCGATGGTAAGTCTCAAGGAATTATTTATCGACTCGAACCTAATGGTAGTAGAGGTTTTAATCGTATTTATGAAACTAAATTATTCTTATTAGTAGAGAGCTTTTTAGCAGGGTCAAATGCGAATTATGTACTTGGAGCATACAATGAATTTTATAAATATATTGATCCAATAAGTTCTGAGACTGTTTATTTGATAGGGTTTGAAGCGAATATATCTGGAGGTGGTCACCCAACATGGAATGGCTACTATAAAGGTGGCTTGTTTGCTAAACGTGATTCTAATGGTCAATATTCAATTGAAGAAATTAATGGAACGATCGGCACAAACGATACTGCTTTAGTTGCCAATAGGTGCTACGTATCATCTCCATTTTCAAATGAAAGCGCGCTTTATTTTGGTGGTTTTGATCCCAATAGCAATACTTCAACAAATATGGCCTGGGTTTATAAAAAAGACTATCAAGTTAATTCGATAGATGATTTTACCAAACAGGAAAACAACTTTGTTATATATCCAAATCCTACCAGCAATCAACTTTTTCTTGAAAGTAAAATCCAAGAAGATCAAGAATTCAGTATTGTTAATCTTTTAGGAGAGAAAATAAGCTACGGGAAGTTAAATGGGCAAATTGAAACTATTGATATTTCATCGTTACCTCCAAATGTTTACATTATTAGAATAGGTGATGAATCAATTAAATTTATCAAAACAGAGTAATGTGCGTAACAAAACCTAAACAGCATTAAAACGCAACTCCTCTCCTACATAATAAACGCCACCACTTTCCGAAAAAAGTAATACTACTTCTTAGCGTAAAAAATTATTTGTTGTTGATTTTTCCCATCTATTTTTTAGGATATTTAAAATAAATTAAGTCAAATTTGTCCAAGCACCAGCATTAAAAGCTTCAATATCATTCGACTTCAAAATTTTAACCGCCTGGCCACTTCGCATTCCCGATTTGCAAACCATTATTATCGGCACGCCGTATTTCTTTAATTTATTAATGTTATTACTTACGGTTTCCAGAGGAATATTAATAGCTCCGTTTGGATGCCCAGTTTTGAATTCGCCTGCTGAACGTACATCAATAATTTCAGCACCGTTTACAATAAGCTCGGCATAATCTACTTTTGGACCAAAGCCCAATAAATCACTAAAAAATCCCATAAAAGTTTGTTTGTTTAATTAGGCCACAAAAGTAGGGAGCAGTCCATGGTGGTATTGGTAACAATTGTTACAACTTCTGAAAAAATTAGATAAATTAAAAATTAAGCAGCTCTAGAACTTTTTCTTTTAGCTTCGAATTCGCCAAAAACCCATTTTCTAAATCGGCTGCAAAAGGAACCGGAGTATCTAAACTGGCAACTCGTTTTACTGGAGCATCCAAATATTCAAAACAATGTTCTGTGATGTTAGCCGAAATTTCGCCACCTATTCCACCAATAAGAACGTCTTCGTGCAGTATAAGTGCTTTACCAGTTTTTTGAACCGAGGTGTAAATAGTTTCATAATCAATAGGAGAGAGGGTTTTTAAGTTTATTAAATCTGCGCTTATTTTTTCTTGATCTATTAAGTCAATTGCCCAGTGAACTCCCATTCCATAAGTAATAATACTTAGGTCGTTACCTTCTTTTAGTAAACTTGCTTTTCCTATTTCTTCGGTAAAATATCCTTCAGATACATCTTCCGAAATACTTCGGTAAAGTGCTTTGTGCTCGAAATACAATACTGGATTCGGGTCTTCAAATGCAGCCAATAAAAGCCCTTTGGCTTCATGAGGAAAAGCAGGATAAACCACTTTTAAACCGGGTACATGCGTAAACCAAGCCTCAATACTTTGCGAATGGAAAGGGCCGGCCGATACCCCTGCACCAGTTGGCATTCTTACAACTACATCAGCATTTTGTCCCCAACGCCAGTGAATTTTTGCCAGGTTGTTTACTATTTGATTAAAACCGCAGGTGGCAAAATCGGAAAATTGCATTTCCATCATTGCTTTTTGGCCTTTTATAGATAATCCCAAAGCAGCTCCTACTATGGCAGATTCGCACAAAGGGGTGTTCCTAACTCGGTCTCTTCCAAATTCTTCAACAAAACCTTCGGTTACTTTAAAAACTCCACCATAATCGCCAATGTCTTGCCCCATAAGCACCAAATTATCGTGCTTTTTCATCGCTTCTTTTAGTCCGTCAGATATAGAATCGACAAGCCGCATTTCCTTCTTTAACTCAGAAGGAGTGGTTAATTTAAATTCCGATTTGGCAAAAAGGTCTTTCACTTCGTCTTCTGCACAAAAAGTAATTTTATCTTCTTTGGAAGCTTCCTCAAAAGCTTTGTTTATCTCTAATTTAAAACCTAATTTTAATTGTTCAATATCGACCTTGGTAATTACTTTTTCATCCAAAAGGTATTGCTCAAAATTAATGACCGGATCTTCTTTTTCCCATTGGTCAATAATTCCATCGGGGTAATATTTGGTGCCAGAAGCTTCTTCGTGTCCTCTAATTCTAAAAGACATACATTCAACCAAAATTGGTTTTGGATTTTCTCTAATTTCTACTGCAGCTTCTTTAATGGTATGGTAAACTTCTAATAGATCATTTCCATTGCATTGTTTGGTTTCCATTCCATAGCCAATGCCTTTATCGGTAAATTGTTTGAATTTGTATTGTTCCGAACTTGGAGTACTTAATCCCCAATGGTTATTTTCCACAAGAAAAATAACTGGTAAATCCCAAACTGCTGCTACGTTTAATGCTTCATGAAAATCACCTTCACTTGCTCCACCATCACCTGAAACTACAAGAGTTGCTTTTTTCTCACCTTTTAATTTACAGGCTAAAGCAATTCCATCGGCAATGCCAAGTTGAGGTCCTAAATGAGAGATCATTCCAACAATATGATGTTCCATACTGCCAAAATGAAAAGAACGATCTCGACCTTTTGTAAAGCCATTGTTTTTTCCTTGAAATTGAGAAAACAATCTGTTCAACGGAATTTCTCGGGTAGTGAAAACGCCCAAGTTCCTATGCATAGGCAAAATAACTTCATCCTTTTCAAGGGCTAAAGTTGCGCCTACAGAAATAGCTTCTTGTCCCCATCCACTGAACCATTTTGAAATGTTACCAGCTCGAAGCTGAATCATCATCTTTTCCTCGATCATTCGAGGTTTAAGAACGGATTTATAAAAATGTAGGAGGTCCTTGTTTGAAAGGTCTTTTCTTTCGAATTTCATGGTACTATGTAAGCTTCAAATGTAATGTAAGGAATGGAAGAGAATAGGCTAAATTTGCCAAAATTATAAATATTTAATAATGAAACAATTCCTTTTACTTTGTACAAGCATTTTGTTTTTTCAAAGTGCAAATTTCGCTCAAAAAATTGGTTCGGAAACAATTGAAATTAAATTTACTCAGTTGCCATTAGTTCCTGTTCCAAATGGCACAATGACCTATGACGTTGAGTATAGGAACGCACATGAAGAGGAGGTAAATGCTGCCGAAAATAGTTATGTAGAGGATAAGGAGGCCGCGCAAGATGAAGTGGATAGTGAACATCAAGCAGTAAAAATAATTAATGCTATTGGTGGGAACTCTACCAAAGCACGGGTTGTTGAAAAACCATATTTACCAATAGTTTATACTGAAAGTAATGTGCTTCAAAAGTTTACTTTGAATGAATTGTCAAGGTCAGAAAGTCCTGATGTTAAATTGCAGATAAATTTCAACGGATTCAACTATACTAAATTACAAATGACATCAACAAAATCGGATGTAAAGTATTACTATTATTCTATAAAAGCCAAACATGAAATGAGTGTTTCTTTGACTGATAATACGGGAAATATAATTCACGAATTTGATGTTCCTAAGAGCAATAAAATTAAAACTTCATCTACTAAAAGTTTTTCAAGTCGCAGTGCTCTTGATGCTTATTGGGCAAATAGCAAACACAATGTTTTACGACCTTTAGAAAGGAAAATTACAGATTATAACATAAAAGTAGCTCAACGAGAAATCACGAATCAATTTGGGATTTCGGATCAAACCAAAAAAGTAAAAGTGGGGGTTGTTAGTGGTAAAAAATTGGATTATAGCGAATACACAAAGGCTTATGAGCTTGTTTTTGAGGGGGCTATGCTTTATTACGATGACAACGAAAACGCGAAAGTTGCTATAAAAAAAGCATTGGATTTATGGGAAGGTGCTTTAAAAGAATCAGATTTGACAAACAAAAAGGCTAGAGTAAATGATAAGGTTACTGCAGCTACACGATACAATTGTGCACTATTTTATTGTTGGGTAAATGACCATAACAAGGCAAATTATCATTTGATGAAATTAAAATTGTTGGATATGAGCAAGTACAAAAGGCAAGTGAAAGAATTGAAGGTATTTATTGATGACCATAAGGCCAGGTATGAAGCTAATGTTGAGTCTTAAAAAGTTATAAAACAAAAAATAGGAAGGAGGCTTGTGAGCCCCCTTTTTTCATTTCAGTACATTTGCCACCAGTGAAATCTTTCGATTTAAAACTCCGAATTCTTTTTGCTCATTTTACATGGGCATTGTTCGTAATGAGCTTGTGTAGAGGTGTGTTTTATTATTTCAACTCCAGCCATTTTCAAACTGCAAATAGCGGAGTTTTTATTACCGGTACAAGATTCGATTTTTCTGCGCTTTTTTGGATGTTGTTACCTTATTTGGCGCTGTCATTAATCAACCTGCTGTACGACTTGCCGAAACAGGTAAATAAATTCCGAAACCTCATCTTTCAGTTGGGGTTAATTGTTTCTGTTTTATTCAATTTAATTGATGTTGAATATTATAAATTCACCTTAAAACGAAGCACTTACGATATTTTTTCTTTTATGAACGAAGGAGCAGATATGTACACTTTAATACCTCAGTTTTTATCGGATTTTTGGTATTTGGTAATTTTATTTATAGTATTTACATCCGCAATTTATTTCGTCTATAAAAAAATTGAAAACGCCAATTTTAAAGTCCCGGATAAGTCAAGAGACTGGATAGGGAAAGGAATGATCACGCTTTTTTTAGCAGCTTTTTTTGTTATTGGCGGCCGTGGAGGACTACAGTTGATTCCACTTGGAATAGTAGATGCTGGAAAATTTACTTCGCCTCAAAATATTCCATTATTATTAAATACTCCTTTTAGCATAATACGAACCATTGGAAAAGAAGAGATAAAAGCCCAGAAGTTTTATTCAGAAGATGAATTGAATACCCGGTTTAATCCTATTTCAAAATTCAAAAAAGACATATCTTTTCAAAATAAAAATGTAGTTATTATTATTCTGGAGAGCTTTTCTATGGAGTATGTAAGCGATAATGAAAAAGGAAAAAAGCTTACGCCATTTTTACAAAAGCTGAAACAAAAAAGCGAGTTTTATGATCGGTGTTTTGCAAATGGAAAGAAGTCCATTGAGGCGCTGCCAGCAATTATGAGTGGGATCCCAACTTGGATGAACGATCCATTTGTTTCTTCATCCTACGGGGTAAATAGAATTGAAAGTTTCGCTACTTACTTAAAGCCAAAAGGGTATCACACTTCGTTTTTTCATGGCGGTAAAAATGGAACAATGAATTTTGATGGATACATTGCTGCTGCCAGCTTCGATGCTTATTATGGTAAAGATGAATATCCAAATCAAAATGACTACGATGGTACTTGGGGAATTTTTGATGAACCATACTTGCAATACTTTTCAAAATCACTTTCAACATTTAAGGAGCCCTTTTTTTCAAGTGTGTTTTCCCTTTCGTCTCATCATCCTTATGCAATTCCAGAACAATTTAAAGGGAAATTTACAGATGGTGAAAATCCTTTAGAAACGACTATACAATATGTAGATTACAGCTTAGAACAGTTCTTTATTTCTGCTGAAAAAGAGGCTTGGTTCAATAACACCATTTTTGTTATTACGGCTGACCACACGCCCAATTCTGAAACAATAGAATACCAACGAAGGTTAGGGGTGTACCACATTCCACTTTTTATTTACGAGCCTTCTGTAGATACATCTTTTGTGAATTCCAGGGTATGCCAACAAATTGATATTTTACCTTCTCTTTTAGACCGATTAAACTACTCAGAACCTGTTTTTGGTTTTGGGAAAAGTATATATCAAAGTCAAGAAGGGTATGCCATTCAGTTTTTAAATAACACCTACCAAATAATGAAAAACGACAGGCTTTACCAAAGTGATTTGGGAGCTCCTTTAGGAATGTATAATACCAAGAATGATGAACTACTGGAAACTAATTTGATGGGCAAAAACAAAAGTTTAGATAAAAAAATGGACGCTGAACTGAAAGCAGTAATTCAATCATACAGTGAAGGTTTGATAAATAATAAACTGACATCCAAGTGAAAACTTACTTCTTTATAATTAACCCTATTTCGGGAAATGGTCAAAAACAAAAAACCATTGAATTAATTGATAAAGTATTGAGCGCTCGAAATCTGAAATACGAAATTAAGCTCACTGAATATGCTGGACATGCGTCCGAAATCGCTAAAAATATCTGTAACACCCCAAATTGTGTAATTGTAGCAGTTGGAGGTGACGGATCGTTGAACGAAGTTGCTCAGAGTTTATTAGGAAGTGAATCTTCGTTGGGAATAATTCCTCAGGGATCTGGAAATGGCTTAGCTCGACATCTTAAAATACCCATGGACACGGAAGCCGCTCTTCTAGAGCTTTTGAATGGCGAGTCTGTAAAAATGGATGCTGGAACACTAAATGGAAAACACTTTTTTGTGACTTGTGGAATTGGATTTGATGCTGAAGTTTCTTATAGTTTTTCGAAAGGAAACTTGAGAGGATTAGCTGGTTACGTAAAAGAATCCGTGATTCTTTACCCCATGTATAAATCAAAAAAGTATCGAATTACAAATAAGGGTAAAACTATAGAGCACGAAGCTTTTTCTATTTCAGTTGCCAATGCCTCGCAATATGGAAACGATGCTGTAATTGCAAAAGACGCAAGTATTTCGGATGGTTTACTGGATTTATGTGTACTCAAAAAATTCCCAAAATTGCTCGGCTTTCATTTAGGGATAAGCATGTTCATGAAAAATATTCAACAATCTAGTTATTTTATAGGGGAACAAATTGAAGAAATTGAAATTGAACATTTAGGAAAGGGTGAGGTTTGTAATGCTCAAATCGATGGTGAATCTATTGAGGCTCATTTTCCTATAAAAATAAAAGTAATTCCAAATTCAATAAATATTATTGTACCAAAGAATTGAAATTTATGAGTAAACGAAACAATAAAAAAGCAGTAGATGTTGTCTATTCTACCAATCCGAATTTCGGACTCGAAGATAATGACGATGAATTAGAATCAGTGAATCCAGAAGATCAATTGCTAACTGTACATTTCGAAAAAAAAGGTAGAGGCGGGAAAACGGCCATTTTAATAAAAGGATTTCTTGGCAATGAAGAAGAATTAAAAGACCTCGGTAAATTATTAAAAACCAAATGCGGAGTTGGCGGTTCTGCTAAAAATGGTGAGATAATTATTCAAGGAGATGTGAGACCAAAAGTGCTTGAAATATTAGACGAATTAAATTATAAAACCAAACGTGTGGGCGGATAAGTATTTAAACTTATCTCCTGTTTTTATTGGAATAAGAAAGAAAACTAATTGCAAATATAACCTTCAGCTTCCTTAGCCTCCAATTCCTTGTTGTCTGCAGTACATAATTCTTGACTTTGGTATTCAGTATACGTTGTGTCTGGAGTTCTTACTTCAATTGGCGCTTTACATTCATGGCATTTTGAACAAGAAGTGAAAGAAAAAAATCCACCAATAATTAGAGCTAAAAAGAGGGTTTGATAATTCATAATAATTTATTTTTTTAATTGCAAATCAACTTTTATTCCACTTTTATAGAAGCTAAAGTTCTGCTATACAAATCTTCGTATAAAGGCAGGATTTTATCAATATCAAATTCCAAAGCTCGTTGAAAAGCTCCTTCTTTAAAACGATTTAATGTTTCGTCGTTTTCTAAAATTTGAATGGCATTTTTTGACATGTCGTCTACATCTCCAAAATTGCTCATAAAACCAGATTTTCCATTTTCATTCACTTCGGGTAAACCTCCGGTATTGCTAGATATTACAGGAACTTTTGAAATCATAGCTTCCAATGCAGAAAGTCCAAAACTTTCAGTTTCAGAAGGAAGAATAAACAAATCAGCAAGGATTAAAATTTCTTCTACATCTTTTACTTTTCCTA
>Ga0307998_1001909_pt1 | contig 10951 bp, 5 predicted proteins | sample Davwhametageno37_FD_203147 | JGI IMG/M metagenome (GOLD analysis project Ga0307998, IMG submission 203147) | Marine microbial communities from Davis Island wharf, Antarctic Ocean - #37 | ecosystem: Environmental > Aquatic > Marine > Unclassified | place: Antarctic Ocean: Davis Island wharf...
ATATTTCTCCATAACTTACGTTATTGTCTTTTAATATTAAATCACCACCAGACGCTCCATCAAGATGCATTTCTGCCCAGCCTGAGGTTCTTGTAACATCTAAAGCACAACCTGGATCATCTGTTCCTATACCAACATTTCCTGTTAAGAAATTAAACTCTGATGCCGCAAATTGAAGCGCCACATTAGCTGACCTTGCATCGTTTAAAGCTGATATTCTTAAATTGCCTGACGTTTCTTCAAATTCTAAATTTTGGTTAGTGCTTGTTTTAATATGTAGTTTAGATGCTGGACTCGTAGTTCCTATACCAAGCCCTGTAGTAGTTAGACGCATTTTGTCGCTTAAAGCATTTACCGCATAATCGTTTGCTACTTGAAAAGAAATAGCTCCATGATAATAAATATCGCCACTTAAAAATTCTATTCTTGCAAGAGGGTCAGTAGAACCAACTCTACCTCGTCCTGAAATGTGACCTAAACTAGCATTAGTTGATGATGATACACCCGTTTTATACATGACGATATTACCGTCATCCATTTGTAATTTTTCTAATGGACCCGTAGTTCCAATACCAACGTTGCCGTTAGCTAGAAAGGTAACCTTTTCGGCACCATTGTCTAAACCAAATCCTATTTTTTGTGCGTCTATTCTCAAATTGCCATAATCTGATGTGGCTCTATCATATGCTTGGATATAACTTAGAGTGCCTGGAACAAGTTCTATGCCGTGTTGATTAGTAGCTTCTGCCACAACAAAGTTTTGAGCGGGATTCGTGGTTCCGATACCAACGTTTCCGTCAGCATCAATGCGTATTCTTTCGGTGCCAACAGTTCTAAATGCAAGTTGTGATGCAGATTGGTCAGCTCCGATATATCCAATAGCTGTTCCACCATCTATCCATAAATCTAATCTTTTACTTCCTGACTCGTTACTCTCTAATCTTATTTTTGGATCAGTTGCACTATTAATTTGTAATTCAGTGCTTGGAGCTGTTATTCCTATACCAACATTTCCGCCATTGAAGAAGGTGTGTCCTGCTGTATCAAGAGCTACTTTATTAACTCCAGCACTTTTTAGTCTCAAGTAGCCTTGATCCATCCCAGCACCAGCACCACTTCTAGGTCCTAGTAAAGCAACGTTATGATCAGCAGAATCTACAGTTACATATGTAGCGTCACTTTTGACTTCTAGGTTCTTGTTAAAGACAAACTTATCACCAGATGATGCGTATGTCAAAGAAGCACTAGCTCCGTCTATCGTGATACCTGCACCGTTTGCGGCAGCCGCATTAGCGGCACCAGAAGCTAGTGTCAGATTTATATCATCTACTGTGAGTGTTGTTGAATTTATTTGTGTTTGAGTGCCGTCAACTTGCAAGTTACCAGCGATAACAACTGTGCCACTGTTGTTACCATGAACTGCAGGATCGATAACGAATGACGCTGGACCTCTAAGATATCCTGTGAGAGTTGTATTGACAGCGGATAAGTTACCCGAGAGAGTTGCATTAACAGCGCCTAGAGTACCTGAGATTGTTGCGGCTGCGAATGTGGGACTATCGCCTGTAGATGCGCCTTGATTTAAAGCTTTAATAGATGCAATCGAAGTTAGCTCCGAATCCATCAAAGCCCCTGCCGCTGTAACATTCGTTGCGTCTGTTACATCAGCATTAGTCTCAACTGTGTTTAGTTTAGTGCCATCATTGGCGAGGTCTCTTCCATCTACAGTACCTGTTACTGCAATGTTACCACCCACTTCTAGCCCATTCTTGACTACAAAATCTTTATTCGTTGCCACGGTTCACTCTCCCCAATAGCGTTTATGTGTACTGTTATTTATAAAGCGTTGTATGCGTCCACTACTGAAGCTGGCGTTGCATCTACGATAGCTTGGGCTGCCGCACGTTCTGCTACATCTACAGTGATTAATGGATTCTCAACAACCTCTGATACTTCTTCACCGTCAGCATTTAACTTCCCTTGAGTAACTGTAGCACTAACTGCTTCAACTGCACTTACACTTACGTAAGTCTCTGTAATATCCCGCATAGCAAACGTGCCGTCTTCTGAAAGTGTGTCATTTCCGTCCGAATCTACAATTCTTTCTTCACCTATAACACGTGTAGAGGTTACTTCTGCACGACCAACTGATACGATGTAATCATCCAGTCTTAAGATCGCTACAGTATATTCGGCAAGTTGTTTAGTCGCTAGCCATGCTGCCGCTTCTGTTGTTACCCAAGAAGGTACGTCACCAATTGCTGTTGATTCTGCCATACTCTTTGGATACAAAGCCTTGATCTCTGCCATACGATCAGCCCAGATTGTCGTACTATTAATACCGTCCCAGTACTGCATATCGAGTTGATCTTCTGTAGATGGATAGGCTTCCTTACGTAGATTGGCAAAACCTTCAGATATTACGTCAGGACCAACCACTGTATCGTTTTCAAGAGCGATATCTTCTATGAATTGTCTATATTCCATATTGTCGGCAACACGAGGAATAGACATATTGCCCTTTCCTATCGTGTAGTTGCCGTCAGTGAGTTGTAATTTATAAGCCATTATATGTTTCTCCTATATTTGATAATACTATTTATATGACTATAAGTCAGCACTAAAGTTAAGTGATGCACCAGCGAGTACCATTGCCCATGGGGCTGCACCAGCCGCTGAGGGTGAGTTGCCGCTATGAGCGCCTGTGCAATATACTCTCATACTATCTGTTCCATTATCGCCAGCCGTTGGATTAGTATTTGAGTTGTGACCCGTTGCTCCTACGTATAGATTCATCCAATTACCTGTACCATTTACTGTTCTCGAAACTGCGGGTGTTGATCTCATAGGCACAGGAAACGGTACATATAGATTAACGGCGGTAGCATTATACATAGAACCGCTACTAAGAGTCGTCACAGGACCTCCTACACGCCCTATTTGATAGTAGTACCGTTGACACAACGCTAGTTCTTCGCCGTATGAACGATGCTCGAACGGAGTAGCAACTTTGCCTAGTTCTAATTGGACACCTGTAATCTTATAATAATTAGAAGTAGAAGATGCAAAATAGTATTGATTATGTGCTGATCTTTGATTATTATTTAAAAGACTCCATTTTGCCGATGGCGTGCCTCTGTCATATAGCGCAGTACCTGAAGTCTGACCACTATTGGATAAAGCTATGTCGAAACACAAACCTTTATTTACGTTAAAAGCAAAAGGACTATACGGATCGCCATCAATAGTTACTGTCTTGTACTCCCAAGTATCAGCGCAATGAATATGTTCTTTTGTCTGATAACCTTGATCTGCCGAGCTTCCTCCAGTTACTACAGAAGTGTCCTCATTTTCAAAATTAACATTGAATGCTCCCGCTTTATTGGATTTTATCCAAAAACTCAAAGTTAAAGATTCTGGATTAGATGTGCCAAAATTAGTACATTGACTGTCTTGTCCCTCTATTCTATGAATGAATATTAAGTTAGAATCATCGGTGGAAGTTCCTGTAGCTGTACAAGCTATCTTAGTACTCCTAGTAAAACCTCCGACAGCAGGTACATCAGTATCGATAGTAGTAGTTACTGTTCCCATATCCTGAGTCTGTATTAAATTCCTATCTGAGCCATAAAGATGTGCAAAGGTTGTACTTGGATTAGCGGCGGTAACTCCTCTTTGCCAAACTCGCATATCACCGTTATGATTCATTCGTCTACGACCAGCACTAATCAGATTAAACTGTTCCTGCGGAGTCTCAGCACGTAGCATCGACTCTCCTGCAATTCCTGAAGGTTTGTCGAGTTCGGCAAGTTTCTCACGAACGTTAATTTCTGGTTTTGTAAATCTAACTGCCATTTTTATTCCTCTACTATGAAGCCGTTGCTTGCGCTGATTGACACTTGAGGCACATACGCCAAATGATGTTCAACTCGTCTTAATCCTTGAAATACTGATCTACCCCACGAAGATCCTACATGAAGCATTTCTGTACCGTCATCGTATGCGAGTGCTGTGACTGCATTAGATGAACCTACAATGGTAGCCTTTGCATTCTCTAGGAATAAGTACTTCTCATCGTTGTACATCTTTTTAATTTGTTCGGGTTTTAGGGCTGTGCCTGAAATGCGGATGAGTGCTAGTTTATCCACCGAAGATGTGGATAGTTTAAGAGGAGTATTTACACTAACAGTGGATGACATATTATCTGATATATAGGAGTCTTCTTCTTCACCATTTAAAAATGCTGTAACGTATCCATTTCTACGTAATACGACAAAATGGTTCCACTTATTAGTTGGTAAAACATCATTAAAGTATGCTAAAAAGTCTCCACTATTGTGAATGCGTAATCTTAACCTTGTGCCAGAAGACTGTAATATCCATCCTGTTGTACCGTTGCTTCTTGTTATAATATTACGAGTCTCACTTCCAGTAAAATTAATCCAACCAACTATACTAAAATCGCCAGTGCCAAAGTCCAAGTTACTGTTGTAAGGCTGTTGTAAATAGTTGCTACTACTAAACCCACTGTATGACACAAGTTCAGCGCCCGTTGCTACAGCCGTCTTCGTGACTGTGCCAAATACTGACAACCCTTGTCCGACGCTTGTTGACTGAGCGCCTTCATACATGCGATTTGCTACTCCGCCTTCATATAACTCTAGATTTGCAACTGCGAAATTAGATGCAACACCATTACTAACAGAAAAACTAAAGTAACTGCTAGAGCCCGTAGTTGCTTTAAAGGTAAATGCGTTAACTCCATTTACTGTTTGATAGCTTATTCCGTTACCAAAGCTGGAGGAAGTTTGCACAAATAATGTTGGAGCTGTACCACTATTTAAGGTAAGATTAAAGTAAGCCGTATAAGTTTTTCCAATTGTAGCTGTCCATGTTCTATTAGCGGCGCCATACGCAGTAGTATTTATTGCTGAACTTATATTTAATCCAGAAGTGGTAAATGTTTCGTAAGGGAAACTCCCGTTGTTTGTCCAGCCCCCAGATAAAAGATTTGTATTACCAGTCGCAGATATATTTGTAGTATCGGTATCTGAAAGGGCAGCTAACTTGATGGCACCGTTCATCCAACCGGTGTTGTAGTTATTCTTAACATAAGCGACCATCGATTGAGTGGGAGGATAACCTGGAACAGAGTTTAATAGAGTTAACTGTCTATTTGTGCCCAGAGCGATATCATCTTTAGTGTGTACTAAGTCGGCAAAGTTTGTTGATGCGGTACTACCTGCAATGTTTACTACAGTGTCTAAGTAGGTATAACTCGTAGCCGCAGAGTAGCTAAGAGCTTGTGTAATATCTGATTTTGGAATAGTATCAAATATATTTAGATACATAGCTCCGGTATCGTAGGCTTGGACTAGTGTCAGTTTGTTATCTTGATTAAATGATACATGCTCTGGATCATAGCCTCCTCCTGCCGCAGTAGATGATGTTATAGTAGCGAGAGTCTTATTTGTCGAAATAATATTCACACCCCCATCAGTAGCAACCGCTATGGTTGGCATAGGTAGTCCAGTGTCGGGGTCGATTGGTGCGTTGGGTAGGACTGTTATGTCTACATCGTTAACTGCGTTGTTTGCGAGTCTGATATCACCTGTAGCTGGACCAACACTGTTACCACGAGTAGTTATATGCTTATGCTCGTAGTTATAACCAGCTTCAAAAGTGTTGCCGTCATCAGCAACGAATCGAACGATTGCTCCACGTAAATCTCCACCTGAGACCATAATGCCGTCTCTTGCCACAACTGCTTTACCAGCACCACTTCCAGAGTGTTTTAACCATGAAGAGTTAGTAACAGGAAAGATCATCCACATTGGCATATCAGGCTCATCACCGTCGTATATTGTAACCGTTGCAGACTCTAATACAATCACAGCGACAGATGGAAACTCTTTACGAGCGCCACGAGTTGCTGTATTAAGTGCTTCGTTATACCAGCTAGTGTGCTGAGTTCTTTTTCTCCAAGCACCACCATCCGAATCTTTTCGTGTATCGTATACGAATACTTCACGTGCTGTGTCTGTGTTGCTTTCTGCGATTGCTTTGAGCTTTGCGTTTTCTACTAAAGCTGTTCCTGCTACGTCAAGTTTTTGTGTTGGAGCAGATGTTCCAATACCAACTTTGCCATCGCCATTAAAAGTAGCTAATACTGCATCTGAAGAGTTAGCGATTCTCAAGGCATAATGAGAGTCTGTGCTACCAGCTGAAACTCTTAGTCCGTAATTTGGACCTCGAATCCAACTAGCCGCTATGCCAGTCTCTGCTGTTATAACTTTTAAGCCTGCATCTGGTACGCTTGATCCTGTACCTATACCAACTCTACCACTTGCGTTGACACTTAATCTAGGAACATATGTATCATTTGTCGCATCTGCGTCTGTAGCACCAGACGATATTTCGAATGTGTTTGTAACACTTTCTTGAGCCGCTATCTGCCAATTTACATGAGAACTACCAGTTTGAAAAAATACTTGAGGGGAAGATCCGTTTATAATAGGGTTGCCATCTACAGTCAACCCATCGGCTAAAACTGAGCCTGTTACGTCTACACCGCTGGCTGTGGTTCTTATTTGCTCCACCCCTCCGTGATATAGTCGCACCCCACCGCCCTCAACAGCATAAAAATAGTTAGATTGGTTTCCGTCTTGGATTCTAATTTCATTACTGGCTCTAATGTAAAGGTCGCCAGTACCTACATCAGCGATGTATGAATCTCCCCCTGAGTGGTAAATCTCTAAATCACCACCAGTACCGAAGATGGCTTTATCGTTGTCACCGAAGTTAATGTTAGCAGAAGTAGTTAAGCCGTCTGTTGTTATAACTCCCGTGATGTCTACGCCTGTTGCTGTTGTACGCATTCGCTCGTTGCCGGTGTGGTAGAGCCGGAGTACATTAGAGCCACCCTGTAAGTACTTAGTACCACCGGCCGTTGTTAGCTCAATATTTGCGCCACCAATTTTCAGATCACCTGTGCCAACGTCTGTAATATAGCTGTCATTACCATCATGGTAAATCTGGAGGTCGTCATCGGCACCAAATTGCACTTTGCCGTTATCGGCAACGCTCATGTCATTAGATAGCGTTATATCGTCAAGTACAATAGTGCCAGCGATATCCTTATCGGCACTATCTGCTAAATCTCTGGCTTTACTCATCTCTTATTCCTAATGATTGTTCTGTTTGCTATATTTATGTCTTTAGCCATAGTTAGCGTAACTTGTGAATTGGATTATCTGGAGTAGCAACAACATAAGGTAATAACTCGCTGGGAACATCATCATCATCTTCAGTGTACATATCAATGTGATGTCCAGCAACAGGTACCATGATAGGATATTCGTTTCCGTCAGAGTCCGTAGCTGTTTCTCCAGTTTCTTTAGCTAAACCTGGCCAATGTTGAAATACATTAGTATTACTCACATCTAAGTTTGCTTCGGCTATGGGAGATATACATGCATCGTAATTTTCAAACTTTAAGTATATTTTTTGCATTATATTAATCCTCTGATATCTGTGAAAAAGCTTGACCAGTAAGCGTTGTTGTTACATACATTGTGCCAGCACCAATTGACAGTCTAACTTGTAGTCTATAGGCACCACTTGATGCGCCACCATTTAGGTATCTATACTCTAGTGCGCCAAAAGCGCCACCGTTCATGGCAAAGACATTACTTGTTGTTGCTGTAACAGTGACGGCTCCATATCCACCAAATATTGTGCCTAAGAAATTCGCCATACCCAAACTGCCGTTATTATCTCGTTGAGCCGTCCCTTGGATAGTCAACGAAGGAGAATAAGATACAAATGCAACGTCTGTCCAAGTATTGCTTGCTGTGATTGAGTTATGACAAGTAAGATGCTGATATATTCCTGACCAATGACTATAGTCAGAGTCAACCCTCATATAATTAGACTGATTGTTAAAAGGACCAGAAGTGGTTAACTGGCCACCATTATCAATTCTTAAGACAGTACTTTGAACAGTAGTGCCGTTATCTTGCATTTGCTGAACACTAAAATCTCCAGCGGAGAATTGAGAGGCGGCTATACGTACCATCTTTTTATTTGTTGCTTGGCTACTAGCGTTTAATGTAAATGTGGGCGCACCACCAGATACTTTCAAACCAGAAGTAACAGTATTCATTGCAAATACTTCCACAGGGGTTAATACAGTATCAACTGCGTGGGTAGCGCCAGCAACGTACTGCATATTAATACTAGTACCAGTGATATTAATACCAGCTTTAGCAGTTGAATAGTTTCCTAAAGAAGATACATAACCAGACGCTCCAGCTCTCGTTTTCATGCCTGCGGCAAGCAACCAACCCGAATGTGAATAGTGAGTAGATAACGTGGCAGGCATATCGTTTACGCCATACCTTTGATACAGAACTAAACTACCTCCAGTTCCCACTGTTGTACCTGCCGCTATTGCTCCATGAACTTCTAATTTAGTGTGAGCCAAAGCACCTGTAGGATTATCTGTTCCGATACCAACTTGACCGTCCGATTTAACGGTCATCTTTGTACCAGCTAACGTTCCTGTAGAAAATCTAATATCGCTTTGGTAAGCCGCTATAGTTAACCCGCCGTAACTTCCATTACCACCTGCTCCATCTGTAGAATATATTGCTGCCGTATCTGCAATAGCTCCACCGCTTCCGTTAGATTCTTTAAAGTTTATTGCTCCACCTCTGCCATTATTTGCAGTGCCGGTCATTGTAATGGATGGAACACCTGTACCAAAAGCCTGATTAAATATCAGACCTTTACTTGGAATAGATACTGTGCCACTAAAGGTAGCCGATGAGCTGTCGATAGTTAATCTTGGTGAGTTATTTGTTGATAATGTTAGATTAGTATTTTCTCTATTCTCAAGGACGGCATTTCCTGAACTATCAATACCAATCTGAAATCCTTGTGAATCATTTGATTCGCCTGTAGCACCGTTTGTAATCATAAACTTTGTGGTTGCACTAGCAGTATTATGCAAGTGAAGTTGTCTTCTTGGACTCGAAGTTCCAATACCCACACGATTTTCACCACCATCCACAAACAGCATATTAGCGTTGTCGTTGGACTCAACAATAAAGTCTACGTCAGTGCCACCATCATTAAAGTGTGTTCGGGTGTTTTCATAGACAACTCTTTCAACACCACCTGTCACAATTCTAGATTTGTCAAAGTCAAGAAACTCTAGAAAATTATCTACATCTCCATTATGTCTTATTTTAGAATTTACATACAGATCGCCTTGAATATATGCATCACCTGTTGTTCTTAGAAGACCAGTTATGTCTAAATCAAACGCAGGATTATTTGTTCCAATACCAACATTTTGAGCTTCGTCAATTGTCATTGCAGTAATTAAATTTGGACCACCTGATGCATTACTTGTTTGAAAATGAAGTGAAGATGTGTGTAGGGCATCAGGCTCAGTAGTGAAAATTCGTGCAGTAGCAGTGGAACTTCTAGCAAAACTTAAAGCCGCTTGGTTGTGGTTACCGTTTGATATTGTTATGCCACCTAAAGAAGCGCCTCTAACTTCTAACACATCTTGAGGAGCATTATCTCCTATACCCACGTTACTATCTAGAATGTAACTATCATTCCCTCCAGCAGATAATCTTACTTTTTGAGCACCGCTGTTATGCCTTAAATGTAGACTGCCATGGCTAGATTCTTGTCCCAAAGAAGCAATTTTGTTAGTATTTCCAGAGTGAACTAATGCTATTTCATCTGCATTACTACCCGAAGACTTTACTTCAAGTTTAGAACCTGGGTTAGTCGTTCCGACACCAACGAAACCATCACCTTTAAATGTCATAACACTTCGAGAATCAGTAACGTCATAAATTTCTAAATTTCCATTTACAGATTGTCCATCTACTATTCTCCATTCTTGAGTAGTGGCACCTGTCTTCTTGATATTGAAACCAACTACACTATTTGCGGCAACTTCTGTTTTAACTATTGTGGTTCCAGAAGCTTGTTTTACATGAAGCAGTTCTTCTGCGGAATCTGTTGCTATGCCGACCTTGCCGTCAGCGGCAATTCTAACATGTTCGCCATTTGTAACATTACCAAATGTAATTACTCTGCCAGCTTGTGCCTCAAAATCAAATCTACCTGAACTATTTTTTATTAATCCGACATCAGTAGACGTTGTACCAATCATAAATCCATGTTGACCGAATACTTCTTTGTTTAATGTCCATCTATCATTTGAGCTTTGGTACACCAAATTTGCACCTGATCCATCGACGGTAAGTCCTGCGCCATTGGATGCGGCAGCGTCTGCGGCTCCACTTGCGAGGACAATATTTAAGTCATCTACTGTCAGTGTGGTACTATTGATTGTCGTTTGTGTGCCGTCAACTTGAAGATTGCCAGCGATCTTGACTAGGCCTGTGTTATCACCGTAGCCTGAAGGATCGATAGTGAATACAGCTGGCGCTCGTAGTGTTGGACCTAATGTTGTAGTGCCAGTAAATGATGGTGATGCGACTGTGAAAGTAGTATAAGCAACAACTTCGATTATATCACCAGTTGTTGCACCAGTAGCAAGTACCATATCCGAGCCGTTACTGGCTGTATAGTCAGTGCCGTTCAGTATATGTACACCATTCATGAACACATCTAGAAATTCTGGTGTATAGCCCGAAGTCGGAAACGATGTCTGATTATTCGTGGCTGTAAACGTATCTCTGGTCTGTGTGGCCTGTGGTGTTGGCTGTATGCCGATGTAACCTGCCATTCTTAGGCTCCTAGTTTATATAATAGTTCTATTATCATTATTTATGTGTATCGTTTTAGCTTACCCAGTCCACTGTACCTGTAGCAGACGCTTTACTCAAGATGTCAGCGTGTATCTGTGACTCTATAGATGTTGTGACTTCATTTCCAATGGCAGCCTTAGCCCACGTAATCA
>Ga0307998_1001911_pt1 | contig 10948 bp, 10 predicted proteins | sample Davwhametageno37_FD_203147 | JGI IMG/M metagenome (GOLD analysis project Ga0307998, IMG submission 203147) | Marine microbial communities from Davis Island wharf, Antarctic Ocean - #37 | ecosystem: Environmental > Aquatic > Marine > Unclassified | place: Antarctic Ocean: Davis Island wharf...
CCCCACCGCAAAAAGCATGTCATTTTTACCCATTAAAGTAACCATTTTACGCTGGTTTTCTGTCTGTGGTTTTATCAACTTCCCTCCAACTCCGTGCACCAAAACATCTTTACCTTTTTTAGCGGCCGCTGTTTTATCTTCATTTCCTGTAGACGTTAAAATACGCTCGATACTATTGTCATCTAATTTATTATAGCGGTTGTAATATTTTATCAAGCGTTCAAAACGAATTTCAAACTCGTCTAAACCGTCTGATTCTCCGTAAATCTTCAAATTAGATCCGCGTGCAACAATTTTTATTTTAGGAAAATACTTTTTTAGGGCTTCAATTGTGCTGTTCTGTGCTCCAAAAAAGTCTTTTGGATTAATTTCTTCTAACTCTATAATGCGTTCGTTCAAATGTTTATATTTTTTAGATTGCTACCAATTTTATTTCAATTAAAAATAGTGAATTAAATTGCTAAATTGATTAGATTTGCTTTAAATAATTCATAATTTTTACACACTTAATTAACAGCGATTGTCTTCATGTCTCTAATTACTTTAACCACAGATTTCGGAACGAAAGACCACTTTGTAGGTGCTGTGAAGGGGGCTATTTACTCTGAACTTATCGATGCGAAAATTGTTGATATTACACATGAAATATCTCCTTTTAACATTACAGAAACTGCATATATTTTAAAAAATTCGTACAAAAGTTTTCCAAAGGGAACCATACATATTATTGGAGTAGATTCCGAGTTAAGTGAAGAAAATAAACACATTGCTTTAGAATTAGATGGTCATTTTTTTGTGTGTCCAGACAATGGAATAATTTCGATGATTACCTCTGAAATTAAACCTACAAAAATTGTAGAAATTAACATTCATGACAGAATAGAAAGTAGTTTTCCTGTTTTAGATGTTTTTGTGCAAGTAGCTTGTTTTATAGCTAGAGGCGGCAATTTAACGGTTATTGGTAAAGAAATTAATGAGTTCAAAAAAAATACGGAAATCAAACCAAAGACAAATCAAAAACAAAATCAAATAATAGGCGGTATCGTTTATATTGATAATTATGGAAACGTAATTACCAATATTAGTAAGAAGATGTTTCAAGAAATAGGTAAAGGCAGAAATTTTAAAATAAATGCAAAGAAACATTCTTTTACTAAAATATTTTCAAAATATAATGAAGTCGCAAATAATAATGCATACAGCAACCAACAATATGAAGGACATAAATTAGCGCTTTTTAACTCTGCTGAATATTTAGAAATTGCCATCTACAGAAGTAATTTAAACACCGTTGGTGGCGCTACTTCTTTACTTGGTTTAGAATACAGAGATATGGTTACCATTGATTTCATTAACGAACCTGAACAAGAGTTCACTACTTTAAATTAAAATATGTTTGTAAGAATTGTAAAGATGAGTTTTCATCAAGAACACGTCAAAACTTTTTTATCCCTCTTCGAAGAAAAAAAACAATTTATTAGAGCTTCTGAGGGTTGTAAATTATTAGAGTTATATCAAGATAAAAACAATCCTGATCTCTTTTTTACCTACTCTTATTGGAGTACACCTCAAGACTTAGAGAATTACAGAAACGCTGACCTTTTTAAAGATGTTTGGGCAAAAACCAAAACTTTGTTTAATGCCAAACCGGAAGCTTGGAGCGTTGATAAAAAAATAAGCTTATAATAAATAATAAACAATAAAAATGGATTTCAATTTTACCCCCTTCCCTGTTTTGGAAACAGAAAGATTAACTTTAAGAGAATTAAATTTAAACGATGCAAAAGCTATTTTTGGATTAAGAACAAACAAAGAAGTGAACGAATTTATTGATAGAAAAAGACTTAATAATCTCTCTGAATCAAGAGCTTTTATTGATCTTATCTCTAATCTAGCCGCCACTAACAAAGGTGTTTTTTGGGTGCTAGAGTCAAAAAACAACCATCAATTAATTGGAACCATTGGTTTACGTAATTTTGAAGATGAAGAGAATTATGCAGAAATTGGCTATGAATTAGATCCCAGTTATCACCAAAGAGGATTTATGAGTGAAGCTTTTGAGGCAATTTTAAAATTCGGATTTGAAAATTTAGGCTTAAAAGCTATTGAGGCGTTTACGCATCAAAATAATAATGCCTCTATTGCGTTATTAAAAAAACAACAGTTTGTTTTAGATCCAGAAAGAAGAGATGAAGGTTTTGAAAACAACCGCAGTTATAGAATAGTGAATAGTGAATAGTGAATAGTGAATAGTGAATAGTGAAACATAGATAATTTCTAACAGACATTCCAAACGCGTTTGAACTTCATAATTCTGAAACTAAACGCATAAACAAATCGAATAATGTTTGCCATTTTAAAGAAAGAATTCAACTCGTTTTTTGCAAGTCCAATTGCTTATGTAGTCATTGGAGTTTTCTTGCTAATGAACGGTTTGATCTTATGGATTTTTAAAGACGACTTTAATATTTTAAATGCTGGTTTTGCAGATTTGAATTCGTTTTTCTTTTTAGTTCCACGGGTTTTTATTTTTTTAATTCCTGCAATTACCATGAAAAGTTTTGCGGACGAATATAGCAACGGAACTATAGAACTTTTAAAAACAAAACCAATTTCCGAATGGCAAATAGTATTTGGTAAATTTTTAGCCTCACTCCTTTTGATAGTGGTTGCGATCATTCCAACACTTACCTATGTTTATAGTGTGTATCAATTGGGGAGTCCTGTTGGAAACTTAGATTTTGGAAGTACTATTGGTTCTTATATAGGTTTATTGTTTTTAGCCGCGACCTACACATCTATAGGCTTATTTACTTCAACCCTATCTAAAAACCAAATTGTTGCTTTTATTTTGGGTGTATTTCTTACTTTTATTTTATTTTATGGTTTTGATGCAATCGCCTATTCACTAGACAATAAGTTAACGATTCAAAAAATAGGTATTAATGAACATTATAAAAGTATTTCTCGCGGAATTATAGATACAAGAGATCTCATTTATTTTGTAAGTGTTACTGCTTTCTTTTTATTCATTACTAAAACCCGTTTAGAGAATGAATAAGAAAACAAAAAATACTTTATTTTTAATAACTGGTTTAATTATCTTAAACTTTATAAATCAATCCTTTTACCAACGTTTCGATCTCACTTCAAACAATCGGTACACGCTCTCTAAAACTACAAAGACGATCATTTCTAAGATTGATAAACCTCTTTTTATAAATATATATTTAGAGGGCGACTTTCCATCAGAATTCAAAAGATTGCAAGCAGAAACAGCTCAATATTTAGAAGAATTAGCTGCAAAGAATTCGAAGATAAAAATCAATTTTATAAATCCAGATACCCAACGAGAAACATTGATTAAAAAGGGAATGCTACCAAGTCAATTGACCGTTGAAGAAGACGGTAAATTATCTGAAGCTATTATTTTTCCTTGGGCGGAAATAAATTATAATAAAAAAAATGAAATTATTTCTTTATTGCCAACATCCATTGTTTCTTCTCAACGAGAACAGTTAAAAAAGGCAATTGAAAATTTAGAATACAGCTTTTCTAATGCAATACATTCCATCACACAGAAAAAACGTAAAAAAGTAGCAATCCTCAGTGGAAACGGAGAATTAGCAGACATTTATCAATATAGCTTTTTAAGTGCAATTGCTAAAAAATACAGATTGGCAAAATTTACCTTGGACTCTGTAGCATCAAATGCGTCAAAAACGTTAGAAGATTTATCGCATTTAGATTTGGCAATTATTGCAAAACCAACTGAAAAATTTACAGAAAAAGAGAAGTTCGTTTTAGATCAATTTATTGCGAATGGTGGAAAAACGGTATGGATGCTTGACAATGTACAAGCAGATCAAGATAGTTTAGTAAATACCGGTAAAATGCTTGCATATCCTCGTGATTTAAACCTGACAGATTTATTATTTAATTACGGAATTAGGATAAGTACCAGCTTGATAAAAGATGTATCTGCGGCACAAATTCCTGTGGCAACGGGTCAAATAGGCAACCAAACACAGTTTAAAAATCTAGATTGGTTATATCATCCCTTAGTTAATGGAAACCCAAACCACCCGATTACAAAAAACATCGCTCCTATTAGATTGCAATTTGCAAATCAAATTGATACTTTAAAAAATAACATTAAAAAAACACCTTTATTAGTCAGTTCTCTCAGCACACAAGAAGTTAGAACTCCAAAAAGAATTGCCTTACAATCTATTGCTGAGAAAACTATTGAAAGCGATTATAATGATGGAAATATTTTATTTGCTGTCTTATTAGAAGGAGAATTTAACTCCGCATATAAAAATAGAGTAAAGCCTTTTGAAACTTCGCTACTTAAAGAAAAATCAAGAGAAAATAGGATGATCATTATTGCGGATGGTGATGTTGGGAAAAATCAAGTTTTAAAGGAAAAACCATACGATCTGTCTAAAGATAAATGGACCAATCAACAGTTTGGAAACAAAGAATTTTTACTAAATGCAGTAGACTATTTATTGGATGATTCTGGTTTAATACAACTTAGAAGTAAATCTTTACAAATACGAATGTTAGACAAACAAAAAGCTTTTAAAGAACGCTCATATTGGCAATTTTTAAATGTAGGACTTCCTTTAATTTTGCTGTTTGTTTTTGGAATTATTTTTAATTACTTAAAAAAACGAAAGTACAGTTCGTAAATAATGAAAGTTAAAAACGAAACAGCTAGTAATCATCTCAAAAATAATCTTTTAGCGGGTCATTCATAGGTAATCGTGATTGCAGCATCTCAAAATAGAAAACGAAATTCTTAATAAATAAGGTTCATCCTCATACTGAGCCTACAGGGCAGCAGTATCAAAATACGCCCTTTCATTCTCTCAAATAAAGTAAGTTATCATGTATAAATTCATAGCCTAAAACTTTCTGAACTTTATCCGAAGAAATTATTTTCCATTTATATTCCTCATTCTCTTCAAATTCTGGAACATTAAAGCCCTTACTTAGTTTTGCAGTTGTATAAAAATCTCTTCTCGTTGGATGATGATTAGCACAAGCATTAAAAGTGGTATTCCAGCAATTTTGGTCAATAATTTCGTGAATAATTTCGATACAATCTTCTCTGTGAATCATGTTTACAAAACCTTTTGGTTGTGGAATTTTGCGTTTATTTGTAAACCAATTTGCAGGATGTCTATCGCCACCAAACAAACCTGAAAAACGTATTATTGTAGTTTCGAAAAAAGTATTCTCTCTAAATAAATTTTCAATTGTTGTAAGCGGATTTATTAGAACTGCATCTTCTTCTGTCATCACTTTGTTCAAGCTTCCGTAAACAGATGTAGAACTTATAAAAATGACTTTTTGGACTACAGAGTTTTGAATTTGAGAAATTAGGTTTTCAAATCCATCAATATCTTTAGAGGTAATTGCAATGATTAGAATATTCGTATCTAAAAAGGAGTCAAATTCTTTAGGTTCAGAGATATTTATTAAATGCGTTTCTATTCCTAAGGCCTCTAACATTTCAATTTTTTCTTCGGACGTTGTAGAACCTTTTACCGAAAACCCTTCTTCTAAAAATGAGGTTATCAATGGCTCCCCTAACCAACCACAGCCCAAAACACTAACATTTCTCATTCTCTTAAAAAAAATAAATCCTATTTAATATACACTAACAATCTGTTTCATCACAGCAATTATCTTCCTTGATCAGCCTGCAAGAAACTACGGCTAATAAAGCACCTAAAATTGGTGCCAAAATATATAACCATAGTCCCTCTATGTTGCCAGAGACAATATTTGGCGCAATAGAACGTGCAGGATTCATTGATGCATTTGTAATTGGACCCGCAAACATTGCTTCTAATAAAACGACACCACCAATGGCAATACCTGCAATAATTCCCATTTCTTTACTGCCTGTAGAAACGTTAATAATAACGACCATTAAGAAAAAAGTCAATAATAATTCTAGTACAAATGCCCGCCAAACATCTACAGTAGGTATGGTTGCTCCTAAAGTTTCACTTGCTGGAAATAGAAACCACAAAACCAAACTAGCTGCAAAAGCACCTAAAACTTGCGCAATGATATATTTAGGAACCTCTTTCCAAGCAAATTTTTTAGCAAACGCAAAAGCAATAGAAACCGCAGGATTAAAGTGAGCTCCAGATGTTTCTCCAAAAGCGTAAATCATCGCCATCACAATCAATCCCCAAGTAATTGCAATACCTACATGTGTTACTTGGCCACCAGTAACTTCATTCACAGTCATGGCTCCAGTTCCACAGAAAATCATTGAAAAAGTTCCTATAAATTCAGATATGTATTTTTTCATTTTATCTAATAAGCCTCAAAGATATCCCTTTATTTTAAGATATTGTTAACATTTATCGTTTTATGAAATTGTAAGTTTGAGTATATTCAAAAACCAAATTAAATTATCATGAAAAAAATAATAGTAAGCTTATTTGTAGTTGCTGTATCATTTGTTACAAATGCACAAATTGAAACACCAGCTCCAAGTCCATCCCAAAAAATAGAGCAAAAAGTAGGATTAACGGACATAACTATAGCATATTCTAGACCGAGTATGAGAGGCAGAAAAATATTCGGAGGTTTGGAAAAATATGGTAAAGTTTGGAGAACTGGAGCAAATGCTAGAACAAAAATCACCTTTTCTTCTGATGTCATTATAAACGGAAATACTTTGGAAAAAGGTACCTATGCTATTTTCACAAAACCAAATGAAGATGCTTGGGATTTTTACTTTTATACAGAGTACAAAGGAAGTGGTGCACCAAGTGATTTAGACATGTCTAAAGTTGCACTAGAGTTAAAAGCAACCCCTAAGAAAATGCCAACGAATGTGGAATCGTTAACTATTACGTTTGACAATTTAACAAGAAATTCTGCAGTATTTAATCTAACATGGGAGGATATTTCTGTAGGGTTTATGTTTACAACCCCAACAGACATGATGGTAAATAAAAGTATTGATACTGCAATGGCAGGACCTTCTGCACAAGACATGTTTAATGCTGCTGTATATTATTTAAAAAATAATAAAGACATAGACAAAGCAAAAATATGGGTGGATACTGCTGTTGAAATGACTGCTGACCAGCCTCGCTTTTGGTACTTAAGACAACAGTCTTTAATTCATGCAAAGACCGGAAATACAAAAACAGCAATCGCTGCGGCAACAATGTCTTTACAATTGGCAAAAAAAGCAGGCAACCAAGCCTACATAAACATGAACACAGCTTCTTTAAAAGAATGGGGAGGAATGTAATTTGACTTTTATTTTATAAAAAATCTTAAAAATCTCAAGTAAAAGCTTGAGATTTTTTTGTGCTCTCAATTTAGACTGTTTAGAATCCTTTAAATTACCTGCCTAAAAAATCCAAAAAAAAATTGTAAAGATATATATGGCCATGGAAAACAAATTCTTCTTTATTGATAAACTCTCAATACGCTAGGACTAAGATTGATGAAAATTAAAAAATATTGATCAAAAAAAAGGCTGTTAACCACGCTGTTACTTTCGCTTGTTTTATGTGTCAACACGCAAAATTAATGGGGTAAAAGCAAAAAAATAGAGGACGTGGAAATATCGTTAAAGTAAATAGAACAATACAAAACTATGATGATATTGCTGCTGCTAACTCTTTTGATATACTTATTGTGAAAGAAAAAGAAGGCAAAATCACTAAATTAAAGGAAAACTATTGGGCTTGGAAAGTATTTACTAAAAAGGCAATCCGGAAAATATTCACAGTAAATCTGAAGGTTATAGCGGTGTACTTGAAAGAAAATAATTTAAAAAAAAAGTAAAAGAAAACTTAAAGATAAGATTTCATTTTTAAGCTTCCTAATATTTTTAAATTTGAAAAAACCAAATAATCACAGCGTTTTTATTTTAAATTTAGTCTTGATTCTTAGTTATTCTTAATTGCTTGTGAAAACAAAAAATTAATAGTTCCGGTATTGTTTTGTTTCTTCAAAAATATGGTTTAAAATTTTTTGATCTTTCTCTTCAAAAATTACATTTTTACGCTGCATAACGGCAGTGGCAACTTCAGTAACTTTATTCATTTGAAATATTGTAAAACCAGCCGTTCCACCCCAACTATAAGAAGGAATAAAATTTCTTAGAAAACCACTTCCAAAAATATTTACACTTACACCCACTACAGTGCCTGTATTAAACATTGTATTAATACCACACTTAGAATGATCTCCCATTATTAAACCGCAAAATTGCAATCCAGTTTTTGCAAAACTTCCAGCTTCGTAATCCCATAATTTAACTTCTGCATAATTATTCTTCAAGTTCGAAGTATTTGTGTCAGCCCCTAGATTACACCATTCTCCTATAACAGAATTTCCCAAATAACCATCATGCCCTTTACTAGAATACCCGAAAATCACAGCATTACTAACCTCTCCTCCAACTTTAGAAAAAGGACCAATTGTAGTGTCTTTGTATATTTTTGCATTCATTTTAAGAACTGCATGTTCACACATTGCGAAGGGACCCCTGATTGAAGAATTCTCCATAACTAAAGCATTTTTACCTATATAAATAGGTCCTTCAGATGCATTTAAAGTAGAAAAAATAATTGTAGCTCCTTCTTCAATAAAAATATTTTCTTTATTTAAAAACTGAACTCCTTTTGGTATTGGCTCCGATGTTCTTCCTGCTGTAATTAGCTCAAAATCTAACTGAATTGCCCTGCCATTATAGGTGAAAATATCCCATGTATTTTTTATTTGTATCAGTTCCTCTTCAAATTCGATTTGAATATATGCATCAAAATTCACTTCTTCTTGACTGTTCGTTGTGTAAAAAGCAATGACATCTTCACCTTTAAAAATTGCTTCATTTTTGCCAAGGTTTTTCACTTGGTCAACCAAAGATTCTGTAGGACAGAAAGAAGCATTTATTAGAATATTTTCTTCCATCTCTACCATCGGATATTTTTCCTCCAAATATTCTTCAGTAATAGTTGTAGTGGTTAAAGCAAGGTGCTTTTCCCATTTTTCTCTAATTGTTAAAATACCTATTCTGATATCTGCAACTGGCCTTGTATATGTAAGTGGTAATAGTGTATCTCTAACGTCACTATCAAATAAAATGTAATTCATTATGTGTTTTTTCAAGTGTGACAAATTTACTCTAAAATGCTCACAAAAAAAACGATTGTATTCATTACAATTCACCTTTAGTGCTAAAAGTGAAATCTCTTAAGCTGGATTCCTAACAAAGGTATTTCGAATGATGGTAAATGTTTATATAAATAAAATAGTTCAACGATAAATACTGAATAATTCAACATTTACTTACAATTAGAATTGTATTTTTGAATTGTAAAAAATAATGGAATTTTACGAGACAGCTCGATTATATCTGTTGTTTCAATATACATCCTTATTTACTTTATAAAGTATGGCAAAGGAATTAGATCTGGTGCGCTAAAAAATTAACACAAAAGTGTTTTCATTCAAATTCAGAAAAGTCTATTAGTCATCGATTTTCTGATACATAGATCTATAAATTCACAATTAAAAAAGCACAAAAAAGAAAAAATAACTAATTGAGTACTTGGAGATATAGCTATATAAAACTCTACTATAAAGAAACTTATGCAGCTTTCTTTTGGCTAGGAGACTCAAAATATTTACGAACCTAAGTAGACGCAAAATTTAGCAAAATTTTAAAAGCAAAAACCTTATAAATGATTAAAAAATTTAAAAGTATCAATGAATCACAATTAACAATTACAGAACTAATGTTGCCATCACATTCTAATTTTAGAGGAAAAATTCATGGCGGACATATTTTAAATCTAATGGATCAGATTGCTTTTGCTTGTGCCTCTAAACATTCTAGTAACTATTGTGTTACGGCCTCGGTAAACAAAGTGGATTTTTTAAACCCAATTGATGTTGGCGAACTCTTAACATTAAAAGCCTCAGTAAATTATACTGGCAGAACATCTATGGTCATTGGATTGCGCGTAGAATCTGAAAACATTAGAACTGGAGAAACAAAGCACTGTAATTCCTCTTATTTTACAATGGTTGCTAAGGATGAAAACGGAAAGAGCACTCCTATTCCTGGCATTATTTTAACCTGTAAAGATGAAGTAAGAAGGTATGCTAGATCTATTATAAGACAAAATGAAGCAAAAAACAGAACTTCTCGCTTCAACAGTAAAGTGTTTAAAATGGAAAATTACATACAACTATTAGAGAAAAGTAATTCTAAAATTGAAATAAAAAAATAGTTTTACGACTAGTCGAAAATAGCAGTGTGCATTATAGACATTCATGAAAACATTATATATGTATTACACTAAGGGGAATTAAAATTGATGCCGACAAAGGTATTGTCTCGATTTATTGTACCCTTTCTATAACTTTCATCTATATAATAATCGTAATACCTTGCCGTAAAGTAATGGTCCAGTGATTTTCGGAACAATTACAAAAAAGGAATACACTCGATACGAAGCTCAAAGATAAAAATATTGATTCTAGTTTAGGAAATTTACAAAAATAACGCGCCCGCTATAAAATTATGAAGTGGACAAGATTATAAGGAAGTATTTTTTATTAATATCTCCAAAGGAATTCACCTGAAGTAACACCCAATTTGGCTTACTAACTCAGACAATCAATAAGAATTTTATTTAGCTAATCTTAAATAAATTCTTTCTATTGTGCACTAATTACATCGATATATAATGTTTCTATTTTCAACAAGATACCTTTTATAAATTTCATTTTTCTTCATAAAAAAACCTCATATCGTTAGATATGAGGTTTTAGATACCGATTTGACTCAGTATTAAGAAAGGCGGCGACCTACTCTCCCACATAAATGCAGTACCATCGGCGCGATTGGGCTTAACTTCTCTGTTCGAGATGGGAAGAGGTGAGC